>Ga0206883_1088_pt1 | contig 14674 bp, 12 predicted proteins | sample Alteio_BWOrgCont_2_FD_152910 | JGI IMG/M metagenome (GOLD analysis project Ga0206883, IMG submission 152910) | Enriched cells from forest soil in Barre Woods Harvard Forest LTER site, Petersham, Massachusetts, United States -... | ecosystem: Environmental > Terrestrial > Soil > Temperate forest > O... | reverse complement strand
GCGCTGGGGCAGCCGCGCCAGATTGTTGCGGACCTGCAGCAGCAGAAGGTCCTTGCCGAAGAAATAATTGGTGGAAAGCCCATAGAGCGGCAACCGGCGCAGCGATGGCACGATGGCGACGGCGATGTCGGCGCCCACCAACTGGTCGATCAGGTCATTGGGATTGGCGTTGGTGCGGTCGTCCGGCACCAGAATCACCTGGCGGCAGCCGGCCGCCACCAGGGCAGGCGCCAGCTGTTCCTGCGGCACGATGACGGGCACCAGGCCGGAGAAGGCGCTGGAAAGATGCTTTTCCGGTGTTTCCGGCACCACCCACTGGACCCTAAGTCCCAGCGCCAGCTGCTTGCCCAGCACCGGCACCACTTCCTGGGCCATCGGACTGGTGCCGATGATGGCGGTGGGCAGATGCCACATGCCGATCTTGCCCAGCAGCAGGCGCATCAGCTGACGCGCCGTCGGCAGTGCGAACAGCATGCCGGTCCAGACCGCGAGACTGGCCGCCGCACCGCTGGGTTCCAGCAGCGACACCGCGGCGACATAGGCGCCGCCGCTGACCAGAAGCGCCGTGGTGGTGGCCCGTGCGCCATCCCAGAACAGCTGGCGGCGGCTGTAATCGCCCACCAGATAGCGGGCGCAGACAAAGATCACGGCAATGATCATCACCAGGTCCACGACCGTGTTGGGCTGGCCCAGGGTGCGATTGCGGAAGAGCGCCAGTGCGGGCGGCTGCGCCAAAAGGTGCAGGAGCGCGTCGGCCACGGCGAAGCAGATGAGATCGGCGCCCATCAGTCCGGAGAGGATGGCGATGCGGCGCCAATGAGACCCGCCGCCCCTGACCCCCAAAGGGTAGTGGCCGGCCTGCTCAAAAGACGCGGCAACGGTCATCGAATATGGGCTCCCACCTCACGCACAGACTATCAACTCGCATCCGCAAAAGCACCTTGCAATGATGCTATTGTCACGCGTGTCCAAGCCTTGCCATACCATGTCCAAAATAGAACTAAAGAAGTATTCATAAATTGAAACAATGGTTTATGCCCATTATGGGGAGGCCAGCGGTTCGGCCTGGATTTTGGTACGGAAGCGAACCGCGAAATCGGCCAGGCTGGACTGAATGATGGCCTGGTGCAGTTCCCCCATCAGATTCTGATAAAACGTCAAATTGTGCCAGGTCAGCAGCATGGCGGCGATGATCTCTCCGGCTTTGACCACATGGTGCAGATAGGCGCGGCTGAACTGACGGCAGGCCGGGCAACCGCATTGGGCGTCGAGCGGCTCCGGATCGTCGGCAAAGCGGGCATTCTTGAGATTCAGCGCCCCTTCTGACGTGAAGGCCTGGCCGTTGCGCCCGGAACGGGTCGGCAGCACGCAGTCGAACATGTCGATACCGCGCAGCACCGCGCCGACGATATCGGCCGGCTTGCCGACGCCCATCAGATAGCGCGGCCTGTTTGCGGGCAGATGCGGCACGGTCGCCTCCAGGGTCTCAAACATCGCCTGTTGCGGCTCGCCCACCGCCAGACCGCCGACCGCATAGCCATCAAAGCCGATTTCCTTCAGTTCCCCGGCAGATCGCACCCGCAGGTCCGCGAAGGTACCGCCCTGCACGATACCGAAACAGGCATGCCCCGGCTGTTCCCCGAACGCGGCTTTCGACCGTTTGGCCCAGCGCATCGACAGCGCCATGGATTTTTCGATCGTCTCATGCGTGGCGGGGAGCGCCGGACATTCGTCGAACACCATCTGGATGTCGCTGCCCAGCAGACGCTGGATCTCCATCGCCCGCTCCGGCGACAGGAATTCGGCATGGCCGTCTATATGCGACTGGAACTTCACTCCCTCTTCGCTGATCTTGCGCAGGGCCGACAGCGACATGACCTGGAAACCGCCGCTGTCGGTGAGGATGGGCCGCGGCCAGTCCATGAATTTGTGCAGGCCCCCGAGCCGTGCGATTCGCTCGGCGCCCGGCCGCAGCATCAGGTGATAGGTGTTGCCCAAAAGAATGTCGGCGCCGGTCTCGCGCACGCTCTGGGGCAGCATCGCCTTCACCGTCGCCGCCGTTCCTACCGGCATGAAGGCGGGGGTGCGGATTTCGCCGCGCGGGGTATGGATGATGCCGGTGCGCGCCGCGCCGGCGGTGGCCAGCAGTTCGAAGCGGAACTCGCTCATGGCGCACGCAGTAGCAGACAGGCATCGCCATAGGAATAGAAACGGTAATCCTGGGCGATGGCCTCGGCGTAAACGCGTTTCATCAGCTCCAGCCCCATGAAAGCTGAGACCAGCATGAACAGGGTGGAGCGCGGCAGATGGAAATTGGTGAGCAGGATATCGGCGGCACGGAAGCGGTAGCCCGGGGTGATGAAGATGTCGGTGTCGCCGGCGAAAGACCGGATCAACCCATCGCCGCCCGCAGCGCTTTCCAGGGTGCGCAGTGACGTCGTACCCACCGCCGCGATCCGCCCACCCTTGGCATGAACGGCATTCAGGCGCGCCGCGGTCTGGACGTCCAGATGTGCGGTTTCCGCATGCATGCGGTGCTGGCTGGTGTCATCGGCGGTCACCGGCAAGAAGGTGCCAAGCCCGACATGCAAGGTCACGGCCTCGCGCGTCACGCCTTTCTGCGCCAGCCTTGCGAACAATTCCGGTGTCAGATGCAGCCCGGCCGTCGGCGCCGCCACCGAACCGCTTTCGCGGGCGAAGATGGTCTGATAGTCGGCAACGTCCTGCGCATCGGCCTTGCGCTTGCCGGCGATATAAGGCGGCAGAGGCATCTCGCCCTGGGCGGCAATCGCCGCATCCAGCGACGTACCGGACAAAGCGAAACGCAACTCGGCCTCGCCATTGTCGCCGCGGCTCACGACCTGCGCCTGGAGGTCGCCGAAAACCAGCGTGTCTCCTGCCGCCAGCTTGCGCGCCGGCCGCGCCAGTACGGAATAGCGGTTCACCGACAGGCGGCGATGCAGGAGAATCTCGATCTTGGCCGGCCCGGTTTCGCGCAGCCGCTGGCCGTAAAGCCGCGCGGGAATAACCTTGGTATCGTTGACCAGCAGGGCATCGCCGGCCTCCAGATATTCCGGCAGATCGTACACAGAGCGATGCTCGAACCGGCCATCCGGCCAGACCACCAGCATGCGCGCGGAGTCGCGCGGGCTTGCGGGGCGCAGCGCGATCCGCTCCTCCGGCAGCTCGAAATCAAACAGGCTCACATCCATGGCCGGGGCCTATAACAGGTCCCCGTCCTGGATGCAGCGGTTAGGCTATGAGCTTGCGATAGAGATGCCAGGTCGCATGGCCCAGCACCGGCACCGCCACCATCAGCCCGACAAAGGCCAGCGCCGTACCCGCCACCAGCAAGGCCACCACCACCAGGCCCCACAGCGCCATCGGCCCCGGATTGGCCATCACGGCGCGGAAGGAGGTGGCGATGGCGGTGTCCAGGCCCGTGTCGCGGTCCAGCAGCAGCGGGAAGCTCACCACGCTCAGCATCATCGCCAGAAGAGCGAACAGAAAGCCCACGCTCACCCCCATCACGATCATGGCCTGGCCGGGTGCGGTGAACAGCACGGCTTGCGCGAAGACGGCCGGGCTGGCCGCCGGCGGCAGGCTGGGCGCCAGGGTCGCGTCGAAGATCGCCCAGGCCGCCAGCAGCCAGACCAGAAAGACCGCAATCAGGATCGCGCCAAGTGCGGCGATGCCGCCGATGGCCGGCGCCCTGAGCACATCAAAGGCATTGGCCCAGCCGACCTCCACGCCCTGTTCGCGCAGCCGGCTCATTTCATACAGGCCCACCGCCGCCAGCGGACCGATGATGGCGAAGCCCGACGCCATCGGGAACAGAAGCGGCAACAGATCCGATCCGAACGCCAGACGCGCCAGCACCACGCCCACCAGTGCATAGGTGGCGCAGAGGAAGATCACGTCGCTGCGATAGGCTTCGAAATCGGCAAAGCCCTCGCGCAGCGACTGCCAGATGTCGGCATTGCCGATCTTGCGGATGGCGGGCGCGGGCGAATGCGCCGTCTGGCGCATATGGTCTACGGAACGCCCCACCGCCTCGGCGGCATGAGCGGCGGAGGCGAGTTGTGCCCCGCTCCATTCAATCGGATTTCGAATAGTCGGCATGGCGCTTCTCCCGTGGTTTTTTGCGGGGGCGCCTTGGCCTGGCGGCCTTGTATCGGGCCGTCGGTCACGGCGAACCCGTGGACCTGTACCAGTGCTGGGACGATAGCCTGCGACAGGACGCCGCGGAAGCGGGAACTTTATCCCGCGTTTGCGAGAACCGCGGCGATGATTCGGTCCTGGGTGGCCTGGTCCAGGTAAGGATGCATGGGCAGGCTCACGACATGACCGCTCAGGGCCTCGCTGACGGGCACAGGCGCGCTGGGATAGCCGGCGTAGGCCCGTTGCCGGGACAGCGGGATGGGGTAGTAGACGGCCGTGGGAACGGCCTTGTCCTTGAGACCGGCCTGGAACCTGGCCCGGTCGGCCACCTGGAGCGTGTACTGGGCCCAGGTCGAGACCGCGCCAGGGATCACCGCCGGGGTCTTGATCCGGTTGGAGCCGGCGAAGGCGTCATTGTAGCGGCGCGCCACGGCGTTTCGTTTTTCGATCTCGTCGTCGAAGATTTTCAGCTTCTCGATCAGAATTGCGGCCTGGATGGTGTCCAGCCGCGAATTCATCCCGATCTGGACATGCTCATAGCGGTCGCTGCCCTGGCCGTGCATGCGCAGACTGAGCAACGTGTCCTTCAGCGCGTCATCATTGGTGAAACAGGCGCCGCCATCGCCATAGCAACCCAATGGCTTGGCCGGAAAGAAGCTGGTGGCGGCCGCATCGCCGATGGCGCCCGCGCGCCTGCCGTCCAGAACACCGCCAAAACCCTGGGCGGTATCGCAGAGCAGCTTCAACCCCTCGTTCTTGGCGATGGGCTCAAGGGCAGGATAGTCGGCCGGCTGGCCGAACAGGTCTACCGGCATCACCGCCTTGGGTGTGAGCTTGCCATCCTTCTTCACCAGCGCGATGGCGGTCTCCAGGCTGGCCGGATCCATGTTGAAGGTATCGGGCAACACATCCACGAACACCGGCGAGGCGCCCGCCAGCGCCACCACTTCCGCCGAAGCCGCGAAGGTGAAGGCCGGCACGAAAACGGCATCGCCCGGCCCGATGCCCCAGGCGCGCAGAATCAAAAGCAGCGCGTCGGTGCCATTGGCGCAGGCGATGGCGTGTTTGACGCCCGCCCATTGGGCGATGTCCTTCTCGAACAGCGCCACCTGCGGGCCCAGAATCCATTGCCCGCCTTCCACGGCGGATTTGATGGCGGCTTCCAGCGGCGCGCCGAGACGGCGGCGCTGGGCTTGCAGATCGATAAAAGCGATAGGATCAGCCACGGCAATCTCACGAAATGACGTCCGGTTCTAGGCTGCGGAATCTCACCGAGGCCACTCACCTAATGTTTGCAATTGCGACAGCTAGCGGGGCGGGTCCTGGTACAATGACGGGACCTGGTTCGGCGCAAGGGTGAAAGTATAGATAGCCCGCAAACCCCAGGCCTTCCATTCTTCAGCAGCGGCAAGATTGTCCATCGGATGACCGAGCAAGATCCGGCTGCGCAAGATGGGATCGCCAGGCGGCAGGCGGCGCAGCCTCCAATCGCTGAGGGTGACCACGGGCAAGTCATATTGCCTGGCATAGGCCATGATCTGCCGTGTGGTGTACCAGGAGCGATAGGAGGTGAATATCGGGCCGGCAAAAAAATCGTCCCGGCGGAAAGGCGGCAGTTCGGAAAAATCATACAGCTGCGGAATAAATCTGCGGCCCAGGCCACCGGCGCCAATCGTCTGCCGCATCAACCGGTACGCATCGTCAAAACGATTCTTGACGTCGAGAATGATGTAAATATCCGGGTGGTCGCTGACAGCTCGGACCAGATCGGCGAACACACAATTCTCTTTTTTGCCCAGCCGCCGGTTTTCCGCCAGAAAGTCGGAATAGGTGAAACTGTCTTCATCGGCGTCCGGTGTGTCATGACGGCAGATCAGTCTGTTGTCGCGCGTGACCGAAATGTCGACCTCGAACAGGCGGAAGCCGGCGGCATAGGACCGTCCAAGAGCCGCCAGGGTGTTCATTTCATCGGGGCGGCTGCTTCCCAGAGCATGCGCGATGGGAAAGAAGCGCGCCCGCGGCACCCAGTCATAGGCCCGCCTGTCGCCCGGCGGCATTTGCGGCAGATTGGGCTTCGCAACCGGATGCGCCACTCTCCAGAGCAGATCATCCATATGTTGTCCGTCAAAGACGAGAACGTCTTCCCGCCCGCCATGGCCAAACCAGAACAGGCCCGAACCGGCAACAGCAACCAGGACGAGGAAAGTGGCGATGATCCCGCGCATTACGACGGACCGTGCGGCGTCAGGATGATGAACGGTACATTGGAATGGGAGAAAACGGCAGTATCGCCCCAGTGAAAGAAGGGCGGCGGGTGATCCCCCACCAGAATAAATGTTGTCTGCCCGATATCATCACGACCGGCCAGCCCGGCGACTGAATCAAATACAATCCTCCATCGCGCCGCTATGGCACACTGCCTGGCAGTGAGGAGGACCGGCGCCCGCGCGCAGTCCAGGCTCGACCCGCGCGGCGGACGGCGCGCGACGGGAAGATGCGAATTCAACGTCAGCAGATAAGCAAAGACATTCGATCCCTTGCGCAACTGATTTCCCAGTTCCGCCACCGCATCCGCGTCGCAGATACCGCGAAAGCTGGTGCCGCAACGCCGCGCCGGCGGCTTCCAACCCCGATCTCCCATGAACAAGGCATGGGAAAGACCGATCTGCGGCCACCATGCAAATCGATCGAACATTGTGGACCAGAAACCATGGATCGCCACGACACGATAACCCTGCTGCGCCAGCCGTGCAGGCCAGCAGTCCGGCACATGACCGGGCTGCAGCATTCTGTAGGAACCTGAGGCGTTGCAAAGCTCGCGCAGTTCGGCGGATGTGGTTGAGCCCGAATAAGGTATGGCACCACGCACCACCTTATATCGGGCAAGAAGCGCAGGGCTCAGCAAGGGCTTGAGGATGTAGTCGTCCGTTCCTGGCGCGCTCGTCATGGTGCCCCAGGATTCCACGAGCACCAGCGCGATGTTGCCGCGAGGTGCGGACCCGGCGTGCGGAGCCAGAGCCACGCCATGCGCCAAGGCGGAATCGACATGTCCCCACTGCTGCCGGCCATCGCGATAATCGAGATAGGAGGGAATTTCCAGCGCGATGCGGACAAGAGGCGAAAAGGCGAAATTGGCCTGGGCAAAGCTGCGATCGACATGAAAGAAGCGGCCATTCAGCCGGCTCGTGCCATTGGCCGCATCCAGCGAAACCACCAGCACAATGGCGGCCGCGAGCGCTATCGCGGCGCGCAAACGTGCCGCCCGCTCCACATGCCAGAGACAAAAAACCAGCCCGGCCAATCCCAGCGGAAAACCCAGCCAGATGCTGGGGGGCAGCATGTCGAGGCTCAAGCTCAGATTGCCGACGTCCTCGGACGTCATGAGGAAAGATACCGGGTCGAAATGGAATATGGGTGCGATGTCGGTTGCCAGCTCCAGCGACATGAGCAACGCGAAGCCCGCGATCGCCAGTGCGGAGGGCAGGAAAAGCGCGACGATTCCAAAGGCCAGAAGATCGACGTTCACCCATGCCCTGGGAGCACTCAGGCCGAGCGTGCACAAGACCAGCAACAGATTGGGAAGAATCCCATAGACGGCAAACTGCGCCGGCAACAGTGCAGCCCGGCGCAGCCATAATGTGGCACGCATTATCGTCAAACTCTCGAAATTGCCCTCAACCCGGAAGGAGCGGTCTTCACGCCGCAACCCCAATATTTACGATGTAAATATTTTCATCGTACCGAGATTATAACATTTCGAGATCATCGCAAAAGCATCAATCCGACTCGATGCGAGCCTTGTGGATCTTGTCGGGTGCACCCGAGATGGCGCCGTTATTGTGTTCGCCACCTTTCTTGATCTTGTCCACCGCGTCCATGCCTTCGACCACCTGGCCCCATACGGAGTACTGATGATCCAGCCAGGGCGCGTCGTCGAAACAGATATAGAACTGGCTGTTGGCGCTGTTGGGGTTCTGTGTGCGCGCCGCCGAGACAGTGCCCTTCACATGCTTTTCGTTCGAGAATTCCGCCTTCAGGTCAGGCAGGTCCGAGCCACCCGAGCCGGTGCCGGTGGGATCACCGGTCTGGGCCATGAAGCCCGGGATCACGCGGTGAAATACCACCCCGTCATAGAAGCCCTGGCCGGCCAAGGTCTTGACGCGCTCGACATGACCGGGCGCCAGGTCGGACCTGAACTTGATCTTCACCGGCCCGTCCTTGAGTTCGAGAATGAGATATTCGGCCATTAGAGCTTTTCCCTGCTGCGTTTGATAAGAGCATCCGCCACGGCGGGCGTGGTGAAGGGCCTGATGTCGCCGCCGAGCAGCGCGATCTCCTTCACCAGCCGCGAGGAGATGGCCTGGTGGCGCGGATCGGCCATCAGGAACACGGTTTCGATTTCGGTGTTGAGGCGCTGGTTCATCGCCACCATCTGGAATTCATATTCAAAGTCCGACACCGCGCGCAGGCCCCGGATGATGACGGCGGCGCCCACCTCGGCGGCGAACTGCACCAAAAGGCTGTCGAAGGCCACCACCGCGATGGTGGCGCGGCCTTCCGCCAGCCGCTCGGCCTCGGACTTGACCATGTCCACCCGCTCATCGAGCGAAAACATCGGCCCCTTGGAGGCGTTGGTGGCGACGCCGATGACCAGATGGTCCACCAGCTTGACCGCGCGCTTGATGATGTCGAGATGGCCAAGCGTGACCGGATCGAAAGTACCCGGATAAAGACCGGTGCGTTTTTTTTCGGTCATTCGCCGCCGCCGACATCGGCGATGCGTTCCACCGACACCACCTTCTCGCCCTCGTCCACCCGGAACACGGTGACACCCTGGGCGGCGCGGCCCTGGATGGAGATGCCCGACACCGCCACCCGGATGATCTGGCCACGGTCGGAGATCAGCATCAGATCGTCGCTTTCCTCCACCGGGAAGGAGGCGATGACCGCGCTGTTCTTCTTGCCCATGCCGATGGCGACAATGCCGGAACCGCCACGGCCGGTGACACGATACTCATAGGACGAACTGCGCTTGCCGAAACCGGTCTGCGACATGGTGAGCACGAACTGCTCGCGCGCGCCCAGCGCGGCATAGCGTTCCGGCGTCAGCGTCGCTTCCTCGACACCCTCCTCCGCATCGTCTTCGACCTCGACCGGGGCTTCCGCCTCGCCGCTTTCGGCACGGCGCGCAGCGCTCGCCTGTTTGAGATAGGCGCGCGCCTCCGCCGAACTCGCATCGGAATGATAGAGCAGCGACAGGCTGACCACCTGGTCGCCGGTCACAAGCTTGATGCCGCGCACGCCGGTGGAATCGCGGCCCTTGAAGACGCGCACATCGACCACCGGGAAGCGGATCGCCTTGCCGCCCCGGGTGGTGAGCAGGAAATCGTCGGCATCGGTGCAGGACGCAACACCGACAATGCCATCGCCGGCTTCCAGCTTCATGGCGATCTTGCCGTTCTTGTTGACCTGGGCGAAGTCCGACAGCTGGTTGCGGCGCACATCGCCCGACTTGGTGGCGAACACCACATTCAGCTTTTCCCATTCGCCGTCATCTTCCGGCAGCGCCAGAATGGTGGTGATGCGCTCACCCTGCGCCAGCGGCAGCAGGTTGACCATCGCCTTGCCCTTGCCGGCGATGCGTGCTTCCGGCAGCCGCCAGACCTTGAGCTTGTAGGCCATGCCGGTCGAGGAAAAGAACAACAGCCAGGCATGGGTGGAGGCCACAAACAGGCTGGTGACGAAATCCTCGTCCCGCGTCGCCATGCCCGAGCGGCCCTTGCCGCCGCGCCCCTGCACCCGATATTCGGCCAGCGGCGTGCGCTTGATATAGCCGGCATGGGTGACGGTGACCGCCACCTCCTCACGTTCGATCAGCGCTTCGTCTTCAAGCTCGGTTTCCGCGTCGATCAATTCGGTCTTGCGCGGGGTGGCGAACTCGTCGCGGATGGCGGCCAGTTCGTCCTTGATGATGGTCAGCACCCGGCCGCGCGACGACAGGATGTCGAGATAATCGGCGATCGCCAGGCCCAGCTTCTGGGCCTCGTCACTGATTTCATCGCGGCCCAGCGCGGTCAGCCGCTGCAGGCGCAGGTCCAGGATCGCCTTGGCCTGTTCTTCCGACAGCTTGATGGTGCCGTCGGTTTCCATGCGATGGCGCGGATCGGCGATCAAGGCCACCAGCGGCGCCACGTCTTTTGCCGGCCAGGCGCGTGCCATCAACTGCTCGCGCGCGGTGGCGGCATCGGGGGCAGCGCGGATCAGCCGGATCATTTCGTCGATATTGGCAACGGCGACCGCCAGACCGACCAACACATGGCCGCGGTCACGCGCCTTGCTGAGGTCGAATTTGGTGCGGCGGGTGACGACTTCCTCGCGGAAATAGACGAAGGCCGCCAGCAGGTCCTTGAGGTTCATCTGCATCGGCCGGCCGTCATTCAGGGCCAGCATGTTGACGCCGAAGCTCATCTGCAGATTGGAGAAACGGTAAAGCTGGTTCAGCACCACCTCGGAAGAGGCATCGCGCTTCAGCTCGATGACCATGCGCATGCCGGTCCGGTCGCTTTCGTCACGGATATCGGAGACGCCTTCGATCCGCTTGTCGCGCACCAGTTCGGCAATGCGCTCGATCAAAAGCGCCTTGTTCACCTGATAGGGCAGTTCGGTGACGATGATGGCTTCGCGGTCTTTACGGATTTCTTCGACTGCGCAGCGCGCCCGCATCAGGATCGAACCGCGCCCCCTGGCCAGCGCCGCACGGGCATTCTGCTTGCCGATCAGAAGCGCGCCGGTGGGAAAATCCGGGCCCGGCACGATCTCGGTCAGCCGTTCCAGATTGATGGAAGGGTCTTCGATATAGGCCAGGGTGGCTTCGATCACTTCGCCCAGATTGTGGGGCGGGATATTGGTCGCCATGCCGACGGCGATACCGGCCGAGCCGTTGACCAGTACATTGGGAAAGCGGGCAGGAAGAACCGTGGGCTCCCTCTCGCTGCCGTCGTAATTGTCGCGGAATTCGACCGTGTCCTTGTCGATATCCTCGGTCAGGCTGTGCGCCACCTTGGCGCGGCGCGCCTCGGTGTAGCGCATCGCCGCGGGCGGATCGCCGTCCACCGAGCCGAAGTTGCCCTGGCCGTCGATCAGGGGCAGGCGCATGGAGAAATCCTGCGCCATGCGCACCAGCGCGTCATAGATCGAGGCGTCGCCATGCGGATGGTATTTGCCCATCACATCGCCCACGATCAGGGCCGATTTGCGATAGGGCTTGTTCCAGTCGCGGCCGTTTTCGTGCATCGAATAAAGGATGCGGCGATGCACGGGCTTGAGGCCATCGCGCGCATCCGGCAGCGCGCGCTGCACGATCACGCTCATGGCGTAATCGAGATAGGAACGCTTCAGTTCGTCTTCGACCGCGATGGACTGGGCCGGATTGCCGCCCTCAGGCGGGGTCAGCGTGTCGGAATTGTCGCTCAAAAATCAGGCCTCAAAGCGCCTTGGACAGGCGGGGAAAATCGCCAGCGATTCCTAGCATTTTGCGCTTGCGGAAACCAGCAAATTAACCCCAGGTAACTTGCTGTTTTTCCTTATTAATTTGGCCGTTTGGCCAGAGCTGAAAATTCCTCTCGAACCCGTGTCATGTCATAGGCATAGATCAGCCTTCCGCCGTGCTCATCCTTGTAGCCGAAGGTGATGCCGATCAACCGGCCGGAGCCGTCCAGCACCGGGCCGCCGGAAAAGCCGGGCCCGGCATTGCCGGCGAAAGTGAAATAGGCCGGCGCCGTACAGCCCGCACAGTGCTCGATCGCCCGCACCACACCATGGGCGACACGCAGCTCGCCGTCCGAGCCCTGGCCATAGGCGACGACGCTTTGCCCCATGACCACCGGGGCGGTCTGCGGCTCCGCACTCTTCGCCGTGCGGAAAAACATCAGGTCATAGTCCTGCCGGACACCGATCACGCTCTTGGGGTCCAGCAAATTGGCGTTATGGGCATTGGTGGCAGCGATATGCGGGGCGATCACCATCGCCGCGCCATCGGCCGTATCGATGCCCAGATGGACGCGCCCATGCAGCGGCAGATAAGCCGCGGCGATATCGGGTTGTGCAATGGCGGTAGCCGGCGCCCCCGATGAGGTGGCGCAGCCGGCCGTCAGCAAAGCGAGAAAAAGCGCCGCGAAACTAGAACGGAATCTCGTCATCCATCTCGTCGCGCTGGAAACTGGCCGGGGCCTCGCTGGCGCCGGCGCGTGCACCAAAGCCGCCGCCGCCACCGCCCTCACCGCCGCCACTGCGAGCATCCAGCATGGTGAGCTCACCGCGGAAATTCTGCAGCACCACTTCGGTGGAATATTTTTCCGCTCCGTCCTTGTCGGTCCATTTGCGGGTCTGCAACTGGCCTTCAACATAGACCTTGGAGCCCTTGCGCAGATATTTCTCCGCCACATCGGCCAGGTTCTTGTTGAAGATCACCACCCGGTGCCACTCGGTCTTTTCCTTGCGCTCGCCGCTGGCCTTGTCGCGCCAGCTTTCGCTGGTGGCGAGCGACAGATTGACGATGGGATCGCCGGCGGTGGTGCGGCGCACCTCCGGGTCCTTGCCCAGATTGCCGACCAAAATCACCTTGTTGACGCTGCCCGCCATGACTTTCTCCATTGAACTGGCGCGGACGTTAGACGACGGCCGCCTCCTTGCGCCATGGACGGGGGCCTTTTATCCACCCATACATTGTTCTTGTTTTGTTTCCAATAGCCTTCGCGCCCCTTTTCCCCGATAAGCAAAGCGGCTGGTGAGGCATATGCCCTTCAATTCCTATCCCTATTTCGTGTTTCTGGCAGTGGTGGTGCTGGGGTTCCGGCTCCTGGAAAAAAACGCCCTGACCGGGCGGCGGGTGTTCCTGCTGCTGGCGTCCTACGCCTTCTACGCCTGGTGGCGGGCCGATTTTCTGCTGCTTTTGTGCGGCTCGACCCTGGTCAATTACGCCCTGGGCCGGGAGATCGAGCAGCGGCATGCCCGCCAGAAAGACCGCCGGGCGTTGTTGATCGCAGGCCTGGTGTTCAACCTGGGCCTGATCGCCACTTTCAAATACGACACGCTGTTCATGGGTACCGCCGACCAGCTTCTGGGCCTGGGCCTGCCCGTGCCCCACTTCTTCCTGCCGCTGGCAATCAGCTTCTTCACCTTCGAGCAAATCAGCTATCTGGTGGATGCCGACGCCGGCAAGACGCACGGCTATACCCTCTTGGATTACGCCCTGTTCGTCGCCTATTTTCCGCATCTGATCGCGGGGCCCATCGTGCGGCACAACGATCTGATCCCGCAGTTCCGTCAGCAACGCGCACAAAATGACGATCTCGCCACCGGGATCACGCTGTTCACCATCGGGCTGGCCAAAAAGACCCTGATCGCCGACAACCTCGCGCCCTTTGCCGACGCCATCTTCAATGCGGCAGGCCGAGGGCTCCATCTGGGCCCGACCGACGCCTGGCTGGGCACCCTGTTCTTTGCTTTCCAAATCTATTTCGATTTCAGCGCCTATTCCGACATGGCGCTGGGATCATCCGTGATGCTGGGCATCCGCCTGCCGGTGAATTTCCATTCTCCCTACAAGGCCGCCAGCATCATCGAATTCTGGCGGCGTTGGCACATTTCGCTGTCGGCCTTCCTGCGCGACTATCTCTATATCCCCCTGGGCGGCAATCGGCACGGACGCGGACGCCGCTACGTCAATCTCTTCATCACCATGCTGCTTGGCGGGCTGTGGCATGGCGCCAGCTGGACCTTCATGCTGTGGGGCGGGCTGCACGGTCTTTATCTCAGCATCAATCACGCCTTCCGGCGCGCCACCAAAGGTGTCACGCCTTCACCCACCTTGCGGCTGCCCTTGCATGTGGCCTCGGTGGCGCTGACCTTTGCCGCCACCACCCTGGCCTGGATCGTGTTCCGCGCGCCTGATCTCGCTTCGGCCCGCAATGTGGTGGCGGGGCTGATCGGCGGCGGCCACAGTGCGGTGGTGAGCTTCTCGCCGCTCGCAGCCATCACCCTTCTGCTTTTGTCCATCATCGTCTGGTTCATGCCCAACAGCATGGAGCTGATGTGGAAACACCGGCCTGCGCTGCCCTCGCCCTATCCCGATCAGCCGGCCCTGCCGGCGCGGCGGCTTTCCTGGAGCCCCACGCCGCTGAACGCCGCAGCCTATGGCCTGCTCTGCATCATCGCGGTGCTGGCCTTGTCCAATCTCAAGCCCTTCATCTATTTCCAGTTCTGATGGCCAAGTTCTAATGGAGAGAACCCGCTACGCCTTCTGGTTTCTGGGTACGGTGTTCTTGGCCATCGCGGGCCTTGCCGCGTTCAATGCGCTGGCCGGCGCCTATATCCTGGGCCATCCGTCCGGCGCCAGTGTCGAGACCCTGTCGGGTTTCGAGCGCGCCCTGAAGCCGGTATGGCTGGACCAGATCCAGCCCCGGCTTGTCCTGGTCGGTTCCAGCCGGGTACGCGACGGCTTCGACCCCACCCT
>Ga0206883_1085_pt1 | contig 15342 bp, 4 predicted proteins | sample Alteio_BWOrgCont_2_FD_152910 | JGI IMG/M metagenome (GOLD analysis project Ga0206883, IMG submission 152910) | Enriched cells from forest soil in Barre Woods Harvard Forest LTER site, Petersham, Massachusetts, United States -... | ecosystem: Environmental > Terrestrial > Soil > Temperate forest > O... | reverse complement strand
GTTGGCCTTTACTTGTGGCAACGACACGGCGAGTTGGTTGAAGGTGTGGTGTATATCGCCGGCGTCCGCAGGGTAGTGCTCCGCATCACCCCTCGGTAATCCCTCAAAAGAATCGGCGGCAAAAACAACGCGGTCGTTGACGCCATGAGCCTTGAGAACGGCTCGTAACAAAATGCATGCGCCGCCATAGCCAAGACACGGGGCCGTTGGATTCATATCTTGCACGACGACGATTGGGTCATGCCTAAATTCTATTCGACGATGAGACAGGGAGTAGATCACGCTCCAGCGTCAATTGGCATGGCTTATTGCAGGTACACAAACTATCTCGAGAAAGACGGCTCAATGTGGTCCCCTCCCGCCTTGCGCGAGGGTGCGGGCACGATGCCTCGGGACTTCCTCCGCGTTCTTTCGGGTGCGAATTGTCTGAACGTGCCGGCCGTTGTTATTCGCAGGGAGACATTCGACAGCGTCGGCCTATTTCGCGAGGATTTGCCATTTACTGCCGACTGGGAATGGTATGTTCGCAGCACTTTGCAATTCGACTGGCATTTTCAACCAGAAATCCTCGCCGCCTATCGAATTCATGCCAATCGGCAAACGAGGGCTTTCGAGACCACCGGCTATACCGCCAAGGAAATCCGACAAACCCTTGAAATTATTGCGCGCTATTTGCCGAGCGAATTCGCAAAGAAAGCCCAGCGCGGCGGCCGTCAGCGACACGCTCGGAATTTTCTCCAATCGGCGCTCGCCTGCTTGCAAACAGGCAACCGGCAGGTTGCGGACCGATTTCTCCATGAGGCAATTGCTGTTGATCCTGATGCGTCGAGGTCGCCCGAATTTGTTCGCTTGCTCCAGCACTCCGCCTCCACGAGCCTGCGCGCAGACATCCGTTCGGCATTACTACGCCGGCTCACGTAGATGCACGGAACCGACGCGGCATGGTTTGCCACCATGTACTGTGCTATTGCGCCGGCAACAGCTCGCGAAACTCGCGCAGCCAGGGTTCATAATTGCGCCAGCGACCAGCGGAACTGGAATACATCGGCTGGCGCACTTGCCACACGCTTGGAGTGCTTACGGCGCGCTTGTTCTTCTCATGGGCTAAACAGGCGTCGTTCCACTCAAGGCCGCAGAACTCGATCATAGCGCGCGTGACGGGTTCGCGATTGGCTACCAACTCCTCATAATCGACCTCGAAGAAATTCCCTTTTGGAAGCACGTGCCGCCAATGCTCCATAAACTTGAGATATTGCTGATAGTAAAAGACGATCGCGCTGCGATCATGGGCGAATTCAGGAGAGACGGGGGAGGCGTAGATGGATAGACACGTATCGACGGGGTGGCGGCGGCAGTGGATGATTCGAGCGCGGGGGAACACCAAATGAACAAGGCCCAGCATGGGATAGTTGAGCGGCATTTTGTCGGTGACCCGAGCCATCCCGGGTGCCAAGTCCCGCAGAGTCCATGAATACTCGTCGTAGATCTTCGCGGCAGCAGCTCGATCCAACATGCCACGCGACAATAGGTTGAGCGATTTCCAAGTGCGCATCCAGAAGCGAAGTTCGCCGCCGCCGCCAATCTCAGGATGGCTGGACAAGATTTGCTCTGTTAGCGTGGTGCCCGAACGGATCATGCCAACAATCAACACCGGCACCTCGTCGGAGCTGCCCACCTTAGGATGCCGATCAAGAAATTCACGAGTGAAGGTGGCAATTATTCTATCGGTATCCGCTGCCGACCGCTCGCGGTCCATTAGCCGACCTGCCAGGCGTAACTCTTCAAACCCGATCGCATTGGCGCTGTCGAAATGCTGGATAGCCAACTCATAATTCTTAAGGTCATTGTGTACTTTGCCAAGGGCAAAATGGATGTTCCTCCTTTGACTAAGTGGCAGCTTTAATTCCGTCGCTTTGGTCATTTCATGCAGCAAGTCCTCATCGGCCTCGGAGAATTTGCGCGCGGATGCCGCGCCTAAATAGGCAGCGCCGCTCGTCGGATCGAGATCGGCGGCCTCTATGCACGCCGCAAAAGCCTCATCGAAGCGTCCGAGTTGCTTGAGAATGCGCCCCAACAAGTGTTTTGGACTGGCGGCTTTGGGATCCAGCGCAATCGCACGCTTGGCGACAGTTTCCGCTTTAACCCACTCCCCGGCATCAGCGAGCGTATTCGCAAGCGTTTCCAAAGTCGACGTGTCTTCCGCAATATCTGCGGCGTAGCCGAATCGCTCGTCGGCTTCTTCGCGTCTGTCAGATGCGTGCAGGGCCCGGCCCAGCCGGATATGGAGCGACGGCGGATTCAGATCCTTCCTGTTCGCGCCTTCTATGGCGTGTTGATAAGAAACGATCGCCTCTTGTGGCCGGCCCGCGCGTTCCAAAACCTTGCCGAGATTGCCTTCACACCCTGCAAAGTCCGGCTGAATGGCTAGCGCTCGGCGAAAGCAGGATTCCGCGCCCTCAAAATTCCGATTCGCCGAATAGCAAAGGCCAAGTTCATTCAGCACCTTGGGATCGTTGGGTCGTGCTTTAACAGTCAATTCAAATAGGGTCGCTGCTTCCGCAATTCGGCCAGTTCGGCGCAACAGCGTTCCTAACTCGATCCGGACCGAATTGGCATTGAGATCGAGCGACACGACGCGAGAGAAAAGTTCTATTGCTCGCTCAATATCCCCGCCCTTCCTCGCAATGCGGCCCGCGAGGTGGAGAGCGGGCGGAAAATTAGGTGCCTTCGCCAGTATGCTTTCGCACAGCGATTCTGCGTGCTGCAAGTCACCGTTCTTATAGGCAAGATCGGCTTGCTGCAATTCGCTCTCAAATGCCGCAAGCGTGATTTTAGTTGGAGAGTTTGAGGTCTGCATCCCCTGCTCCTTGTTGGGTTCCATGCTGGGCCTTCGATACGGCATAGTAGGCACTTCGGGCCAACAGTGGGGTTAGATTTTAAGCTATTATCGGCGTAGGGAAAATGCCGTTGGGCAAGACGTCACGTGTTTTGTCACGAGCTTTGCGGGTTGAGTATGTCCTCTTGCGAGGTGAGGGATTGCTTCGGAGCTAGTCCCTTTCGCATGAGAAGGGCCCCAAGGGCTTCGTGAGATCGCCGTTCCCGGACGAGGCGGGGGGAGAGATTGTGGGGCTGGCAGATGGTTGATTTGGGCATTGGGCTAACACCTGCGCCGGCAAGAGGCGGTCCGGGCGGTGAGAACGAAGGGCACCGTTTTGGTGGCGGGATTGGTGCGGCGGTGGTGGGTTTCTCGCTTGTGACATGTCCGGGCTCTCGCCTAGTCTTGGACTTCCTCACCACCGTCAGCGAAGCCAAGCGCGGGTGATCGGCGAGAGTCGTCTTAGTCGTAATACCCCGACCGAAATACTAAAACGCTCTCAACGGGGGCTGCCGTGTTTTCCTTAGCGAGCGGTGCGTGGACGCTGACTCCGATATCGCGCGCTGTCGTACCATCCGCCTCTTCCTGGATATTTTGGCTAAGCGAACCTAGCGTGCGCGTCGCGGTAGCGATTCCCAACCCAAGTAATTGGCGGTTGTCTATAGAAGGGCATGCTGGAAGCGCAAGCTCTACGGCCTCCAGCTCATCCGAAGAATCGTAATAGCAAAAGACCCCTAAATGTTCGAAATAGTCACATGGCGACATCGATTGCGGTGAACGCTTAAATGATCGATACCTTTCGCCGAGATAGCGTCTGACCTGCCCTCGGTCCATACCGAACTTCAACTCGCCAATACCTATTAATGGTAAGATCTCAAAGTTCATGGTCAGTATCCTTGCTCAGTAGTGTACGCTTTCATTTGCGTGATGGCATCATCGTATTTATTACCAAATTTCGCCGTGATGTCATCAATATCCATCTGTTGAGCCGCTTTGAAATCACCTTTCTCGATCAGTGCGGCTTGCGCCTGCCTATATTCGCGCGCGTCCCTGGAATTGCCCCAGCTTGCAGTCAATTTATGGTCTTCTACCGGCATAGCAATCGCAGGGCCTTCGCCGGTTGAGAGGGGACTAACCGAGTCCGCCGGCATATGGTGTGCCTCATAGCCCGCGATACCCTTTACGTCCCTATAGGCGCCGCCGAGCTGGTGGACACCGCCTATAATCCCACCACCGATACCTAAGATTCCAACCCCAGCTTCGATTAGGAGGCTAGATTCTCTGCCGTTATCAGCGTGGACGGCACTCAACTCGTCGCCAAAAGTCGAACCCGAAAGAATAGTGAGCCCGGCCGCACCCGCAAGAGTGACAAGCTTCGAGACATCGCTATCCAACCCCGTTGCCGAGAGTGTCTGACTGATTACCTGATTAAGGGCATAGCTTCCGATTGCCCCTACCGGGCCACCACGTAGGACATCCATTCCTAAGGCAATAGTGGTGCGAACGCCTTCGGGAGCGCTGTCGATGAAGTCCTGGGCTTCGACCAGCGTGTTGGCGGCAATATCGCCAAACGTCCTACTGCCGGTGATTGACACGTCTGTGGGGTAGTGCCCGTCCTCATCTAACACGCCGGAACCGTCAACTTGCCCTGCGTTGAGCGATCTGCCGATCAGATTGGCTGGATCAGCCAACGACAGGCCCTGATCTCGTGCTGCCGCAATGGCACTGGCCTCATCTAGAAATGTTTTTTGAGCTTCCGCGTTGTTTCCAGCAACTGCCAGAAACGTCGCTGGATCGTCTGTCAAATCGGCAGCATCAAACATTCTTTGGTCGGCGATTTCCTGGACGCTTTTTCCTGCAAATCGCGCGTTTCTCGGATCGCCGCTATCGTCCTCAGCAAATTGTCCCGCAATCATATTTCCGATAGTTTGGCCGATGGCGTCAGGCAGGACGGCCATGATGTTGTCGCCGAAGTCCGTGCCGGTGATGAGCGAGCGGGCGCCAGCGCCCGCGATGGCACCTGCTGCGCCGGCGAGCCCCGAGCTCAACGCGTAGCTAGTTGAGCCAGGGTCATAGTTTGGCTGCCCCGGATTGATTCCGAGCGCGTCACCCGCCTCATAGCCGACTCCCGCTGCGACACCGGCAACCGCGACACTCGTCCAATCGAACTTGCTCTGAAGGCCGGTCGCTAGACCGATACCCTGATCGATGACATTGCCAGCGACTCCGCGCTCGACGGCACCCAGTGCGCCACCGCCTCCCAGTTCCGCGCCCAGGCCCGCGCCCACGCCGCCACCGATCGCGGAAAGCGCCACGGCCGACCAACTGAACTTATCCTGTATGCCGGTGGCAAGACCGACGCCTTGGCTCACAATGCTGCCCACAGCGCCGCCGACGACGCCTGCAGCGATGAGCGCCGTGGTGGGGACAGTCGCTGCCCCGGCGAGGCCCAGTACCGAACCGATGCCAGCGCCAACGCCATCAACCAAGCCGGCTGCCGCGAGCGCCGCACCCGCCGTGACGACTGCTACGGCGATCGCGACGACTGCGAGGAGAATTTCCCCAAAGATGCCGCAACCGCCAGAATGAGGATACGGAGCCGGGGACCAGGGCGTGGTTGGTGAGAGGTCAGAGCCTTCGGCCTGGTTGGGATCGTAAACGCGATATGTGTCGGCGTTGTTGTGGACGTTGTGGACCTTGTTGGGGATGATCAGCGACTGCCCAGCCTGAAGATTGGCTGATCCATCAAGTCCGTTAGCCTCGGCAATCAGATACCAGAGGCTGGAATCGCCCCAGAGCTTTGAGGCGACGGCTTGAAGCGTATCGCCCGCCTGAACCGTATAGTGCCCGGACGAGTCCTGGGCGTTCAGACCGTTGATCGCATCGTAGCTTTCATCGAAGTCCGCGATGTAAGTCGGGCTCGTCGCGCCGCCCCGGAAGTTGCCGGTGCCCGCCAAGGTGGTATGCCTTGCGATCGAGGTGGTAAAATCGACATTGTCGGTGCCGTCATTTCCGATATGGCCGATCTGCTGCCTGTTGAAGTAATAATAGTAGTCCGTGGGCCGGGAGGTCGAGCTGGTATAGTTCGAACTGCGCGTCTTGATTTGGCCAAAAGCATCGGTGTCGTACCAAATATAGTGAACGGCCGATTCCCAGACATATGCCCTGTAAATTGTTCCGTCGGCCTGGAAGTCATAATAGGAACTTGTGTAATTGCCGAGGCTATTATTCGGCTTGTATAATGTGGTTTCCAATTGCGCCTGACCGAACCATTGGTAGGTTTCCCAATTCTGCGACGTGGGCTGCGAGACGCCGTTCTTGGTATTGGTGGTGATGACGCCGGTAACCGCTCCACCCTCAAAGACTCCGGTGTAGGTGCCAAAGCCAGAACCGCCGACAACCGCATCGTAATAGTAGGTCGCGTTGCCGGTGTAGGTATCGCTGCCGATGATCGAGGTGGTCGATTGGGTATTGATCGTCGAGTCGTTGTTGTATGTGGTGAGCTGGCTGTACACGGGCGAGTGAGAGGTGTTACCGCTGCTGTCCAATTCGTTGTAGGTGGTGACGCGGCCCATTGCGTCCATGTCGTAGGTGGCGCGGGTGACGTTGCCGATCGCGACCTTCGCCAGATAGCCGTCCGCGGTATAGGTATAGGCTTCCGAGCTTGACGCGTCCGTCATTGTCGCGCGGGTGCCATCCTTATTGTAGGTGATGGTTTCTCCGTTGGATCCCGTCGTTATGTTGCCTGACGATAGCGTGCCCTGCGTGACGACGAAGCGGTTCATCGAATCGTATTTGTACCAATCGTCCTGGGTCGTGGTGGAGTTGCCGTACGCGCCGGCGGCAGTGAGGTTGTAGTAGCTTGTCTGGACATGGCGGATATTGCCATCGAGATCGTATTCCCAAGTGACCGTCACCGGTGGCGTAGTACTCATCAAATTCAGCTTGAAAGCATCGGGGGCCAGCGCATTGGCGGAGTATCCCGTCATGCGGCCGTTGGAATCCCACGTCGCCGTATTGGTCTGGGTGATCGTATGGGCGTAATAGGCGACGTAGCCGCCGCTATGATAATAAGAATAATAAAAGGTGGTGTCATGCTCAGTGCCGTAGTCTTCTTCGTATCCTTCCAGCGTGCGGCGTCCATCCGCGTCATAGCCATAGCTATAGGTGTCGGTGGAGGCGATGGTCCAAGTGTTGTGAGCGGAAAGAATTTCGCCGTCGAATTTGTCCATCGATTGCGACGCCAGCATGCCGGTGTTGAACCAGCTGTAGGTGACATTGCCCGAGTGGGCACCACCGGTGACGAAGGAGAGGCTGGTCTGGACAGTGTCATTGTTCGCCTGAACGGCGATGCGTCCTGCGAGATCGAAGCTGTTGGTTATGGTGTATCCGCCAAAGTCATCGTCGTAGACGGTACGCCCAAAATAGTCCGTCTCCAGCGTGTCCGTCAGGCTGGTCGAGTTCGTGGTGGTCTTGGTCCAACCGCCGAACGTGCCAAGGCCCGTCGTGCTGATGTTGCCACTCCAGGCATAAGCATAGGTCGTCTGATGGCCGCCCATGTCGGTCGTCTGCGTGACGCGGCCCTCTGAATCGTAATCGGTGGTTTCCTTGACCGACGACGTGAGCTCGCTGTTGTAGTGGGTGACGCGCTGCCCGAGCCCGTCATAGCCATAGGTATCGGTGAGGGTGAGCGAGGTATTGCCGGAATTGCCGGGCGTGCTGGCCGGCCGCGTCGGATGGGCGTCGGTCAGCAAGCGATCCATGGCGTCATAGGTGAAGGTCTCGACATCGCCCACTTCATTGGTGGTTTTGCGTAAGTCGCCATAGACGTCATAGCCGGAGGTGTAGTTGCCGCCGTCGGGATGGAACTCCTTGGTGACGAGCGCGTCCGAGCCGTTATAGCCGGTGCCGACCAGGAGCAGGCGGGTGTTGGTGTTGCCGTTGGCGTCCTCGACGCCGACGACGCGGCCGGAGAGATCGTAGTAGTTGATGATGGTGGGCCGCGCGCTCGAGACGTTGCCGTGCTCGTCGGTATAGGAGACCGTCGGGTTCTGCTGCTCGATGACCTTGCCCATCGTGTTATAGGTGAAGTCCGTGACATAGCCGAGCGCGTCGGTCTGCTCGCTGATCTCGCCGAAGGCGTTATAGGTATTTTGATTGGTAATGGTCGTGGTGGTGTAATTTCCGGGGACGCCGCTGAGCTCACGCAAGGGTTCGATCGTCTTGATCGTCTGCCCGCGGGCGTCGTCGACGGTGATGGTGACCACCATGCCGGTGACCGCCGCCGTGCCGATGGCGTGGGCGCCGCTGCCGGTGAGCAGCGTGACGGCGGAACTGGTGGTGACGTTGCCCCAGGCATAGCCGGAGGGGGTGTTGCCGTCGGAGGTGACCTCGAGCGTCTGCTTGCCGTCGCCATCGTAGAGGTACAGCTTGACGACGCCGTCGCTGCCGGTCGAGCGCCACATCCGGCCGGCGCCATCGTAGGAGAACGTCTCCTGCGACATGCCGTTCACCCCCCTGGATACGACGTCTCCATAGGTGTCATAGGCGGTGTCGGTATCATCGCCGAAGGACCAGCTGCCATTGCCGGCTTGCGTGGCGACGGCCTGGAACGTGACGCGCCCAAGCGCATCGTAGCGTGTGGCGTCGGCTTCAGTGATGGCTGTGGTGCCGTCGGACTTGTAGCGGGTGTACTTGTCCTCAACCTGCCGGCCGTCGGCGTCGTAATAGTAGTTGTGCACGAACCCTGTCGCGTCGGTCATCGTCGCCATACGCCCGCCCGCGCCGTAGGTAAATTCCGTAACGCGGCTGGAATCGCGGACCGTACGGGTGAGATCGTTCAAGCCGTCGTAGTATTCGCTGGTTGTGTCCTGGACGGTGGTGTTGCCGGTATAGTCGGTGAAGGAAGTTCCGGTAACGGAGGTCTGGCGGCCTTCGGTGTCATAAACATAGGTGGTGACGTCGCCGGCGGCCTCGGTCTGGGTCAAGACCTCGCCAAGCGCGTTATAGGTGTAGGTGACAGTCGATGTGGTCGATGCCGAGGACAATGCCCCGCTCGAGGTGTTCACCGACCAGGCGGTGACGCCGGTACGGCTTTCGGTCAGCCGGTTGCCGTTCTTGTCATAGGTGAAGTTGGTGATGCGATCATTCGCATTCCCCGAGACGCTGCTGGCCATGGTCGCCGGAACGCTCGAAGTGGTCGGCGTCGAGGACAAGGCCGTCGCAAAGCGCGACTCGGTCAGGACATTGCCGTTGGCGTCCATCGCATAGGTCGTCAGATAATTGAGCTGATCGACCTCGGCGATCTTGTTGCCGTTCTTGTCATAGTAGAACCAGACGCTGTTGCCGTCGCCATCGACCTGGCGGACGACATTCCCGCTGAGGTCGTAATAGTTCGTGATGACGATATTGCCGGTAGCAGTCGAATAGGTCGTATTGCCGGTGTTGTAGCTGCCGGTGAGGATGCTCGAGACCGTCGTGGTCAGGAGCCGGTTGCTCCGGTCATAGGTGTAATCGGTCTCGCGGTAATTGCCCGAATTGACCGGCGAAGGCGGCGTGCCGCCGCTTAGCCCATCTACGATTGCCTCAGCAGTGATCAGCCGGTGGTCCGTATGCTCGCAAAAATCCGCCACCATTCCGGCCCGCGTCCAGCCGCTGGCGATCAGCGACAACCAAGTTGTGACCTCTCCGGATGTTGGCGCGCGATGGAAGGCCGCTTGGTAGAGGTTGTTAATGAAGGTCGTATCGCTGACGCTGGGACTTCCCAATCTGGCCTGCACACTCGAATCGCCCAACATCTCGCTGGTGCTGCAGATTGCCTCCAGTTCATTCATCTTCTCCCCATTGGGGTCGATTGCCGGCCAACCTTCCGCCGAGGGCTGCGTGGCGGTGGAGTAGAGATTGTTCATCCGCCAGATCCAGTTGGCTACCTCCGTGGCCGTTGGCAGGCGGCCCAAGCAGACATCGTAGAGACGATAGACTTCGCTCACCTGGCTGTTGGGGTCTGTCGGCATGGACGTCAGGGCGTCGCCATACACGCGCTGGGTCAGAACATTGCCATTGGCGTCATATGTCCACGTGGAGAGGGTTCCGGCCGCATCGACCTGAGCTATTTTGCGATTGAGGTGGTCGTAATAGTAGAACGTAATTGCATCATTTGCGTCGGACGTGGCGACCAGATTGCCACGCTCGTCATAGGCAAAGTTTTGTGTCGGAACCACAGTTACGGAGCTGGTCACAAGACCTTGTCCGTTCACCGACACGGTATCGCCCGACTGCTGAATCAATCGATTATTGAGATCGTAGGTATAATTGGTGGTGCGTGCTTCGGTGAGGCCGGAGGCCTCGACCATCTGGGTGCGGTTGCCGCGTGCGTCATAGGTATAGGTGTTGGTGACGCTGGTCGCTTCGGTCGAGCCGCTGGACGTCACCGATGTCTCCGGCAGGACCTCGGTGAGAAGCAGACCGCGGCGGTCGTAGGTATTGGTGGTAACGCCGCCGAGCTTGTTGGTCACGGTCAGCCGGTTGCCGAAGGCGTCCAGGGTGTAGGATTCGCTATTGCCCAGCGCATCGGTGGTTTGCGTCACCCGGCCGAGCTTGTCATAGGTGAAGGAGGTGGTGGCGTCGGCCGCGTTGGTGGTGATCGTCGGCGGCGTACCGGCGGTGATGGTACTGGTTATGGCGGTGACGTAATGGGTAACCGACGCGATCTGGCTGTCCACCGTGTAACTGGTGGCGGTGGCATAGCCGTCCGCATCGACCGCAAGCGTCTGGCGATTGAGACCGTCATAGAAGTAATAGCTGGTGTTGCCGCGGGGATCGACCGTCGTGCTGAGATTGCCGAACGCATCGTAGGTATTGGTCGTCACCGCATTGGTCGAGCCGTCGATCGGGACGGTGACGGTGAGCACATGGCCGAGCGTGTCATAGGTGTAGCTGGTGGTGTAGCCCCTTGGGTCCACCATGGTCAGCATATGACCCATGCCGTCATAGGTGTAGCTGGTGGTCGCCGCTTCGGTGGCGCCATAGGCCTCGGTCACGCTGGAGACCCGTCCGGCGGAATCGTAGACATAGTGGCACGTGGCCGCGTCGGAGGTGCCATAGGCGACCGTCTTGTCGGTCACACGGCCCAGCGCGTCATAGACATAATGGGTCTGGATGCCCATGCCGTCATAGCTGTCGGAGACCTGGCCGTCGGTGGTGTAGCTGAAGCTGTTCTGCACTGCGGTGGCCGGGATCGAACCGGGCAGCATCGCCGCCACCGTTGCCAAAGTGTCCGAGTCCGTGACCGTGTATGAGGACGCATAGCGGATAGTGAGGGTCGTCCGGCCCGCCGTGTCGTAGCGGTTCTCGGTGATGTAACCCTCGGGATCGACACTGTAGACCAGCCGGCCGGCAAGGTCGTAGAAGCTCCGGGTCGTACGGTTGCCGGTGGTAGAGCCATAGGTTGTAGCCCAGCTGTTCATGGTCGAAAGGCTTGGGCTTGACGTAGTCGAGCGCAGGGTGATGAAGCCCAATTCCTTGATGACCCGGCCCATGGAATCGTAACCGAACTCGGTAACCGCGCCATCGGCGTCGATCGCGTAGGCGACGCGGCCGGCCGCATCGTAAACCGCCCAGCTGTTGCGGTTATTGGTGTTGGTCGAGAGCCCGGTGGAAGTGATCTGGCCCTGCACATAGCTAAGCGTATAGGTCGAGGTCGAACCGATCGAGCCGGCGTAATCGATCGTCTGGATGAGATTGCCGGCATTGTCATAGACGTATCCGACGGGGTGCAGCGCGTTGTCGAGCGTGAAGAGCAAGAGCCCGCGATCGTCGTAAAAGTAACGGGTATGAATGTCGTGGCTGCTGGTTCCGACGCTGGTGAGCAGGGTCGAGAAGGAACCCGTCGCCCAATAGGACGACGAGGCCGCCGTGGCGAAGGCGATAGTCTCGATCTTCTCTCCGGCATCGTTGTAGTTGATCTCGCTTAAGTGCCCGGTGGCGTCGAGCGAACCAATCAGGCGTCCGTCCGCGTCGTAAAAATTGCGCGTAATGTCGTCATGGGTCGCATCGGCGGTCGGCAGCTGCAGGGTGGTTGGTATCGTGGTTTTGAAGCCCGTGACGGTCGAGGAACCGATCACATTGGCGTAGGACAGGGTCGAGACGACGTTCGACTGATTGTCGTAGGTGAACACCGTCGCGTCGCCGTCGCCGTCGATGGTCTCGATCACCCGATTGTCGGCATCGTAGATCCGCCAGGTCCAAAGGTCGCCCGAACTGGACGATGGAAGGACGCTGCTGAGCGCCACCATGGCGGGAGCCCCGGAAACGACCAAGGAGGACAGCTGGGTCGAGTTAAGCTTTGTGGCGTAGGCGATCGTCGCGACCAGGCGATTGCTGGCGTCATAGCGGTACTCGGTGATCGAACCGTCGGCAGCGATGTCGGCGACCTTGCGGCCAACATTGTCATAGAGGAAATAGCTGGTCCGGCTGGTCGGGTCGGTGACCATGCGCAGATTGCCCAGATCATCGTATTGGTTGGTCGTCGTCGCGGTTGTAATCCCGGTGCCCGACTGGGCAAAGCTGAGCAGTTCGCCGACATCGTCATAGATCGACGTCTGAACCAGGCCATTGGCGAGGGTCACAACGGCGGTATTGGTACTGTCGGTGAAGGCCATGCTGGTGGTGCCGCCATTGAGGTCCACCGCACTGGTGACCCGCCCGAGCCCGTCATAGGTGAAGGTCTCGGTATTGGAGACGCCGCTGGTTTGCTTTGTGAGGAGGTTCCCCGCCTGGTCGTAGGTGTAGGTGACGACGGTGTAGGGGGTACTGGTCGATCCCACGCCGCTCGACGAGGCCGTGCTGTAGTTCGTGACGGTCGCGACATTGCCACGGAAGTCGTAGGTCGTATCGGTGCGGACAACCGTGCTGCGGTCGCTGATGCCGGAGGCCCAGGTCGAGAGCGTCGATGTGGCGATCGACGTCGACGAGGAAAGCCCGGTGAGGCTGTAGAGGTTATCGCTATATTCGATCGAGCTCGTCTGCTGGCCGTAGCTGTTATAGGTATACTCGGTGACCATGCCGTCGGCGCTGACCGTAAAGCGCAGATTGTTGTCGGAGTCGTAGGCATAGCGCGTCGTCGCGGTCTGGCCCGGCAGCCCCGAACCGGGAGCCGTCGTCTGGGTCAGAAGCCGGTTGCTCGCGCTGTAGGTGTTCGTCACCGTATTGCCGAGCGCGTCCGTTTGCGTCAGCAAATTATCGTTGCTGTCATAGGTGTTGGTTGTGACGTTGCTGCTCGGGTCGGTAATCGTCAGGACATCGCCGTTGCTGTTATAGGTATAGGAGATGTACTGCGACGAACCGCCCGATACGGCCGGCGGCAGCTGGATCTGCGTGAGTTGGCCGCTCGTGTCGTAGGTCAGCTCGGTAGTCTGGCTGTTGGGGTCGGTGATGGTGGTGACGCGGGTGCTGGTATTGTAGGAAATGCCCGTGACGCGGGTGACCCCGCTGGCGATCGTTTGCGTCAGGCTCGAGACGCGATAATCCGACCCCACCAGCGTATAGGCGATACTGAGCAGCGCCCCACCCGTCTGGGCGATCGATGCCACGCGCTTGGAACTGCCGTCATAGGTATAGGTGGTGACGACGTCATTGCCGTCGGATATCGAGTTGTCCGAGGGCGAAAGGTCCGTCGTGACCGTCGAAAGACGGTTGGACCCATCATAGGTGTAGCGCACCCGCGTCAATGTCGCGCCGCCGGACAGGGTCGTGACGATCTGGGTGATATTGCTGCCCGACCAGGAAATATCGGTATGTTCCCCGTCCGCCGTCGTGACGCGCGTCAGCTGGCTGCCGGTATAGGTATAGGTAAGCTGGTTGCCATTGGCGTCGGTGGTGGTCGTGATTCGTCCACTGTGGGTAGAATCGTACGCCTCAACGACGCCCGTATGCCCGTCGGTGTAGGTCCAGACATTGCTGGCATAGGTCAGCGTATTCGCGCCCATCCCGGCCTGCCGGCACACATAGGCGCCCGAAGAACCGACCGTGGCGTCCCAGGTGTAGACATCTTCTGAGCCGTCCCAATCGGTCCGGGTGATCGTGCTGCCCGTGGTGTTGACTGTACCGGTAAGGCCGCCCACATGGCGCTGGACGCTCAGCTGCCAATTGTCGCCATTGTCGTCGGACATATCACCGAGGCTGTTGTAGGTGCTCGTCGTGACATCGTCCGGGCCCTGCCCGACCAGGATCTCGTCCGTGCGGTCGATAATCAGATTGCCCGTCGCCGCATTGACATAGACGTTCTCGCCGTACCGGTTGAACGCCGCGCTGCCCAATTGGCCGCCCGAACCCAGGACCAAGGCGGAACTGCGGTCCAGACCAAGACCGGCGCCGGTGACGATCGCTACCATCCCGATTACCCCCTTAGAGAGCCCAGGCATCCCCATCCAGGAAATGCCCTCCTACTCCTAATCGGCAATTCGGCAGCTTCGTTTAGGGGTTTCTGCGGACCCATCTCAACTTTTTTATAACGCCCTCGAAACCAACCCCCTTTTGTCTAACCCAAGCCCATGACACAATTACCTCTATGCTGATCAACACGTTCTCTCGGTCTACCTCGTACGCTGATCGCAGTAGGGCGGGCGGGATAGTTTTAGAGAGCCGGAAAGCCAAACCCGGCGCGTTCGTGAATCCAGCCATGGAGTTCAGCCCATGAACCCTGCGCGACAAGCCCCCTCCTCCAGCCACACCTATACTCGTCTTGGGCGTCTGCTTCCTTACCTTGAAAGGGATCCGGCAAACCTTCCTCTGCTCGCCGAAGCGGCAACGGCGGCTTTCGACGAACACGATTTCGGTCTTAGCGCCGCGCTCATCGAACGCTATGCCGCAATCGCTCCCTTATCTCCAACGCTGACGAACCTTAGCGGACTGGTCGCGATGGCCCAACAGAAGTTTGGCGACGCCGCGCAGATCTTCGAGCAATTACGAAGGGTGGGGCCGGATAGTCCACCATTGCGGTTCAATCTCGCATGGTCCAAGTCGATGTTGGGTGCGTACCAAGAGGCACTTGATCTCCTCGACGACGAAACAATTGCCGAGTCGCCCTTCGCACCGGCGTTGAAAATCCAGATGATGCATCGTCTCCAGCTCTATGACGATGCGCTCGCCTGCGGACAGGCCCTCGTCGAACGCTTTCCCGACGATCAGGCGCTTTCTGGAGCGCTTGCGACGCTTGCGATGGATGCCGAACGGCCCGATCTTTCCCGATATTATGCCGAGCGGGCAGGTAACAATCCCGAGGGCCGCGCAGCGTTGGGCATGCTGACGCTTGGCGAACATGATCCTGACACTGCGCTCGCTATTTTTGAGGATACCATCACTCGCGACCCCAACAATGCTCGGGCATGGCTCGGTAAAGGATTAGGACTTGTCATTTCGGGAGACGCCGCGGGAGGGGCACAGGCGCTCGACCAGGGAGCAGAGCTGTT
>Ga0206883_1084_pt1 | contig 15374 bp, 14 predicted proteins | sample Alteio_BWOrgCont_2_FD_152910 | JGI IMG/M metagenome (GOLD analysis project Ga0206883, IMG submission 152910) | Enriched cells from forest soil in Barre Woods Harvard Forest LTER site, Petersham, Massachusetts, United States -... | ecosystem: Environmental > Terrestrial > Soil > Temperate forest > O... | reverse complement strand
GGCCAGACTGTAGCCGCTATAGGTTATGCCGATATCCGATCCGACACTCGCATCATCGAACGTCGCACTGGCGCCGGGTCCGGCAACCAGGGTAACGCCGGTCGGAAGGCCGCTTGCCGGCGTGCTGTTGAAGGAGGTGAGGGTGGTCGCCGTCGTCCCGTCAAACACTTTGTTTCCGTTCGGGAACACCAGCATGTGTTCCGTCAGCGCCGCCCCGCCCGTCAGGACGAACTTGCCTGAATAATCGGTCGGCGTGGCGTAAGAGACCGGGTTGTAATCGATGGTGACGGGCGCGTTCGGTCCCGTGACGGTGACCGGTGGCGCGAGAGGCCCGAAGTTCAAAGTCCCCCCCGCCACGCCCGGTCCGGTGCCGCCGTAACCCGCCACAATGTAGAGACCGGGTCTCAGTCCAAGGCTTTGCGCCGGAATAACGCTTCCCCTCGTCAGCGTGATGGTGCCATCGAGGTCAACATTCAAGCCGGCGCAAAGGGTGATATCGCCATCCGTCGCCACCAGCACCGCCACCGTGTTCAAGACGATATTGCGGCCGCCGCTCAACAAAATGCTGCCATTGGTGGTTGTGATGGCGGCGCTTACATTGACGTCGCGTCCGCAACACACGACGACATTTCCGTTTGTCGCCGTGATGGCCCGGTTCACGTTCACATCGCGAACGGCGTTGAAGGTCAGGGTCGTCGTGCTGGGCGCCGCCGTCCAGCTGACCGCATCGTTGACATTGATGTCGCCGTTGCCGGCCGTGGTCGTATGAAGCGTAGCCACGGGCGGCGTTCCCGGAACCGTGGCATCGTCTCCGGTCGAGGTCGTGATGGTGACGCTGGTGGTCACCAGCAGGGCGGAAAGAGCGGCGCCGGTGATGTTGCCTCCGGCGGCGATGGTGAAATCCTCAGGATCGATCAGAAACGTGCCGGTCTCTCCCGAAGGGGCAGCCGTGGTGATTTTCGCCTCGTCCGCGATATTCACATGCGATGCCGAGGTTTCGATGGAGCCGCCATTTCCGCCGCCGGGCGCCGACGCATCCAGCGTGCCGCTTATGTTCACGGCGCCGCTTTGCATGTCGCCGAGAAGCACAATCGTGCCATTGTGATTCTCGATCGTCTGGGCTTCGATGACACCGGTATCGTTGACCACAGTCTTGAGCAAGTCGCCGGCCGCCTGCGCCGTCATCACCACATGTCCGCCATCGGCGCGGATCAAGCCCCCGTTCTGAACAAGCGCATTCACCGCGCCCTCATTCACGGTGACATTGAGCAGCCCGTCTCCGACGACATCGAGCGTCACGGCATTGCCGGCCGCGAGCGCCACGGAGCCCAGTCTTGCCGAAATAACCCCGTCATTGGTGACCGTGGCGCCGAGCAGGGCGACATAGCCGCCATCCGCATTGATCGAACCGCGATTGAGAATGGCGCCGCCGCCGGCCCCCGAGAAATGGTATTGGCCGTTCATGAAATTCGTATCGGTAATATCCAGGGTGGAAGCCACCAGCCCCGACACATTCACGCGCGCGCCCGTGCCGAACAGAATGCCGTTGGGATTCACCAGGAACACTTTGCCGTTGGCCGACAGGCCGCCCAGAATGCTGGAAGGGTCCGATCCCAGAACCCGATTAAGCGAGACCGAATCGGCGTTGGGCTGTGCGAAGGTGACGGATTCGCCCTGCCCTATGTTGAAGCTTTGCCAATTGATGGCGGCATTCTGGCTCGATTGATTGACGGTCAGTGCTTCCCCACCGCCCGATATGGTGGCGCTTCCCGCGGAGACGACGCCATTCACGGGCAAGGCGTAGGCGTTCGACCAAGAGGCCAGCACCAGCAGCAGGGCCGTTGAGCCGTAAAGGCATTTCCTGTGACTGCGCGCCGTGTTTGCCGAGGCCCGTTTGATATTGCGGATCATATCGATTTCGAGGGAACGGTTCATCATTCTTGTCCTGTTCGCATAGGGCCGTCAGCAAGTGCCGCCGACATCGCATTCATAGGAATTTCGTGATCTGCACCCAGACGCGGCCCGGCGAATCCGGAGCCGAGATCGCCTTCGTGTCTCCCAATTTGTGGGCGTAGTAAGCGCTGAACAGAAAATCATTGTCGTCGGCCCAGGTGAACCCGACCCCGGCGCCGCTCAGCGTCGTGCTGTTTGGCCCGTTGACCCACGGATTCTTGTTTGCGGTAACCGCCCCGGTATCGACGAACCCGATCAACTGCATCTCGCCCGGCAGACCGGTCGACACTTTGGGCAGCCGCAACCTCGCTTCCAGGGTCGCCACATAGCCCTCATCCGCGTAGGCTTCGCCTTCCGGATAGGCCCGGACGGCGTAGGCGCCGCCCAATTCCATCTTTTCGGAATTGTCCAGATTCTTCGACGCGATTTGTCCGACGATCTTTGCGTATAGCGAGAACGGGCCGGCCACGTTCTGGAGCCGTGCGATCTCGAACCCCAACTTGCCGTAATTGCCGTTGCTTCGCGCAGTCACAGCGTCGGCCGCGCGTACCGCCGGGGTCTGGATGTCGAGATCGCCCAGGGACAAAGCGAGCGAAAAATCGGTCCAGCCGCCGCCGCCGATTGTGTCGTGGTGGTTGCCGTTGAGGCCGGCCGTCACCACCCGTGCTCCCCTATCGCTGACGGTCGAGGGCACATCCGTCCGGTCCCGGAAGGTCTTGTCGTCGAAGTCGAGCAACGCGTAAAGATTACCGTCGCGCGACCTGATCAGCGGGTAACTGCCATAGAGGCTGGCTATGTCCGCCGTCCCGTGGGCTTTCAGTGCGGAAAATTCCTCGCCGAGCCGATACCACAGGCTGGCGTAGGCGACACCCAGTGTCGCGTCGCCCGCCTGGGCCTGGTAGGAACCGCGCAGATAGGCCAAGTTGCCGGTGGTGGACATCAAGGCGCGCAGACTGGCGACATCGCCGTAACCGAGCGGCTCGTTGAAGTTCACGGTCCCGCCGACCCGGTAGGCGCCGGTGTAACGATTGCCGGCATTGTCGGCTTCGATGCTGCCTGTTACGCGGCGCCCCGGGGTCAGATCGACGATCAGATCCGAAGTGCCGACCGTAGACCCGGGAATCAGCGTCGATTTTACCTCCACGCCCGGCAGATCGGAGAGCAGGAGAAGGCGGCGTTCAAGCGGGTCGGTCGCGACAATGTCGCCGCTCTCGAGGCCCCCCAGAACGTTGTTTGCCACATCGTCGGAAATGTGGGCGTGATTGTTCAGGCTGACCTTGCCATAGCGGCCCTCGATCACTTCGATCGTAACGGCCCCGTCATTGATGGTCTGGGGGGGCAGGAAGGCCTGCGCCACAAAATACCCATGCCTGTTGTAATAGTCGGAGATCTTGGCGGCCATGGCCCGCAATGCAGCCAAGTCCAACGCGTTGCCGGATTTGAAGCCCGTGACGGCAATCAGCTCGGCTTCGGGGAATTTGGCGGCGCCGGTCACGTGCAGCGACTTGACCAGGATCATTTCCCCGTCGGGCAGTGGCGCGGATTGCCGCTCGTTTCGCTCGATCCGGATATCGGGAACGGCTTTCTGCGGCATAGGCGACGGTGGAATCTGCTGGATCTGGCCGCCGGCGGTCGGAGGTTGCTGCGCGACCGCCTCCGGGCTCACCGCAAACAGGGCTATCGTGAGCAAGTACAATTTCCGCATCGATTTCACCCTGATTGCTTTCTGTCGGACAAAGCACCGCATCTCAATGCGAAGGCTTTCGCGTTCGGCGTTATGCAGAACGGCATTCGCGGCGTCGGCTAGGCGGCGAGGCTTTTCAACCAACAGCGCGCAACGCTGGCGATGTCCTGGGGACGCAACAGACGACCGGGACAATCTGCCCTCCCTTTGGGGAGTCGCAATTCAAAGCGTCAATCTAGGTTGGCAAACCACTCCATGGGGAGGGACACTACATATATAGAGAATTCTTGATAGGATCGGAAAGTACTCATAAGAATCACGGTACGAATACAGTGAAACTATCGCGCTTGATTGCTTTATTTATTGTTATGTATTGCTACACTTGCTTTCTATATTTATATTTTATTTACCAATATATTCTAATCACTTGTAAACTTCCATTGGAGAACAGATCGCCGCCCCGCCCCGGAGATTTCGGCTGCCGCCCATTGTCCGCGAAAGGAATCGCCGGCGAGAGTGACGATCTCACCTCGCTTTTTAGGGCGTCATGGGGTGCAACGGATATTCGGGAAGGACGTGCGGAAAGACCGCTGCGCCCGCATCTCCGCGGCGCCAAAAACAGGGAGCCTGCCGATGCGTTTCGCTGGGCGCGGTTTTAACGGCGACCGGATTCGCGCGGGGGCCTGCGTTTCGCGCGGCTAATTTTGTCGCGACGAGGTTTCAACGACAATGTTCCCGGCGGTCCTGTAGCGCTCACCGCCAAAGGCCGGCGGTCCATACAGGACGGCCGCACCGGCGATATCGCCCGGCTGCAGCGCACGAAACTGTTCATCGTAGAAAGCGGACATCAATTCGCCGCTTTGAACAGGATGGTCGAGACCGAGCAAATGACCGATTTCGTGCGCCAAAGCGTAGCGCAATTCGAACGTAACATTGCCCTTGCCCGACCGCGCCTTGGCTCCCGACAGCCGCCATGCCGTGGTCGGATTAAGACATACGATTCCTTTTTCGATCCGCCCGACAGGCGCGTCGAGCGCCAGGGAAGCGAAGTCGGCGTAACTGAGGCCCCGGGGTTCCGTCTGAGCCGCAATCAGAATGTCCGCGGTGGCGGGATCGCCAACCCGCTGAAAGCGGATATTGGCGGCGTTTTCCCACATCGCCAAGGCTGCGCTCAACTCGGTATCAAGCGCTTCGGCTGCGATCCCATCGGCTGCAAGCAGGGAGTCGACGCCCGTCACACGGGCGCAACTGCGACCGCCCGAATACTGCGCCGGTCCACGCGCGATCGCATAGGTAACAACCGTTCCGCTGCCCAATTTCTGCTCGCCCCATTTCACGTCGTGGCCGTCAATTTCAAGAAGACGATATCCGGGGTCGGCCAATGCGTTTTGGCTGCACAACAATGCGAGCGCCAGCACACACCATTTCATCCCGCCAAACATGGTGTACGTGCTCGCCGGCGCCGTTCGGGCTCGTCCGCCGGCGGAACGCGCGGTCCGACACCGGCGATCCGCCGTCTCGCCGCTTGCCGGCTTTGCTGCCGGCGGTGCAATTCGGGACATCATGGCCGAGGGAAGCAGGCTTCATGCCACGAATCCCCGGCTCCGCCTGAGGGCGGCGGCGCTTCCGGTCAGCCCGCCCGAAGCGTTCGCGAAAGGGAATTCTTCAGGGCCAAAGGCGCAAAGGGTTACCCAGGGTTGCCAAATCCGGCGCCCCGGCGAGGCAACGCTGCCTATCCCGCCGCACAACGGATTTACAGAGCAGGCCTCCGGCGAGCTTGCCGGTCAGAAATCGATACGCGTCGCCTTGGGCCGGCCGACCCATTCGTCCTTGTAGTGTTCCATCGGGTTCTCGGCGCAGACGGATTCCGACCATTCATTCGCCAGGCGCCGATAGGTGACGCGAACGGTCAAGGGCGCGGTGAATATTTTCGGGTCCTCCAGCGTCAGGTCGAGCTGCAGTCCTTTGAGGCTCGTATCGGGATCATATCCCGCGTTGCGGGTTCCACCGCCGATGACGCCTTCGCTCTTTTCGTAAGCATCCGTCTGCGACTTGGCCAGCGCTCCGTCGATCAAATGATAGCGTTCGATCACATGCATCTCTTCGCTCATCGGCGTGCCGAGGCGATCCACCGCCGTAAAGGCGTCGTTCTTCAGGCCCACAGTATCGACGACCAAAACGTCGCCCTCCCAATGGCCGATCGAATCGCCCTTGGCCGTCCGCACCGGTTTGGCCGGATGCGCGGCGTTCATGCGGACATGCCTGATATTGGCGTTCTGATCGTAAACGATGACGATGTCCCCATTGACGGACGGCATCATTTGCACGGCGGTTCCCATCGCCAGGGTGAAGGGCGGTCCCATCGCCCGGCACTGGTCCTGCGTATTCTGATTATAGCCGCCGGCAATGACGACATCGCCCTTCTTCTTGAGGATCGCCGCGGCATAGGGCCTGAGAATCGGATTGTGATAATCCCCGACCATATGCGCGTGGTCGGCGCTGCCATCCTTGTGGCGGCTCAGATTTTGCGGCGGCGCAGGCTGCGACGGCAGCGTCTCGAAATCGAACGCGTTCTTGCCCCAGCGAAAACCCAGAATGCCATGCGTATCCGCTGCGGCAAAAGCGGAACCCGCGAACATCGCCGCCGTGACGGCGCCCAACAACAAAGCCCGGCGTTTCATGTGTTTCTCCCTCTCAGATTTTTTGCCGCTTTTAAACGCGGTTTGCTGTTCCCCCACAGGCCCATGGTGCGGCCCGGCAACGGCGCAGTGCATTTGCACAATAGGTCATCCCGAAAAAACGCGGAAGCCTTTTTGCGCCGATTGGGTTGGCGATAGCGACCTCGCCTCTTCGCTCAATTCTGCAAGATCGCGCGGGCCTTTTGCGCGACGTTTGTCGGCAGGGCGTAAATTCTGTCGACGATCTTCTGGGCCGAGGCCCCGCCCACCGGATCGATCAGCAATTTGGTCTTTGCGGCATCGGCGAGGAACACCGGGTCGGCCAGGGTCTCGGCAAATGCCTTCCTGAGAATGTCGACGCGCTCTTTGGGTACTTTGGCGGACACGATAAAGGGGCGGGCCAGTTCGCCGGAGCTCACCAGCGCATTCACCAGCGTTTTTTTCTCCGGCGTATCGACCATGTCGCCAATATATTTCACCGAATTCGGGATTTCCGGAACCGTGCTGGGCGACAGACGAACAAGGACGTTTACCGCTTTGTCCTTGACCCAGTTTGCCGGAATGGCGATCCAACTGACGCAGGTGCCGTCCACCTCGCCTCTTTCGACGGCCAGATTCGTCTCCGATATGCCGGGATAACCCGAAACGGTGCGCAGATGCTTCAGATTGAACAGATTGCGGATCATGGCGATGCCGTTGGCCGAGTTTGAATTGGGCCCTGCGGCACCGAAAACGGCGTCCTTGCCCTTTGCCAGGTCGTCCCAGGTCCGGATCGAGGAGGCCTTCGACGCGACACAGACGCGCAAATCCCTGGCCATGCTCCCGAGCCAGGAGAACTGGTTGAACTTCACGCGCGCCTGATCGCCTTCGATCATGGAATCGTTCAGGAGGCCGGCATTGAACGTCGCGATCTGGGTACCGTCGGTCGGCGCGATTCTGGCGAGATTGAGCACCGACGTCAGGCTGGCGGCACCAGGCATGTTGCTGACGATAATAGTGGGCTCGCCGGCAATGTGATGCGGCAGATGCCGCGCCAGCAGCCGCGCATATTGGTCATACCCGCCGCCGGGACTGACGCCGACAATCAGCGTAATCACCTTGCCCTTATAGAAATTATCCGCGGTCTGGCCGGCAGCTTGCGTCGCCGCCAAGGTCAGGACTGCCGCGCATCCGAGAACATGGCGGAGCAGCGAGCGGGCATAGGTCATTGCGGAAATCCTCATACTTGGTTCATTGCAAATGAGGCGAGAGGCGAAGCCGTACGCTTCGCCCCACCGCTCAAACAGGCGCAAAGCCGAACAGACGCGCCGGATTGTCCACCAGGATGCGACGCCGCGTGGCTTCATCCGGCGCTATGGCTCCCAGCAGATTCAGCAAATCGCCTTCATTGGGCACGCGGCCCGGCGTGAAATTGTTGCTGTGAGGCCAGTCCGATCCCCAGATCACGCGATCGGGGGCCGCTGCGATGACAGCCTGTGCGAACGGCACCATGTCGCTATAGGGAATGCCGCCTTCGCTTTGCGGTTTGGGCGCGGCGCTGACTTTGTCCACGCTGCATATCTTAACCCAGAAGCGGTCGTCCTTCAGGAGATCGAGAAGCAGCTGAAAACCCGGCTGCTGCAGGCCATCGGCGGCGCGAACCCGCGCCATGTGATCGATGATGGTGACGGACGGCAATCCGCGAATGTATTTTTCGTGATGGATCAGATCCTTGGGATCGAGGTGGAGATCGAGAATCCAATCGCGTTTGAGAAGCGAAGGAAGATGTTCCGCCAGGAACTCCTTGCTTCCCGGCCTGTCGTCCATCAGATGAAAGCGGGCGCCGCGAATGCCGGCCTCGCGCATCGCATCCAGTGCCGCAGCGTCGAACGAGGCATCGATATTCGCGATGCCCCTGGCGGAATCTCCCAATTTGGCGATCGCATCGAGAATGGCCCGGTTGTCGTAGCCGTGCACATTCGGCGTGCAAAACACCACGCGGCTGAGGCCCGTGATTTTCTGCACATTCATATAATGCTCTACCGGTGCCGCGGGCGGATTGTATTTGCGCTTCTCGGAATAGGGAAACACGTCCGGCGGCCCGAAAACATGCACATGCGTATCGCAGGCCCCCGCGGGCAGCGTCCATCCGGGCGCTCTTGTATTGGGGTCCGGCGGCAGCATTACGCGCAAGGGAGGCTTCGCCATGGCTGACTCCTATCCATCGCTTCAAGGATCGCGATTAAAACTGCTACGAAACTTCGCTCGGCTTCGCGCTATACCGGCCGGTCGATCAGGACGCGCCTGACGATTGCGACCAATTCGTCGGGCGCTTCAAAGGCGACATCATGCCGGGAATCGATCGTTTCCACGCGAATCTGCGGGAAGTCGCGCGCTATCCGGGCATAATGCTCGGGCTTGTTGCGATCCGATCTCTTTCCCCGAATGAAGGTAATCGGGCAGGAAATTTCGCCAAGCGCATCCCAGGAATCCCAATTCGTGTATTTGGGCATTCCCGCGCCGGGAGCCTGCGACTGGGTATTTTTCTGGTCGGGGTCGCGTTTAAGGACAAATCCGCCATCGACTTTGTCCAAGGCAAGTTCGGCCCGTTCCCGATCGAGCGAAAAGCGCGGCGGGTTTTCCTTTTCGGCAAGATGCGCCATGGCGCTTTCGACCGTTTTGAAAACTTTGGCGGCGTTTCCGATCGAAACATTGTGCTGGCCGGGATTTCCCTTGCCCATGGCCGTATCGGCGACGATGAGTTGGGAAAGATGTTCCGGAAACGCGGCCGCGAAGAAAATGCCGAGGCGGCCCGACATCGAATGCCCCATGACGGCCGGCCGGGCCCAGCCGAAATGAGCCGACACGTTCAGTATGTCCGAAAAAATCGCATCCAGGGAATAATCCTTGTGCCTGCTCCATCCCGAAAGACCGAAACCACGGTGATCGAAAACCGCCACCTGGCGGTCCGAAGCCAGTTTCGAGGCAACCCCGATCCAATCATAGGAATCGAAATAATTGCTGCCGTGAAGGATCAGCAAAGGCGTCTTGCCCGTGGCGCCGGTCTCCGGCCCAAAGGCACGGTAGAATAATTTCACATCTCCCGATTGAATCGTTCCTGTTCGATGCGACGGAACATCCATGATGCCGTTCCTTTCCGAAGTCGGCGCTGCGTCAGAGCGCTTCGATGAAGCGCGCTTCGGTACCGGCCTTGACCTCGTCCAGCGTCACGCCCGGCGCCAATTCGATCAGGCGCATGCCGCCGACGCCATGCCGGTCGATATCGAACACCGCCAGATTGGTGATGACGCGGTCGACGCAATGCACGCCGGTCAGCGGCAAAGTGCATTGTTTCAGAAGCTTGGATTCGCCCGTCTTGCTGGTGTGGTCCATCATCACCACGACGCGCTTGACGCCGGCGACGAGATCCATCGCGCCGCCCATGCCCTTCACCAGTTTTCCCGGCACCATCCAATTGGCGAGGTCGCCTTTCTCGGAAACCTCCATGGCGCCGAGGATGGCGAGATTGATATGGCCGCCGCGGATCATGCCGAAACTGTCCGCCGAGGAAAAATACGAGGTGCGCGGCAACTCGGAAATCGTCTGCTTACCGGCATTGATGATGTCGGCATCGATGTCGCCCTCGTTCGGAAACGGGCCCATGCCGAGCATGCCGTTTTCCGATTGCAGGGTCACATCCATGCCCTCGGGTATGTAATTCGACACCAGGGTCGGCATGCCGATTCCCAGATTGACGTAGAATCCGTCCTGCAGTTCGCGCGCCGCGCGCCCTGCCATGTCGTTGCGGCTCCAGGCCATCGGCGGGCTCCCTAGCTGATCCATACGGTGCGGTTTTCGATCGGTTTTTCGTAATGCGCGCCTTTGAGGATGCGGCGCACGAAAATTCCCGGCGTGTGGATATGGTCGGCGTCGATCGCGCCCACCGGCACCAGTTCCTCGACTTCGGCGACCGTGATCTTGCCCGCCGTTGCCATTACCGGATTGAAATTGCGCGCCGCCTTGCGATAGACGAGGTTGCCTTCGGCATCGCCACGCCACGCCTTCACCAGCGCCAGATCGGCGACCAGGCCCGTCTCCATCACATAGGTCTCGCCGCCAAAGGTTTTCAGTTCCTTTCCTTCGGCGATCAGCGTGCCCACGCCGGTCTTGGTGTAAAAGGCGGGAATGCCGGCGCCGCCCGCCCGCACCCGCTCAGCCAGCGTGCCTTGCGGGTTGAATTCCAGCTCCAGCTCGCCGCTGAGAAATTGCCGCTCGAAGGTCGCGTTCTCGCCGACATAGGAGGAGATCATCTTTTTGATCTGCCGGCTCTGCAAAAGGAGGCCGAGCCCGAACCTGTCTACCCCGGCATTGTTCGAAATGACGGTCAGGTTTTTAACCCCGGAATCGCGCAAAGCGAGGATCAGGTTCTCCGGCAGGCCGCAGAGACCAAACCCACCCGACATGATGGTCATGCCGTCGAACAGCACCCCTTCAAGAGCGGCTTTGGCATCGGAATAGAGTTTGGGCATGGAGGGGATTTTCCCAAAGAGTGGCGCGAAGGCGTCCGGCGCAGGCTGGCAGGCCAGTGTCTAAATTTGAATGGAACGCTTGAACAGTGGGAATTTGAGGGAGACCGCTGGAGGGTGCTGTTTCCCCTGACTTGTCAAGCCATTAACCAAATGTTAACCATATTTCCAGAGCCAGGCGCGAAACCGATGGAAGACGCTTTTGGCCGGGATTCGGTTTTCGGGAGGTTTGGCCCATGTCTGCTGTATTGCGCGCCTTCGATGATGGCAGGTCCGGCACGCCCGAAGCTGCAAGTCCGGCTCCCACTGCCGATGCCGAAATTCTGCTCTTCGCCCGCGCCTTCGAGAAAAACGCCCGCGATGTCGCTTTGTCGCTTTCGGGACGCTTCGCCTGGGGAACGGTCCTTTGGTTTGCCGGCGTCCTTGCCGGTCTCGGCCTGGTGGCCACGCTCAACCTCGAAGGACATCTGTCCTATTGGGCCAGCGTGCCGATCAGCGCGGTCCTGATCTATTTCATCTTCGCGCCGCTTCACGAAGCGGTCCACGACAACATCGTCGGACGCCACAGGCATTTGCGCTTTCTTGAAGTCCTGATCGGACATGTCAGCGGCTTCGTCTTGCTGGCGCCCTATCCCGGCTTCCGCCAGCTTCATCTGCATCATCATCAGCATACGAACGATCCCGCCGAAGACCCCGATTATTGGGTCAAGAGCGATAATTACCTGATGGTGATCCTGCGCTGCATGGTGATCCAGCCTGTCTATATCCTGCATCTCTGGAAGATCGCGCGGAACCCTGTGGTGATGCGGGCCTTCATCTATGAGATGGTCTATGTCTTTGCCTATGTCGCGATCATCGCCGCAGCCTATGCCGTAGGCTGGGGCACGCCATTGATGATGCTATGGATCCTGCCCGGCTATATCGGCGTGGTTTTATGTCCGCTGATGTTCGATTGGCCGGTGCATCATCCGCACAGCGCGCGGGGCCGTTACAACAATTCGGCCATTCTGCTTTTTCCGAAGCCCGTCCGCTTCTTCATGGAAATCATCTTTCTGGGGCATTCCTACCATCTGATGCACCATCTGTTTCCGCGCATTCCGTTCTACCATTACGGCAAAGCCTATTACGCGCTGGCGCCGGAACTGGCGACGGTCGGCGCCAAAGTGACCAATCTCAGTCTTTGAGTTCGGTCAGGCGATCGGCAACATCCGGCCAAGGACGCCATCGCGTTTGACGAATTGGTGGTAGAGTGCGGCCAGCACGTGCAGGACGATAAAAGCCAGCAGGACGTAAACGAGAAAATCGTGAATATCGCCCGCCGTGTGGGCCCAGCGTGTGCCTTTGGCCGCCAAAGGCGGTAGCGTCAGGACACCGAACAGCTTGACGTCCCAGCCTCTGTCCGAAGTCGCGGCCCAACCCAATACGCACATCACCAGAACCAGCAGATAAAGCATCCCGTGCGTGGCGTGTGCCAGAACTTTTTGCCACATCGGCGTCGAGGGCAGCAGCGGCACGGGGTTCATGATCCGCCACGCCAGCCGCACGAGAATAAAGAACAGGATCGCCGCCCCCAGCGAGATGTGCCAGGCGACGTAACCTGCATCTTCGGTGCGCCTGCCGATATGGGGCATGATCGAACCAACAGCGTATTGCGCCGCCAGCAGACCGAAAATCACCCAATGCAAAGACTTGGCGACGAACCCGTACTCACGTGGCTGCGCTGATACCATGTTCATATCCTCACCTTGAAAATCTACCGACTTTGGAAAACCGAATACGCGTCGCCGTCCATCAAACATGTAAAATTGAAATTGTTACATCCGAGCAATGTTGCATGGCATCTCTTGATGGATTTCTATTGCGCCATCTTCAATAGTGTAAATGCACATTGATGTTATTCCCGGGCTCGGTCACGTCGAAGGCCGAGGCCTTGAAGCTCGGCGGGCCTATCACGCTAGGGTCGTTGGATAATCCCCATCCTTCGTCCGGAAACATTCCGAGAATGAGGTCCAACGTCTTGTTGTCGTTGGCATCGTGATACGCCATCACGGCATAGGTACCGGCGGGCAGATCCTGAAAGTCGAGAGTGACGGAGTCCGTTGCGGCCGGCATAGACAAAACTTTTCGCGCCCGTTCTTCATGGCGAAAACTGTCGGCATCCCCATAGAGGACAACGCGCACGGCGCCCTTGCCCGGTCGAATGTGATCGACCGTCACTTTCAATTCCGCCGCGCACGCCGGGTCTCGACCCAGCCACAGCAGTGACGCAGCAAACAGAAACGCGCCAGCAGAGCCCCACCTCGTCATCGTCACGCCTGAATACTCCTTTTTGACCGATCGTTTCCGCCGTCGTTCTTGACGAGAACGGCAATCAATCCGGGCAGGCCCGGTGCGACCATGACGCGTTCCACCGAAACGTCGTCGCGGCTATCCGCAGCCTCGCCCAAGACACGACGCAAACTCTCTTCCGAGTACAAATGGTGGGTCTCCGGTCCAGCGAATTTCCAGCGGCGCATGGCCGCTGCATCGGTTGCGTAGAGGCTCAATACACCACCGTGCCGCAGCACGCGGCGCGCCTCGTGCAATACGCCGGCCACATCATCCCAGAAATAGATCACATTCACCGCGAGGATTTTGTCGATGGACTCCGCCGCCAATGGCAGCGACAGAGAATTCGCTTCAAAAAGACGCACGCGCCCATCCGCGATGCCGCACCGATTGCGTCGAGACGCCAGCGAGACCATGGCGGCGGAGCGGTCTACGCCATAGACGCGGCCGGCCTTGGCCTTCGCGGCCATAGTCCGGATCGCCTCGCCCGGACCGAAGCCGATTTCCAGAATCTGGTCGGCCGGCCCGATGGCCAGCCGTCCGATGGCCAGCGCATTCGGCCGCCGGTTGACGGCGCGCATCAGATGGCCGGTCAACCGACCGGCAATGCCGGTTGGGCACTTCAATTGGTGGCCGAAGAAATGCCACGCCGAGGCGGCACGCGGCGCGTCGGGAAGGCATTCGCTGCGACAGGCTGGAAGCATGTTATTGCGCCGCGCCGAGTTTCTGCCGCACCTTGGCGATCAGTTCCCGAATTTCGACGCGGCGGCCGGCGTCCCATACCGGGCGATCGGGGTGCGGCGGCGAGGCCAGCGCATGTTCGAGCACCTGTTCGGCTTTCTTGTATTCGCCTTTCTGCAACAAAAAATCGCCGTAGAAAAAATTCGCATCCATGCCGTTCGGACTGAACGAGACCGCCTCTTCCAGATAGTGGCGGGCTTTGGCGTCGTCGCCGAAGCCGAGCGGAAATCCCGGCACGCGGTAGTAGAGTGTCCCCAGACTCGTCGGAACGGCGGCGTCGAGCGCTTTGGGATCGATCGCCTCGGCCTGCTCGAACAGAGCACGGGCGTCCTTGGCATAGCCCAATGCCGTAAACATGCTGGCGATGGCGGCTTCCTCGCTGTTTATGATGCCATCCCAGATCAAAGGCTCGGCCCGCTTCGGATAATGCTGGACGACAATCGCAGCGTCCTTGCCGAGAGCGTCGATTTCCTTCAATTGCTCCCCTCGGTCGCTGACCTGATACACGATACGCGCCCATTCATGTTCCAGATGCGCCACGTCGGCATCCATCTGAGGATTGTCGGCGACCTGCGCCGCTTGAGCGCCGCCCGTGCCGATAGTCAGCAATGTCATTGCCGCCCAAAATGCCCGTCTTCTCATATTATTCTCCTCACGCACCCGGTCTCTGAAATAGATTTCCGGCACTGCGGCTGTGCTCCGTCGTCACGACGTCGACCAGACGCGGCAGAATCGCGTTCACCCGTACGAACAGACTCTCGGGAAAACCCAGATAGACATCCTTGCGCCGCGCCGCGATCGCCTCGACGATGCGGCAGGCGATGCCTTCGGGCTCATCCATTTTCATCTTGGTCAGTTTGGCGAATTCTTGAATGGCCGCATTGCTGAGCCCTGTCTTCACTGCGCGCGGCGCGACATAGGTGACCCCAATGCCGGTATCGCCCAATTCCCGGCGAAGCGCCTCGCTGAAAACGCGAAGACCGCCCTTGGCGCTGGAATAGGTGACGAAATGGCCGAAACCGATCGAGCCGAATATCGATCCGATATTGGCGATCTGTCCCTTGCCCCGGCGGCGCATGCCCGGCAGCACCGCCTGCGTCAGGAGGACCGGCGCCACGAGATTGACCATGTAGTGGCTTTGCACATCCTCGGGCACCTGCTGTTCGAACGGCCCGAAATATTGGACCCCCGCAAGGTTGATCAGTATGTCCGGCCGCAGCGCCTCGATCGCCACGGCGGCATCCGCAATACCCGACCCTGTGGCCAGATCGCCTCTGATGTAGCGGCCGTCAAATTCAAATTCGTCGGCGCGGTCGACAATCGTCAACCGCGCGCCCCGAGCGATCAATTCCTTGGCAGCCAGCCGGCCGATCCCGCCCGCGCCGCCCGTCAGGACGACATTCTGCCCGTTAAGCGGCATGGGATTCCTGTCCCCGGTGCGGAATGCTGCGGAAAATTTCCGCGAACAGCCGGAACACCCGTTTG
>Ga0206883_1076_pt1 | contig 15494 bp, 9 predicted proteins | sample Alteio_BWOrgCont_2_FD_152910 | JGI IMG/M metagenome (GOLD analysis project Ga0206883, IMG submission 152910) | Enriched cells from forest soil in Barre Woods Harvard Forest LTER site, Petersham, Massachusetts, United States -... | ecosystem: Environmental > Terrestrial > Soil > Temperate forest > O... | reverse complement strand
GGAAAGTTTGGTGGAACAGGTCCTCAGCAAGGCTACAATATAAACTTTGAATCATTAAAAACAATTTTTGACTTAAATGAAGAGCTTCCCGAGCGGCAGATCGATGAAATCAAGATATTCTTAAATCGTCATTTCGGGACTGTCTATTGGGATAATTTTGATTATGTATTATGGGATTTAAACCAAGAGAAGGTTTTTAACAAACTTCCGGAACCGGTTTTAGCTGAACGATCAAATCAAGAGCATATGGATAATTTTGTTAAAGTAGTGGTAGGGCGGTATCTGGTGGAGTCAAAATTCTTATCAGAGTCAGATTATCAGGCAATGTTGGAGCAGGAAGTAAGACAGCAAAGAACGCCTCCAAGCTATGTAGATTTTAAACTGACTGATGGGAGCACAGTCACCCGTTCTTATATGTCAGCAGATGATCTTGAATCTGTTTTTAAAGGAAGATTACAGTCCGTTAACGCCACAGCTACGAACAAAGCCATGACAAATCTAGGCGGTATCGATTTTAACTCAGCTCATTTAAATATGCAGATCAAACGCGATGGCAAGGGAGTACCTTTGCCCTTGGCCCAGCAGGACTGGGCACAACTCAGTCAAATACAGGGTCTTATTCCTGATATTCTTCAGATCGAACCAGTCACTGTTTTGCCTGTTTTAAAAGAACTTCGGCAGATTTAATTCCTGAATTTTTCCCCTTCTTTTCCAGTCTAATGATATAATAACGGATTCTTAGGAGGTTTTTTCATGGCTAATAAAATTAAAAAAATTGGGATTTTGACTTCTGGTGGGGACGGTCCTGGCATGAATGCGGCCATCCGTTCAGTGGCGCGTTATTCCTTGCATTATGGCCTTGAAGTGGCAGGTATCATGCGCGGGTATCAAGGGCTTTTAGAAGATGACATCGTCCCTATGAACCACCGGTCAGTTTCTAATATCATTAATCGAGGCGGGACAATTCTGAAAACCGCCCGTTCTAAAGAATTTTCAACGGATGAAGGTAAGGCCAAGGCGGCCGAAGTCTTGCATCGCAATGAAATTGATGCCTTGGTCGTGGTTGGCGGGGATGGTTCTTATCGGGGAGCCAGCCGTTTATATGAATTGCATGGGATACCAACCATTGGTTTGCCCGGTACTATAGATAATGATCTCAATGGCACGGACCAGACCATAGGCTGCTCAACAGCTATCAACACTGCCCTTGAATCCATTGATAAGATCCGTGATACGGCCCAAAGCATGGAACGTATTTTTGTCGTTGAGGTCATGGGGAATAAATCCGGATACATAGCGATGGAAGTCGCCCTTGCAGCCGGCGCAGAAGATGTTATAATACCCGAACGTGTTTTTGATTATGAAGCCATGCATGACGAAGCCCGTGAAGGCAACAAAAAGGGGAAGGTCAGCTGGATCATCATTGTCGCTGAAGGGGCGGGCAAAGCCCAAGTGATTGCCGAGAATATCACTAAAGCCGTCGGTTTGGAAACCCGTTATGTGGTTTTAGGCCATGTGCAGCGGGGTGGTACTCCTAGCGGACAGGACAGGATCCTGTCCACACGTCTGGGGGCAGCAGCCGTTGATCTTTTGCTTAATGGTATTTATGGAAAAGCAGTCGGTGTCTTGCAGGATAAGATCAATGTTGTAGACCTTAAAGATGCCAGCCGCCGGGTCCATGAGGACATGGATCGGCGTTATCAATTATTGAAAATATTAACGTAATCAAGGGAGAGAAGTATGTCCGCCACTACTGTTTTTGATGTTGATGCAACAGTGCAACAATTGGTTTTGACCGATGATATTAAGGAGAAAGAAGCTCTGAGCCGTGAGATCCAGGCCCAAGCGCAAGCTAAAGGTATATTTTTAGCTTCTATCCATGATGTCTATATGGCCCGCGGCAAAGGTCAGGGAAAGAATTTTACCGTGCCTGCGATGAATTTGCGTTCTTTGACGTATTATTTGGCCCGCGCTATTTTCCGTGTGGCTAAGCGTTTGAATGCCGGTGCTTTTATTTTTGAAATTGCTAAGTCTGAAATGGGTTATACCGGACAGCCGCCGATAGAATATGTGGGTGTGATCTTAGGCGCTGCGGTCAAGGAAGGTTATAGCGGCCCGGTGTTTATCCAGGGTGACCATTGCCAGATCAAGGCTTCGGAATATTTTAAAGATAAGCAAAAAGAAGTTTCTGGTTTAAAGGACATGGTGGCGGATTGTGTGGCTGCCGGTTTCTATAATATTGACGTGGATTCATCAACGACAGTCAAATTGGACCGTCCCACGTTGACGGAACAGCAGCGTGATAATTTTGAAGTTTGCGCGGACATGTCCGCTTTTATCCGTAAGATCCAGCCAAAGGGTATTGAAGTTTCCATTGGTGGCGAGATCGGTGAAGTAGGGCACAAGAACAGCACGGTGGAAGAATTAGTTGCTTTTGCCGATGGTTATAATAAATGCTTGCCTCAAGGTTTCCATGGATTAAGCAAGATTTCCGTGCAAACAGGTACATCCCACGGAGGGACAGTAAATCCTGATGGGACCATTGCCAAGGCTAATGTGGATTTTAAGACCTTAAAAGATCTTTCTGCAGCGGCCCAATCAAAATATGGCATGGGGGGCGCGGTCCAGCATGGTGCTTCAACCTTGACGGATGATCAATTCAATAAATTCCCGGAAGTCAACACCATCGAGATCCATCTGGCGACCAATTTTCAGAACAAGACCCTGGACAGCAAATTGTTTCCCAAGGATCTGTATGCCAAAATGGTCGAATGGACCAAGGTCAACTGCATCAGTGAGCGCAAGTCCACGGATACCGATGAGCAATATATTTATAAAGCCCGTAAACGTGCCTTAGGACAATTTAAAAAAGACATTATGAATATGCCTTTAAGCGTCAAAGAAGGCATTGCGGCTGAGATCGAGACGAATTTTGAATTTCTTTTCAAGCAGCTTAATGTGAGCGATACCAAGGATTTTGTGACTAAAACAATTAAACCTGTGCATGCAACGATTGGTTTGCGCCATACACAGGCCCATTTAGACGGCGAAGGGGATGATTAATGGCTAAGAATTTTTACGATAAAGACTGTAATATCAATGATATCAAAGATAAGACTATCGCTGTGGTGGGTTATGGTATCCAGGGTCGCGGTCAGGCGTTGAATTTGCGTGATAGCGGTTTGAAGGTCATCATTGCCCAGCGTCCGGGAGGGCCTAATTACGATAAGGCGATCAAGGATGGTTTTAAGCCCATGTCCGTTGAAGAGGCCACCAAAAAGGCTGACGTGCTCATGATCCTGACACAGGACCATTTACAAGCGGATATTTACAAGAATTCCATTGAGCCGTATTTGACCAAAGGTAAAGCGTTGGCTTTTTCACACGGTTTTAATATCCATTTTAAATTCATTGTGCCTCCTAAAGATGTTGACGTATTTATGATCGCTCCTAAAGGCCCCGGTGCCTTGGTGCGTCGTCAATATGAAGAAGGACGCGGAGTGCCCTGCCTGGTTGCAGTGCATCAAAATGCCACCAAAAAAGCGTTGAAGATCGCCTTGGCCTATGCCAAAGGTATTGGCGGTTCACGCGCAGGCATTATCCAGACCACTTTTAAAGAAGAAACTGAAACTGATCTGTTCGGTGAACAGGCTGTTTTATGCGGCGGTGCCAGTGAATTGGTCAAGGCAGGTTTTGAGACCTTGGTTAATGCCGGGTATCAGCCTGAAATTGCTTATTTTGAATGTTTGCATGAATTGAAATTGATTGTGGATTTGATCTATGAAGATGGGATCACCGGCATGCGCAAGCGTGTCTCTGATACCGCTGAATACGGTGATTTAACGCGCGGCAAGCGTATTGTCACCGATCGCACCCGCCGTGAAATGCAAAAGATCTTAAAAGAGATCCAAAAGGGCCAATTTGCCAAGGAATGGATGGCTGAAAACAAGAACGGCCGTAAGAATTTTCTAAAGATGCGTAAGGCTGGAGAGACTCATCCTGTTGAAAAAGTGGGGACCCGACTTCGGGCCATGATGAGCTGGATGAAAAAGTAAAACTGTTGATTACACCTAAGGCATCTAAGTATATAATCTAAGGGCGGCTCTCAACAGCCGCCCTTAATGTTTATTTGAGGGACATCCTATGAAAAATAATAAAGTAGTGATCTTTGATACGACCTTGCGTGATGGGGAGCAGGCGCCGGGGGCTACCATGAGCCCTGAGGAAAAATTGGAGATTGCCTTTTCTTTGGAACGTTTGGGCGTGGATATCATTGAAGCCGGTTTTCCGGTCTCTTCTAAAGGAGACTTTGATTCAGTCCAAAATGTGGCCCGCCATATTAAGAATTCCTACGTCTGTGGTCTGGCACGTTGTGTGATTAAGGACATTGATGCTGTCATTGAAGCGGTCAAGCCGGCCAAACATAAACGCATCCATATCTTTCTGGCTACTTCAAAGATCCATCTGCAGCATAAATTGAATAAAAGCCAGGATGAGATTGTGAGTATGGCTGTTGAAGCGGTCAAATATGCCCGCAAGCGGATGGATAATATCGAATTTTCACCGGAAGATGCCTCACGCACCGAGAAGGAATTTTTGTATCGTATCCTGGAGGCCGTTATCAAGGCAGGGGCAAGTACGGTCAATATCCCTGATACGGTTGGCTACAGCACGCCGCAGGAGTATGGCTCTGTGATCGCAGGGATCTGCAAGCATGTGCCTAATATAGGGAAGGCTGTTATCTCTACCCATTGCCATGATGATCTGGGTTTAGGGGTGGCTAATTCATTGAGCGGGGTCCAAAATGGCGCGCGTCAGGTCGAATGCACCATCAACGGCATCGGTGAGCGGGCAGGCAATGCCTCCATGGAAGAAATTGTCATGGCGATCAAGACCAGGTCGGATTTTTACGACCTGTCGACCAATATCAAAACTAAAGAGTTTTACCGTATTTCCCGCATGGTCTCCAAAGCGACCGGCTTTATCGTTCCGCCTAACAAAGCTATCGTTGGTGCCAATGCCTTTCGTCATGAATCAGGGATCCATCAAGACGGGATGTTAAAAGAACGGCGTACCTACGAGATCATGAACCCTGAAGATGTCGGGGTGCCATCCCATGAAGGATTGGTCTTGGGAAAACATTCCGGCCGTCATGCTTTTAAGGAACGGTTGAAAGGCTTAGGCATTGAATTGCCGGAAGTGGACTTGGACAAAACTTTTGCCCGGTTCAAGGACCTGGCGGATAAAAAGAAAGAGATCTATGATGAGGACCTGGTGGCTATTGTTGAAGATCAGGGCCATTTAACACATGTTGCCTATACCTTGGTGGATTTAATATCTACCAGTGGGACTAATATTGCCCCGCAAGTGGTGGTGACCATCTTGCATAAGGGGAAAAAACAAACTAAAGAGTCAAGCGGGGATGGTCCGGTGGATGCCTGTTATAAAGCCATTGAATTGGTGACCAAATTGAAAGCCAATTTATTGGATTACGGTATTAAGGCTGTAACTCAAGGAAAAGATGCTTTAGGTGAGGTGACGGTTAAGGTCGCGATCGATAAGGAAACTGTCATCGGCCGCGGGGCCAGTACTGATATTATTGAAGCTTCTGCCAAAGCCTATATCAACGCGATCAACAAATTTGTAGCCCAAAAAAATCTGAAAAGATGATATACGAGCCACCCGCTATATATGGGATCATTGGTAATCCAGTTGCACACAGCCTTTCGCCGGTGATGCAAAATGCCGCCTTTAAGGCCTTAAAGGTCAATGCGGTGTATAAATTATTTCCTTTGGCTGATCATGAAGAGCTTAAGCTTTTTATGGAAGATCTAAAAGAAAAGGATAATCCCATATTTGGGCTCAATGTTACGGTGCCTTATAAAGAATGCATCTTGCCCTATCTCGATGTTATTGATCCGATAGCTGAGAAAATCGGCGCGGTCAATACCCTGGTGATCGATCATCATCGCCGGATCTATGGGTTTAATACCGATGGGCCTGGATTCTTGAGTCATTTAACAGAACTTAATTTTGACCCAAAAGACAAACGGATCGCCATTTTGGGCGCTGGAGGGACCACGCGGGCCATCATCAGTGTTCTGTGCCTGCTTCCTAAGGGGCCTGAGCGCATCACCCTTTATAACCGCACCAGGGCTAATGCGGACAGTTTGGTCAAGGAAATCGGCAGGAATATCAATACAGGGATCGTTACCGTTGTCGATGAACCTGAAGACCTGAATATTGAATTGGCGGATCTTTTGATCAATACGACCAATGTAGGTATGAAACCGGGGGACCCTCTGTTAATTGATCCTGAAGCTTTACATAAGGACATGTTGGTATATGATGTGATTTATAGCCCAGAGGAAACAAAATTACTGGCACAGGCACGGTTGAAGAAGGCGCAGACAGCCAATGGTCTGGGGATGCTTTTTTTTCAAGGGGTCCTGGCTTTTTGGCACTGGTCTGAGGTTGAATTAGACGAAAGGATCAAACGGATAATGAGAAAATCTTTGACCGAGGGACTTCATGGAGCTTAATACATTGTTGGGCATTTTTATCTTTATCATTGGGGCTATGACCGGGAGTTTCCTCAATGTATGCATTGTCCGTCTTCCTTTGGAAAAATCCATTGTTTTTCCGGGCTCCCATTGTGTGGCTTGCCGTACGCCGATCGCGTGGTACGATAATATCCCTCTGATATCCTGGCTTCTTTTGGGCGGCCGCTGCCGGGCTTGCAAACAGAAAATTTCATTTCGTTATTGGTTTGTGGAATTGTTGACTGGTGTGACCTTCTACTTGTTTTATCGTCATTACGGGATCCAGCCTATTTTATGGCCGTATCTGGTCATGGTCAGCGGTTTTATTGTCGCGACTTTTGTGGATTTTGAGCATCGTATTATCCCTGATGAGGTTTCTATTGGCGGCATGATCGCCGGGGTGGTCCTTAGTTTGATCGTCCCGCAGTTACATGGGACCTATTCGCCCTTTTTAGGGGTGGGGTTTTCCCTTCTGGGGCTTTTGGTAGGCGGGGGATGTATATACCTGATGGGAATGATCGGGGATTTTGTATTTAAAAAAGAAACCATGGGCGGTGGAGATGTGAAATTAATGGGCATGGTGGGGGCTTTTATGGGCTGGAAATTTGCGTTATTGACTTTTTTCCTGGCTCCTTTTTTTGGGGCAGGTTTTGGTATTGTTGAAAAAATACGCACCAAGGACAGTACCATTGCCTATGGTCCTTTTTTGATCATGGGGGCTTTGGTGAGTTTATTTTGGGGGGATAAGATCATTGATTTTTTGATCACAGGAGGCATATATCACCTATGAAAAAAGTCATGGCCATTTTATGTTGTTTGTTCGTTCTTTCCGTGCCCTTGAGTTTTGCCACACCGCCGACAAGTATTACCTTGACGTATGATCCGACCCAAGGGTCTTTACATGTGGAAGCTGTCCATCCTTCATTTAATTTGGAAAAAAGCTATGTGCGCTTGATGAACGTTTATGTCAATGGCCAGCAAGTATCGACTAAGGATTATTTCAAACAAGATGATTATAATGAATTCACTGATGATGTACTCGTAACTGCCCAGGCAGGGGATGTTATTAAGGTGGAATTATTCTGTTCCTTGGGCGGGGACATGTCCAAAGAGATAACGGTAGGAAAATCCGGGGCAGATAATAGTGCAACAACAAACACGGCAAATTAGGTAAAGAGGGTTTTAATATGCGTTATTGTATTTTGATAGTATTGCTTTTTATATCTTTGCCGGTATCAGCTCAAAATGCCCCATTTACACAAGCTGATGTCAAGGATCAAGGTGTTTTGGTCCATAATATTACGATCCAAGGTTTTGTGCTTGGAGACAAAGACCAGTTTGTAAAATTATTTAAACCTTACCGTAATAAGTATTTATCCGCGGATAAAATTGATGCCATCCTTCAACAGCTCAAAAAGATCTATGAACGAGAGGGTTATCAAGAATTGGTTTCAATAGACTATCAACTTGATAAAAGAACTTTGACTTTTACAGTCACTTTGATTGAATAATACCCAGGGGTTAATCTTGTTAAGAAAATCCATTCCTGTATTAATGTCGGTCTTATTGTTCAGCCTTTCCCCAAAGGTCTTTGCTGCCATACCGCCATCCCAGCAGGCAAGCGGACAGGAAGGCTTAAATGAACAGCAGGAACGTGAACGTAAACTGCGCGAGAAAATAGAGAAGCCTCTTCCCAAAGTTGAGAATCAAGAAGTCCTTCCCCAATCCCAGCAACCTGGGGCCGTTGGCAGTCAAAAGACATTGATCATGAAAATCGTTGTCTCTGGCAACACTATTCTTCCCCCAGCACTGATAAATTCGATCATACAGCCATTTGAAGGCAAAGAATTATCGGTCAGCGATATGCAAAAGGTGGCAGATTTGATCACTGATGCCTATCGTCAACGGGGATTTATTACTTCACGGGCCATCATTCCTCCACAGAAAGTGCTGGGCAATACGTTGGAGCTTAAGATCGTATTGGGGCTTATGGGGGAATTGCAGGTGAGGGGTAATCGTTATTTTAAAAAGAGCTTATTTACCAAACGTGTCACCCTTAAAAAAGGGGACCCGTTCAACTATAATACATTGCGTTCAGATCTCTTTAATATCAATCAATATCCTGACCGGAATGTCAAAACCACCATCACTCCCGGGCAAGAGCAGGGGGAGACGGATGTGCTTTTTGACGTTAAGGACCAGTTGCCCATCCATGTAAGCTTTAGCTATGATGATTTTGGTTCTAAATATTTGGGTAAAAACCGTTTTACGGGTACGGCTACCGATAATAATTTATTGGGTTTTGATGATATTTTGACCTTTCAATACCAAGTGTCCGGTGCAGAAGATGCTTATAAGCTTGAGTCTTTCCGCTATTTGGTCCCTGTCACGAACAATACACAGGTTGGTTTTTATTCTACCCGTAATCAGATCGAACTTCAGGAACAGTTCAAAGCTCTTTATGCACGGGGGAAATCAGATATTTACGGCGGCTTTGTTGATCAGACCCTTGTTAATGATCCGGATTTAAAAATCGTGGCTGATCTGGGCTTTGATTATAAAAATGTGTACAATTTTCTATTGAACGTTGAAAGCAGTCGTGATATTGAACGTGTGGCCAAAACCGGGTTTAATGTGGATTATACGGATAGTTTATATGGCCGTAATATCGTTAACGATGAGATCGATTTTGGCATACCTGATATTTTTGGCGGTGCAAGGGCCGTAGATCCTCATTCCAGTATTCTTGGTTCCGGGGGGCGGTTTACTAAAGATGTTTTTGATTATCTGCGCCTTCAAAGCTTGCCTTTTGATTCGACCCTGCTTTTAAAAAGTGAAGCCCAATTTTCTTCCGATGTACTGGATTCAACAGAACAGTATCAATTAGGCGGTATCAGCAATGTACGGGGTTTCGCTCCTGGTGAGGCAGTGGGGGACAATGGTCAAACGGCCACTGCTGAGCTGGGTTTGCCGGTATATGGGATACCTAAAAATATCCCAATACCTTTATCTTCAGCTAACTTATATGATGCATTAAGAGTTGCCCTTTTTTATGATTGGGGACATGTTTTTTTAAGAGATCCCCAGCCTGGAGAATTCAAAGACCGTATCCTTGACAGCTATGGTTGCGGTTTACGTTTAACCTTGCCTGAAGACTTTTTTTTCAGGCTTGATTTTGCGTGGCCGGTGACTGGTCAACCTTCAGATGGGCATAATGAACATACCTGGGTCCAGGTTACCAAGCAGTTCTGATCCCCAAGTTTGCTTTTTATCATCAGATATGCTACTCTTATGAAATACAAGATTAGTCCTTCATGCGTGTCTTCCAGCAATAAGCCTTTTTGCGCTAAATTTTTTTATTTACTGTTTAACCAAGATTAAAAGTATATGAAAAATAATAACTTAAGAAAAAATAAGATAATTGTTTCGCTGCTTGTTTTGGCCATATTTTTTCTGCAAGTAAATTCTATTTACGCCCAAAATCCTATTGAGAATGCCTTGCCGCATGGGGCCAGTACCGTAAGTGGGGCCACCACTATTAAATATTCCCACCATGTTTTGAATGTTACTGCTTCAAACGACTCTATTATTGACTGGAACAGTTATAATATTGGCCGGATCAACACTGTTAACTATATCCAGCCAAGTTCTTCCTCGGTGGTTTTGAATCGGGTCACAGGAGTAGATCCTTCCTCTATCTATGGAGCATTAAACGCCAATGGCCGCATTTTCTTAGTGAACCCCAATGGCATCTTCTTTGGGGCAGGGTCTCAAATTAATGTCAATGGACTGCTGGCATCAACCCTTGACATATCCAACAGTGATTTTCTGGCTGGTAAGTACAATTTCTTTCAAAATGGCAAGCCTTCCTGGATCATTAATCAGGGCAATATCCATGTCACCAACGGCGGGTATGTTTTATTATTGTCCAATGCTATCAATAATTCCGGTTTGATAGAGGCAAAATTGGGGCGAGTGCTTTTAGCTGCGGGAGAGAAAATGACCGTAGCTTTAGATGATGATAGCGATATTTCCGTGGTCATTGATGATGCTGTCAGTCATAACGTTTTTGGGCCAGATGGGGCCAAGATCAGCCAAGCCATTCAGAATTCCGGTTCCATCGTAGCTGATGGCGGTACAATTGTATTGAACGCCAAGATATTAAATGGGATTTTCGATAATGCCATCAACAATACAGGCGTCATCCAGGCTAACAGTCTTGTTAATAATAACGGGACTGTTGAGTTAGTGGCTGATGGTGGTGATATAACCAGTTCAAGCGGCTCCCTCATTTCTGCCAAAGCTGCGGACAGCACAGCCCAGGGGGGAAGTATTACCCTTAATTCTTCCAATAATATCATTGTTCAAGATGGGGCTGTCCTTGATGTTTCCGGTGGAAGTCAGGCTGGGAACGGCGGTTTTGTTGATCTAAGTGCGGTAAATGAGGTCGATTTTGCCGGGACTGTCAATGGTACGGCAGCGAAAGGGTTTGATTTAGGGAATGTCTGTGTTGATCCGGCCACCGCCACTGTTTCAGGTGTTTATAATGCCAATACCACTGTTTGGGCAACAGGGAGTATTACCATAGCCGGCGCAACCACCATAGGAAACGGGGTTACTTTAAATATTTTTGCTGATAATACTTCTGGTGCATCCGGGGCGTGGAATACAGGTACGGGAAGCATCATTGATACTGGAAATTATACTATTTCAGCAGCGCTGGCAGGTTCTGGTGTTTTAAATCTTCAATCAGGGATCCAGGCTGCAAGCGGGATTGGGTCTTTAGTCAATCCTATCTTAGTGAGCGGGCTGGCTTCTGTTTCAGCTCAAATGGATCCTGTGCATGTGCCGCCGCTTCCCTCCAGTGCCGGGATTTTTATTAGTAACAGTGGTTCTACGCCATTAACCATTGCTTCTGCCAGTAGCGTTGATGGGAATATCAATCTTACTGATGCCTCTGCCGGCATTGATCTTTTAGGGGCAGTGAGTGATCCAGGCCGTATTGTAACCCTTACCAGCGGGGGGGGCATTTCCCAATCTGCAGCCATCACAGCCAATACTTTAAACGTCACGGATACTGCAGCGGGCACGATTCTTAATAATGCCGGTAATGCCATTAATATACTTAGTACCATCAATACCGCAGGCCAAACATTCTCCTTAACAGATAATGTGGCCACTGGCTTGACACAAATAGGATCTTTGAAGGCCAACACCCTGAGTTTGACAAATACAGCAGGGAGTACGACCCTTAATAATGCTGGTAATGCCATTAATGTCCTTGGCGCCATCAATGCCGCGGGCCAAACATTTTCGTTAACGGATAATGTGGCCGGCGGATTAACACAAACGGGTGTGTTAACATCTTCAACTTTGAATTTAACAAATACGTCAGGGAATACGGATGTAAGTACTCAAAGCAATTTGATCAGTAATTTGGGCACGATCAATGCGGGGACTAATACGTTCTTGTTGAATAATGCCCAATCTATAGGAGAGACCGGAAGCATTACAGCCAACAGTTTGTTTTTAGAAGGCAACGGGACCTTTAATTTGAATAGCGGTAATAATAGTGTAGGAACTTTAGCAGCTGACACCACGGGTGGCAATTTTACCTTCACTAATATAGGGGCGTTAACAGTGGGTATGGTTAATGGTGCCAATGGCATCATAGATATAAATAATAATGTCACTTTAAATACAGGCAATACGTTGACATTGGCCAATAATATTAATGTAGGAACAGGCGTCATTACACTTAATACAACAACTGGCGGTATCAGTCAAAGCAGTGGAGCATTGACAGCCAATGGTTTATTATTGACCGGCGCAGGTACGGACACCATGAGCGATTCCAGTAATGCTGTTGGCACTATAGCTGCAGATATTAATGGTTCTTTGACTTACAAGGATGCCGATACGTTGACTGTCGGACCAGTGGGTGGGGTAAACGGGATCACAAGCTCTAATAATGATGTTACCTTAAATGCCGCCGATGATCTGATCGTAGGGGCCATTAATGCCGGTACAACAGGTAATGTCATGTTGAAAGCAAAAAACGGTTCCATTCTTGATGACGGTATTGATACTACCTGGATCACGGCCAATAGTATTACTTTAAATAGCAATGGGGATGTGGGTGCTTTTCCGAGTCCTTCTCCCAGGATCGATCCGGACTTTTTGGATATTGATGCGGGTGTAAATTCCCTGACCATTAATGCTCCCAATGGCGATATCTATGTGAACATGGTCAATGGTAATTTTTCAACCAGCCAGATAAACAGCTTAACTTTAAATCCAACAGGAACGGTGGTGTTGGGTGTTAGCGGGGGAAATTTAAATGTTAATAGCGGGATTTTTAGCGGCATTAATTTAGATCATTTGTATTTGGGTGGGAACAATGTGTCTGTCAGTAATAATATTGGGTTGACAGCTGGTTCTGGCACTGCGGAACTTGGGATATATGCCACAGGTAATATTAATTTAGCTTCAGGTGTGAATACGCATTTAACGGCTCATGGTGGAGATATTGAAGTAGATGCCACCTATAACGGGGTCAGTAGTAATGGTTCAATAACGACGTCCAATGGCAATACGGCCAATATTGATACGGCTAATTTAGCGTTGGCCGCATCAAAAGGAATAAATATCACCACCAATACAACAGCTGATGCGAATACAAATATTTCTGCCAGCAACAATGTTTCAGGCGGGATCAGTATAAATAATACCGGCGATCTCACCATTGCTAACGGAAGTAGCTATGGCGCATTCTATGCTGATGGTATCAGCAATACACCTGCTTCGGTTAGCGACGCTGTTGATGTGACAGCCAATTCCCTGGCCCTGGCTGCTCCTATCGCTTCAAGCGGCGCTAATGTCAATCTAACGGCAACGGGCGGAACCATTGATGATCTCACAGGGGCCTCTTTGGTTACTGGTAATGACGTAACGTTTGATGCGGTTAATGGTGTCGGGTTGACCAATCCGATCAACACGACAGCTAATCAATTAGATGCTCATGTGAGCGGCCTAGATGCCTCCATTTATTTAAAAAATAAGAATACAGTTCCGGGTGGAGTTTTGCTGGACAATGTGACGACGAATAATGGTTACATATCGGTTACTGCCGATGGGAGTATTGATGTAGGCACGGTCAATGCAGGGGCTAATAATTTGGATTTAGGTGCGATCAATGGGGTTGCAGGCGCCATTGATGATTTGACAGGGGGTTCGAGTATTACGGGGGATAATTTAGTATTGGAAGCAGTAGATGGAATTGGTCTTACTCACGCAATCAATACAACTGCCAAGATTATCAATGCGGATGTCAGTAAAAGTGGCGGTTTGATCAATTTAAACCAGACTGGCGATGTGATCTTGAATTTCCTGAGCACTAACAGTGGTACGATCAATGTGAATGGTACAGGGGTGATAACTGCAACGGATGTAGATTCGACATTTGCGGGAAATAGTACAGGTAATGATATTATTTTAACTTCAGGTGGTGACCTGAATGTAGGGACAATAAATGCTGGCACAGCGGGGAATGTGAATTTGACGGCCGCCAATAATTCAATTTTAGATAATACATCATTAGTGATAGGTAATTTATTGACATTAAAATCGGCTACTGGTATTGGTAATAACGCGGCGATTAATACGATTGCTCATAGTATAGATGCTAATGTAAGCGGCACAGGGCCGATCAATATCAATAATGAAAGTACCTCTATAGGTGGCGTTTTATTGGACAATTTGACAACCAATAATGGCGATATCACCGTCACGGCAGATGGCAATATTAATGTGGGCACGGTCAATGCAGGGAGTTCCGATGTAACCCTGGAAGCAATTAATGGGAGCGGCGGTGCTATTGATGATCTAACAGGCAGTTCACTGGTCACAGGCAATGATGTGACATTAAATGCAGTCAATGGTATTGGGGTAACGAATCCCATCAATACGACAGCTAATCAGATAGATGCCAATGTAAGCGCTACAGGCCCGATCAATATTAACAATGAAGGTGCTCCTATAGGTGGTGTTTTATTAGATAATCTGACAAGCAATAATGGGGATATTACAGTTACCGCAGATGGCAATATAAATGTAGGTACGATCAATGCGGGTTCTGATAACGTAAGTTTAACAAGCAATGGTGGCGCTATTGATGACCTAACGGGGGGCTCGTTAATTACCGGTAATGACCTAATTCTGGATTCAGTCAATGGTATTGGGGTAACCAATCCCATTAATACAACAGCTAATCAGATAGATGCCAATGTAAGCGGTAGCGGTCCGATCAATATCAACAATGAAAATACTCCCGTAGGCGGTGTCTTGTTGGACAATTTAACAACTAATAATGGTGATATCACCGTCACCGCAGATGGCAATATTAATGTGGGAACAGTGAATGCAGGTTCTGATAATGTAAATTTGACAAGCAACAGCGGGTCTATTGATGACCTAACGGGCAGTTCACTGGTGACAGGTAATGATGTGACGTTAAATGCAGTCAATGGTATTGGGGTAACGAATCCCATCAATACAACAGCCAATCAATTAGATGCCGATGTAAGCGGTACTGGTCCCATCAACATCAACAATGAAAACACCTCCATAGGTGGTGTTTTGTTAGACAGTTTAACAACGAATAATGGTGATATCACAGTTACTGCAGATGGCAATATTAATGTGGGAGTTGTGAATGCGGGTTCTGATAACGTAAGTTTAACAAGCAATGGTGGTACTATTGATGACCTAACAGGTGGCTCGTTGATTACGGGCAATGACTTGACTCTGGATTCGACCAATGGCATTGGAGTAACCAATCCTATCAATACAACGGCCAATCAGATAGATGCCAGTGTAAGCAGTACCGATCCGATCAATATCAACAATGAAAATACTCCTGTAGGCGGTGTCTTGTTGGACAATTTAACAACG
>Ga0206883_1083_pt1 | contig 15532 bp, 10 predicted proteins | sample Alteio_BWOrgCont_2_FD_152910 | JGI IMG/M metagenome (GOLD analysis project Ga0206883, IMG submission 152910) | Enriched cells from forest soil in Barre Woods Harvard Forest LTER site, Petersham, Massachusetts, United States -... | ecosystem: Environmental > Terrestrial > Soil > Temperate forest > O... | reverse complement strand
CCAAAAACATTCGATGGTATTAAGTCCTCGGAAGGGGGCAAGCGGGCTTTTTGGACTCCTATTCATCATGAGGATTATCCGACTACAACGGCATTTCCATCTAAAATTGCCTTATCAAAAGAGGTGGTTTCTATATTAAACACGGATTTCATTTTTGAAGACATAGGTGCAGGAGAGTGCGAGAGCATGAGCACGATTTTTCTTCCAGAGCACAATATTCTTTTTAGTTCCGATTTAATTTACAACGAAGTTCATCCTTGGCTTGCTGAAGGGCGTAGCTTGGTATGGTTGGAGCAAATCACCCGTGCCCTTAATAAATACTCTAACATTGGACGTGTTTATCCTGGTCATGGCGCTGAAACTGATATTATTGGTTTTCATAGGATTTTACATTATATAAATCGTTTTCAGCAGTTGCTTCGTACTAAAGGTGAATTTAGTCAGGTGGCAGTTGCTCTAAAGACAGAATTTCCCAATTATCCACTTGAAATGCTTATTGACTATAATATTCCTGCTACTGTAAAAGAACTTGGTTTGGAAGCTAAGGAAGCGAAGCGTTGATTGAATTTTTTTATCACGATTTTAGCACGGTCAGAGAATTTAGATTTTAAGAAATTAGATGCAGAAGACTATAAATATATTAAACTAATGCATTTGTGATATATGGAGAGGTGGCAGAGTGGCCGAATGCGGCGGTCTTGAAAACCGTTGCCTCGCAAGGGGCCGTGAGTTCGAATCTCACCCTCTCCGCCATTTATTATGCTTCATTGACCCTTCGTAGCTGAATAAGTTGCGGAGGGTTTTTGTTTGGATGGGTGATTGTATGAGATCAGTATGGGTTAAAATTGCTTTTGCGGTTTCGATCTTATGGTGGGTCTATTTATTCTTTACGACTCAATTTGTCGTTGTTTTTGACTCTCTGGGCTATGAAGAAGCAGGGAAGATCATGGCCTACCATGGTTGGGCTGAATTTTTGCGAGGAGGGCTGCAGCGTGAACCGATGTTCCCCTTGATTACAGCATTGTCCATGCATCTAGGGGATTGGTGGGGGATCTCTTATGACTATCCGTTAAAAATGATAGGCCTTTTGTTCTTGCTGTTGACAATGGTCTTTTCCTGTCGGTTAATGAGTATGTTGTCCATTCGCCCTGTCATTGCTGCTTTGGTCATACTTTATATGGGGCTTTCGCCGGTGATGACAAATTCCTGCCTGCGCTTATGGTCGGAATTCGCGGCCTACCCTTGGGTGATATTAGCGGTGATATGGACCATAAAGTCCTGGGAACTCTTGGATAATCCATCGCAAGATCAACGGGATAACGCCAGGATCATGCGGTATGCAGGGACCTTGGGTGTAATGTTCCTGTTGATCATGTCGGTCAAAGCTGTCGCTGAAGGGATCTTGTTTTTCTATCTTTGGCCTTTTTACTGGAAGGTCATGACTCAGTGGCGGGCCGGGAATTTCATTAAGGTCAAACAAGCGGCTACGTTCTGCCTGACGGTCCTGATCGTTTTTGAAGGGGGCGTGTGCGCCTATAAGCTGTGTAATTATCATTATAATGGCCACTTTGCATTTACCAATCGAGGAGATTCAGCTTTTTATGGCAATACCGTGCGCCGCCTGCAGCCTCTGACACCCAGGATGATAGGGGCAGCGGCAGCCTATGTCCCGGGAATGGGACTATGCACGTCGCTACTAAGCCAAAAAGATTGTTATTATTGGTCCCCTGACAATTCCGATTATATCATGGCGCAAAAGCGGGTTGACCTAAAAGCCCAAGGGATAGAAGACAAAGCCGCGGCCAATTATTTTATTTACAGCTCTTTAAAGATGATACTTTCAAATCCTCTGCAAGCTGTTCTTTTGATGATCATTGAAGCCCATAAAATGTTCTTTTGGGAATCTTCCCTGGCTTTTGTGGCTTATCCGGATTGGATGGAGGCAAGCATATACTCGACGAAGGTTTTGTATAGCTTGAGAGTGCTCTTGGCAGTCCTATCCTGGATCGCCTGTGTTTTTGCCATGTTTTCTGTAAAAGATAAAAGCCAAGGACCGGTTTTGTTTTGGGTCATTCATTTTGTCTTTTGGTATATGGCCATGTATTCGTTGTTCTTTATCCTGGACCGGTATTCATTCCCTATAGTTCCTTTGTATTTGGTTTTGATATCCTTTTTGCTGGATAGAATAACAAGGACCCGTGTGAGATGATCCCTTTTATCAGAAAATATACCTGGTTGACCGTATTTGTTTTATTGGCCATAACCCAGTTAAGCTGGTTATGGATGGCCCCCGAGAGTTTTAAAATGACCTGGGGCAAAAATCCTTTGGTCGCCCATATCATCAGGGAACATGACGCAATTCAAGAGAAATCTAAGTTACTCACCCTTAGCTATTATGTCCCTTCCCTTTCCTATTTTGCCGATATTATCAACGGCACGCAAGAACCTGATAAAGACCGGATGGGGGGTGCTATCTATACGTATTATCAGATGGCTAATAAATTGCTGCCTGATATCGACTCTGCTCATTATTTATTGGGATATTGTGAATATTATCGGGGAAATCTTGATGAAGCCATTGCGCAATATAAAAGATCCATTGACCTGGACCCGTATTTCTTTTGGTCGTACTATAATTTAGGGGTGATTTATTTCAGGCAGGGTGATTTTTTAAATAGTGCTGAGGTCTTGAGCAAGGCTTTCTCCTTAAAAAATGAGATCACCTTAGGGGTGTTGCATCAAAATCCTTTTTATCAGCAGATCTGGCGTCATATCGACGATCCGGGACAAATGTTGGAAAGTAATTTAAGTGAGGGCCAAAAAGATGCTGCCTTATTATTGGCGGACTGTCTTGTAAGGGCAGGGGCAGGTTCCCAAGCGCTTCAAATTATCCTACACGTCGGGCAAAGCGGTCCCTGGCATGAGGAATTATGGGAACGTCTCAATAAAAAAGTTTTAACCAGGCAATCAGCAGCGGATGATGTTGACCGGTTAATACAAGAACAAATACCGGTCAGGCTTTTTTAGGCCTTGATATTTGCTGGACCACACAGGCGCCGATACAATCACCTTCCACGTTGACAACCGTACGGATAGTATCCAGGGGCCGGTCGATCGCAATGAGGATGCCTACCGCTTGCGCAGGCAGTCCAACGGACTGTAGGACCATGATCATGGTTACCATGCCGGCACTGGGTATTCCAGGCGCTCCGATGGAAGCCATCATCGCTGTCAGGACCACGATTATTTGTGACAACAGGCCTAAATGGATCCCGCATAAATTAGCCACGAATAAAGCAGCCATGGCCTCATACATGGCTGTTCCATCCATGTTAAGAGTCGCCCCTACAGGCAGCACAAAACGGGAAATATCTTTATCAACATGAAGGTTCTCGCTGATGCAGCGCAAACTTACGGGTAAGGTGGCTGTTGAGGAGCTGGTAGAGAATGCCGTGATAAATGCTTCTTTCATGGCCCGAAAGAATTTTAAAGGTGAGATCCTGGTGATCAGCCATAAAATAATAGGCAGCGTGATAAGGCCGTGAAAGAGAGTTGTTCCTACAACGACCAGGATGTATTTACTGAGCACATAAAGTAACTGGGTATTGGCTTGGGCCACCAGTTTTGCTAAAAGCCCCATGATGCCTAAAGGGGCCAATCGCATGATCCAGCGCACGATGGTCATAATGATCTCAAAAAGCTCATTGATCACTTTTAAGACTGTTAAACCACGTTCACCTGAAACGGCAATGGCGATCCCCAAGAACGCGGCAAATACAACTACGGCAAGGATGCTATTTTGGCTCATGGCAGCCATTGGATTTATGAATAGGGCATCTACAAAGTGGCGGGCAAAGCTGCTGATCGATAAAGAGTGGACTTGAAAGGAATCCATATTTGCTTTAAATAAATGGATATCAAGGCCAGCGCCGGGTTTAATGAAATTCATGGCGAATAGACCAGTAGTTCCTGCTAAAGCGGTGGTGGTTAAAGAATAAAATATAAGGGTTGGCCATATGCGTCCGGATTGAGGGGAGTTCTTGAGATTGGCGATCCCGGCTGTAATAGAGGTGAAAACAAGGGGGATCATGATCATCTTAAGCAAATTGATGAATATCTGACCCAAAAGATCAAAAACGAAAAGAAAAGAAGAGCTGGATGGTGCAGGCAGGTCCGTGTGGCCAATAAGGATCCCAAAAGCCGCGCCAAGAAGGGCGCCTAAAAAAATTTGTGTGTTCAGGGTCATTTTCATCGTCGCTTTTATGATACCTTATCTGTCATGCTTTTGTATACAGAAATTGCTTGCCAATCCGTTTCTTCTCGACTAAAATCATCTTTCTTAAAATTAACATTTTGGCGGGGTAGCTCAGTTGATAGAGCATTCGGTTCATACCCGACAGGTCGGTGGTTTAAATCCACTCCCCGCCACCATTTTCATTTTAAATTCCGCTTATCAGGATATTCCATTTTGGCATTGCCATGCATAGGTGTTAGTCTGCGTCTGTGCAATGCCATTGTGAAAGGTATCTAAGTCCCCTCAAAACTGCAAAAGAGATTTATGTCCGCTGTGAAGTAAGATATATAATTTCAATGACTTTAACAGAAGTTGCGTCTGATTTTATGCATTGGACAAGCGTTTCTCGATGCAATGTCTGCAAGCGCTACTGGGCCAGAGAGTATTATTTAGGAGAAGATGTAGGCAATGCGGTAGAGTGCTTCTATCATATTCAATGTGATGATCCTCACCAATGGTTAAAGGAGAATAAAGGTAATTTACGCTGGCTTGATAAAAAAGAAAAACTTAATGAGGGATAAAATAGGAGAGAGGTTTTTTATATATTTTAGCAAAATCTTTAAGCTGCACTAAATCAACCCTTCTTTGTCCCGACTCGATTTTAGAAACAAAGGATTGTGTCTTCATCAACAATTGCGCCACTTTTTTCTGTTCAAGGCCGGATTCCTGGCGGGCTTTCTTTAATTGTTGAATAATACGCTTATGCTCTATGGAATAGATGGTCTTTTTCATAGCAAATCCATTTATAATATCTTCTCCCTGTATAATATGCCAAATCGGAATTTCATTTCAAGCTTTAAATTTGGTGGGCGGGCTACCAAGCGTTTGGGTTTAATATTGAACTTTCCTGAATTTTATATACAATACTGCCCGTTATGCCATCATTTTTCCTCAAGCGAATTTCCATTCTTTTTTTGATCTGCTACGCTTTGTTTTTGTTCGGTAACGATCTTTTCAGTCTTTCTGATCCTGATGAGGTTTTTTATTCCCTGACGGCTAAAGAAATGGCTGCTAAAAATGAATGGATGACCCCTTTAATCTTCGGTCAGCCCCAATTCGAAAAACCGCCCCTGACCTATTGGCTTATAGAAGCTTCTTTTAAAACCTGGGGAGAATCTCCGTTTACAGCCCGTTTTTTTCCAGCCGTATTTGCGACCCTGGGTGTCATGGCTGTTTATTTTTTAGGTTTGATGGGCTTTAAAGACGAGCGTAAGGCTTTTCTTTCTGCGGTGGTTTTGGCGACATCCGCTTTTTTTGCCGGTATGGGTAAAACTGTTTTTACGGACATGATCTTTACGGTCTTAATTTTATGCGCCTTGACCATGTTTATATGGGGGTTTACCGATCGCAGGCGCCAGGGGATCGGTTTTATTGGATTTTATGTGTTTTGTGCCCTGGCCACCTTGGCCAAAAGTCCACTAGGTTTAGTGATCCCGCAAGTGGCTGTTGTTCTTTTCTTATTGTACCAGCGTCAGATCAATTTTTTAAGGACATGGTGGATGCTGGCGGGGATCCTGGTCTATTCAATCATAGCTTTGCCGTGGTATGTCTTTATCTACGACCAATACGGCCAGGCTTTTATTCAGGAGTATTTTTATAATGACCACTGGCGGCGGTTATTGGTGGCAGAGCATCGCGGCAATGATCATTGGTTTTTCTATCCCGTCACCATGATCGCCGGGCTTTTTCCCTGGAGCTTGTTTTTGGTCGCGGCTTTGGTGGACCTATTTAAGCGGCTTAAATCTTCGGTCACGGTGGTGGATTATTTGGCCCTTAGCTGGATCTTGGCGGTTTTGATGGTTTTTCAATGCGCACACTCAAAATTGGCCAGCTATATCCTGCCTTTGTTCCCGGCCTTAGCTTTATTGATAGGCAATTTTATGGGAAATGCTTTGTCCCAGATCCAGCATCGCAGGAAAATGCAGAATTTATTGTGTGCCAGTTTTGGCGTATTAGCTGTTTTAGGTATTGTAGCGATGGTGGCGGGGCATAAGGTCCTGCGGCATTATATTTCTTCCCAATGGCCTATGTATTTTCTATCAGGCTCTTTGATCGCCTTAGCTGGATTGGGCGTCACCTTGGCTTTTAAAGAACGCTTTCAGTTGGCTTTATATGTTCTGGCGCTGACCTTATGCCCCATATTCTTAACAGCTTTTATGATCCGCACTGATGTGGAAGGGTATGTGTCTTCTCATGAAGCCTCAGAATATATCCCGCAGCGTTCCACAGGAGTGGTGACGGTATTGACTTCAAAAGCTAATGCAAGAGGCATCAGGTTTTATACAGGCCAGGATATTGCGGTTGTTGATTATTCGGGTAAACCGTTTTTTAGCCCTCATCCGATCCCTATATTAGATACGACACCTAAGATCCTTAATATTCTTGAGAGTCAGCGTATAACATACGGGGTGATCCGTAAGACAGCTTACCAGGATATCCTTAAGGATTTTTCTAAACAATATCACGTGGCTTTACTAGGCATCATTGGTTATGACTATATTGTAAGGATTGAAGCTTTAAAACATTCGTAGTAAGATGGGGCTATGGCGATGCGTTTATTATTAATGATTTTACTTCTGACCGTTCCCGCATTGGCGAATGATAACAGTGATGATCTATTTAATTTTTCTAAAAGAACGGAAGAAGTCCTGGTTGTCAAGGTGATCGCGTCCGACCTGATCGTCTTGGAAGACGGCAGGCATGTGAGGCTTATCGGGGTCGAGTCCGCCGGATTGCCGCCCCGCCCATACGCCAAGTATGATGACAAAGGGCATCTGATCGAAGAGCCTGTGGAGCCTACCATCCCTATTCAGGAACAGGCCCTCACGTACGCGCAGGAGTTGCTGGAAAATAAAAAGGTAAAACTGGAGTTTGATGTTGACGCTAGTGATACCAGCGGATACCTATACGCCTATGTTTATTTGCCTGATGGAAAAATGGCCAATGAAGAGCTTTTGCGCATGGGTTTTGTAAAATTACGGATCGTCCCGCCCAATATCAAATACGAAGATCAGTTGCGCATGGCCTATCAAGAAGCAAAAAAAGAAAAACGTGGTCTGGAAGACGAATAAAAGTGTATGAACTTTGAACAGCGTGTTTTTCAGTTCATTGGAAAAAACCGGTTGATAGTTCCCCGAGGGCTGGTATTGGTTGGCGTTTCCGGTGGCGCTGATTCCATGGCCCTTGCCTTGTCCCTGGCTGCCTTACGCCATGAGTTGGGTGTGCAGTTACATGCGGTGCACTTTAATCATAGATTCCGGCCTGAAAGCGCACGCGACGAGCGTTTTGTTGCCGATCAATGTGAACAATTGAATATCCCTTTGAGCGTTGGGCATAGACAGGGTGGTGTGATCAAGCATCTTTCTGAGGATGATGCCCGGCAGATGAGGTTTAAATTCTTTGTCAAGACAGCCAAGCATCTTAAAGCCCAATCGGTCGCCTTGGCGCATACACGCAATGACTTGGCTGAAACAGTGCTGATGCGCCTGATGCGCGGCAGCGGTCTGTATGGCCTAAGGGCGATCTTGCCGTACCGGAGTATTGACGGAATAATTATTGTCCGGCCATTGATGGGTGTAAACCGGAAGGACGTTGAAGATTATTTGAAGTCCAGGAAAATGTCTTTTTGTACGGATGCCACTAATTATCAAAAAACTTACGAGCGTAACAAGGTGCGGCTTGAACTTTTACCATGGCTTGCCCAAGAATACAATCCGCAGATCATCAATGCTTTATCAGATTTGGCTGCCACAGCAGGGGAAGACTATGAATTTCTTTCCATGCATGCGCGCAAGAAATTTGATAAGATGGTGGTCATCAGCGGTAAAAGAATTAAATTGGACCTAAAAGGGGTGAGGCGCCAACATCCGGCCATATTGCGTTTGATGCTCAGGCAAATGGTGGAAAGTTTAACTAAGGGGCCGGTTGCTTTGACTTTTGAACATATCCACGCCCTTGAGGATTTGGTGATCTCAAGCCGTCAGGGCGTGCTTGACCTGCCGTATCATTTAAAAGCAGTCAAAACCCAAAGGTTTTTAGAGTTATATTATGCGTAAATATCCTTTTTTTATACTCATGCTATTTTTTCTGGCCAAAGCAGCCTTAGCACAGGATGCTGTTTTGAACGGGGACATCAAGGAATACTTTGATGACGGCAAGATCAAATCTGAAAAGAATTACCGTAACGGTGAGCTTAACGGGCCTTTCCGTGAATATTATCCTAATGGCAATTTATTAAGCGTCGGTTCTTATAAGAATGGCCAGCTGCAGGGGGCCTATAAATCCTATTACGAAGATGGTTCTGAGTATTTTGAAAAAAATTATACCAATGGCCAGCTGTACGGGACTTCCCGTGAATATTTTGAAAATGAAGTGCCTAAAAGCGTTGAAAATTATTATTACGATTCCCTTAATGGTTTTAATCAATATTATTACCCCAATGGCAATTTAAAAATGGCCATGAATTTCAAAAAAGGCAAATTGAACGGCCTCAGCCGTGAATATAATGAAGATGGTTCTTTGAAGAATGAGATCAATTATGATGATGACCATATTGATGGGGTATCTAAAGAATATGCGGCGGACGGCAGCCTTTACGCGGTCTGGAACTATAAAATTGACCTGAAAGACGGGCCATCAAAGACGTTTTATAATAACGGTCAGCTGCAATGGGAAATGGTTTTTAAGGACGGCAATTTGCAGGGGCCCAGTAAAAAATACAGCCCCGACGGCAAACTTTTGGTCGATGCCCAGTACAAAAATAACCAGTTTGACGGGATCGTGCGCGAATTCCAGCCTAATGGCAATTTAAGGAGTGAATGCCTCTATGCCGAAGGCCAGAAGGATGGGGTCTGCCGTCAATTCCGTGATAATGGGAAGCTTTGGCTGGAATGGAACTATAAGAATAATTTAAAAGACGGATTGGCCCGTGAATACGCGCCGGAAGGTTATTTATGGATGACGGTCAATTTTAAAGATGGTATCAAGGACGGTGAAATGAAGGAATTTTATGATAATGGGGCGCTCAAACAGCAATGGACGATCGAAGGCGGGTTAGAAAGTGGTTCCAGCAAATCGTATTATAAATCCGGCGAGGTGATGACCGATGAGATTTATCATAACGGCCGGCTTAATGGGACTGTCCATCTTTATAATAAAAACGGTAATTTAGCCTATATTGACACCTATCAAGATGGTGTAAAGCTCTCCCGCCAGACTTCACCTTGAAATTTGCTTTTTAGAATAAAACATGTTATCCTTTCCCAAATAAAGGAAAAAACTATGTTCCGTCGTTTATTATCTACTTGGATTATCATTAGTTTTCTATCTACCTCAATTGTCCCTTTACAAAGGGCGAATGCGGATGAATCCTTAGGATTGCCCAATCCGGGAACAATAGTTAATCTAACTTCAGCCTATGAACCAGCCCTGCTCAAAGGCTTGACCGTTCACAAAGACAACCCTTTTCTGTTTGATTTCATCATGGACACCGGTCACAGCCAGTTGAAAGGGGATGCTTTAAAGAAGGAAGGCGATCGTTTAGTCAAATATTTCTTTGCTTGTTTGACCATCCCTGAGAAGGACCTGTGGGTCAATTTAAGCCCGTATGAAAAAGACCGCATGGTGCCCCAAGCCCTGGGCCAAACCGCCATGGGCAAAGATTTGTTGGCTGAAGATTACATCCTCAAGCAATTGACCGCATCACTTATTTATCCTGAGAAGAATTTAGGGAAAGAATTCTGGAACAGGGTGTATGCAAAAGCCCGGCAGCTTTATGGCAATACCCAAATACCGGTCAATACTTTTAATAAGGTATGGATCCTGGCGGACAAAGCCACTGTTTACGAACATGGTCAGACAGCTTTTGTGCTGGAAAAACATTTGAAGGTGATGCTGGAAGAGGATTATTTAGCAACGCAAAAACATGCTCCTTTTTCAGCTTCCATTATTCCCGCGAACGCAAGTATCCATAATGTAGGATCCCAGATAATAAGGGAAATAATCCTTCCTGAACTCGAACGTGAAGTCAATCAAGGCCAGAATTTTGCCCCATTACGTCAGATTTTTAATTCACTTATTTTAGCCAGTTGGTACAAAAAGAACCTCAAGCAGGCTCTTTTAAACCAGGTGTACGCCAATAGATCAACGGTCAATGGTATTAATGGTCAAGACCCTGCCATTAAAGAGAAGATCTATCAGCAATATTTGCAAGCGTATAAAAAAGGTGTATTCAACTATATAAAGGAAGAACCAGGCACCAATGGAGAAACGGTCTCCAGAAAATATTTTTCCGGTGGTTTTGGGGTCAAGCAGGGTTATGAACAAGAGATTGACCATTTGAATCAGTCGCAGGTCAGTGAGGTTTTGCCTGATGGCGATTTTGCCCAATTGACGGTATTGACATCCATCGCCAATGCAGTAAAGCGGATTAGAAATAGTTTTAGACCTGGTGATGTTGCTAAATTCAAGCCAAGGAACAGGGCTGAAATCCAAGAAGACATCAAAAGTCTACAGGTTGCCAGTCATGTTATTGTGCAAGGGGCGAGGGGAAGAAAAATTGATTCCCATGAATTAGAAGCGCTTCTTAGGATCCAAAGGGCTATAGGACAATTGAGCTTTAAAGAAATACAAGCTGATAATGCCATGAAAACCACCTTAAAATCGGTTGTGGACAGTGTTACATTGGGAGAGAGTGTTTTTAATCACCCATTAGAAATCGAAGTGATCCGGGATTTACATGCCGGGTTGGTAGATCGGTTAGAACGGCACATGGACACAAGACAAATTCCAAACTGGAACAAGGAATTACAGAAGTATCCCTCGATAGTGGCGTCGTTTAATAGAGAATACGATAATCCGCAGGACGGTAGTCCTTCTTTGAGGCTATCTCAAACTCCTTCAAGAATTGATGGTTCACCAACAAGTTTTACCTTTAACATAAGAGAGGGAGACGTTACGCTTTTACTATCTAAGCTTAAAGATAATTTGGATCAAATGGACCCCAAGAGTGTCTCTAAAAAACAGTTTTTAGCGCGATTAAAAGAGATGGTGGATGCCATGAAAGAGGATTGGACTGCTAATTTTTATTTAGTCGATAATCATGGATTTAAAAACGCATTTTTTGATTATTTAGATCAACATTTCGATCAGGACAGTCCGTTTGAACATAGATCACACGGCATGGCACGTGGAGGCAGGGGAGGTTTTATTAGTTTGTCAGGCATTAATAAAGAAAATTTGATGAAAATGATGGAATATTTTTATGAACATAATCCACCAGTGTTTTACTGGCTTGCGCAGGTATTTTTTCCAAACTCTCCATGGTGGGAGTTTGAACAATACCGTCAGCAATTCGATGCGGCGATGGCAGGAGGGGATAGTTTTTTTGATAAGAGAGAAAGCCGTGATGCTCCTCCGTATGTGGGTAGTCCAAGATTAGGGGGCGGGGCGGGGGTTGATGCCAAATTAAATAGTTTTTGGCGAGGTGGCATTATCAACTGGGGGGATTTAAAGGCTGTTGACAGCTTATTAAGAATGCTTAGTTTTTCAAGAACAAGGCCGGCTTATGAGTGGAACAGCCGTGAAGCTGAAACCTCATTCGCTGTAGGTGCAGATATAAATTTTAAAAGAAGTGAAGCCCTTCTTAATATCAGATTAGAACACAGGCAAGATCCATTGGCATTAAGTCCAGGGTTAAGTGTTGCTCTTTTAAAGGCAAGCACTGGAGAGGTCCTAAGTACGGCCGCATTAGAAGAAAGGGAATTGGGGGATGGCGTGTGGTTTCAAGCCAGGTTTGAACAGATCCCTTTGAATGAAGAAGATGAAAATGAGCAGTTCCATCTGGCGTTCTTTGACAAAACCTCAGGCACTGAAATGTTTTTAGGTAATAAAGCGCTTGGCGACGCGGCGATGTCTGATCGGCATTATTTGGATACGCATTTAGAGCCTGATTCACCTTCGGTTAGGCACGCCGGTGTCATTGGGGCTACGCCGCAAGCGATTATCATTCCAAACAATAAAGTGGATTTAAGCGATCTACGGAGCATTGATGCTTTATTGAGGGCGGTCGTGTTGAGACATGGTGGAAGTGTTTTGATGAGAGAGGCCCGATTCCTTTTAACGTCATTAATGAATGTTAAAGGTGAAGATGAGGATGAAGGTGAAGAAGTGGAGGCTCCTAAAGGTGCAAGGGTCGTTTTGAATCTTTCTTTTCGCAATGGAATTGTGCCTGGGGTATTGTCTTCGGGGGGCATTGCCCTGATATCTGATTCAAACGAAAAGATCGCCGTTATGACTAAGTTAAAGCCAACCCATGAAACTGCTGATGGTGTTGTCCGTTTTGAGAATCAGGAGCTTCAGTTAGAAAAAGGAAAGAATTATCATTTTGCGGTTTTGGACGCTAAGGGCGACATGATGTATCCTGATAACAAGCCAATGGATTTTGCAATGACGATGGCCAATCGGATGAATGCCATATTATCTGAAAGAGATTTTTATGGTAATGGCAAGCAGATCGTCGTGGTAGCGAACAGTGGAAAGAGACTTGAGGAAAAAACCCAAATTAATATTCCTGTGGGACCCATTCCACCTACACGCAGTGTTTTAAGTGTGATTTGGTCGATCGATAGTGGCGGTGACTGGATGCTTGATCACAGAACCCAATTAATGTTGTTAGAAAGAATGGTGGGTGCTGATAATGTCCTCAGCGAATTATTAAAGTACTTTGAAAGTGCCAATGATCGATATAAAAGAAGTTGGGCTGGAAAGCTGTTAGAGATCGTTAAGAAGGACCAGAAGAATCTAAAAGAAAGAAAACCAAAAGCCGAAATGATCAGACAAGCTATAAATTTTATGAATTTGATCTTATGGAATGACCAGCGGGTGAGCCTTGCTGTTCAAAATAGAGAGGACTCAGTTGCTGTTATTTCCAATAATGAAGAGATAATTATTGTTTTAGACGATTTTTCATGGGACAGAAAGAAATCATTGATTGAGAACGTTCTTGGATATTTACCTACCCATACGGATGATTTGATCAGGAATCGGCTGGAATCTCACAGGGAATATGATCTTTTATCTGATCTTGAAGGGCGAAAAGTAAAGCAAAATAAATTAACGGCCAATGTTGAAGAATTTTTAAAAGGAAAGGCCTATATTACAGCGTTTGGAAAAGGAAGAGACGCTGTGAAGGTCCGTTTTAAGAGCGCTTCACAATTCTATATTCTAGACCAATCAGCAAATCGTCCCAAGGGTAAGCTTTATGAAGTTGGTATCGTTCCCGGAAAGATTTATTCTCCGGAAGATATTTTGAATTTCGTCAAGATAATCCCTGAGCTTCGTTCAGGGATGAACCAAGAATTTGCTGAAATAATCCGTAATGTCGACCGGGCGGCTGTGGCCAGAGTTGTCAGTCCTGATGAAGTCGGTGGTATTGATTTAAACGATGCTAATATGGCCATGTCTGTTGCGAAAGACGCTAATGGCGGGGTGAAGATCAGTTTTGATCCGGCCATGGTGGCGCGTATCCGCAAAGATGGCGTGAGCTCGGTCGTTCCGGTCATCATTAATGTGACGCACATGACTTCTGTCTTGCCGTTATTGGGCCTGGCGCCTGGCACGTAGGAATAGCCACTCTCTCCAAATCCCCTTGATTTAATTTTTTCCTCCTATATAATATTTTTTTACCTAAATCTTTCTCCTGGAGGCTTTTAATGGCACAACCTAATACAAATATCCCGGTCAAAAAAGGGCCGCGTCCGGCCCGTAACCCTAATGGCAATGTCTGGTTTTGGGTGGTCATGGGCGTTGTTTTTCTATTGCTCATGGCGGTCCAGGACAAGTCCAATATCAAAACAGAAAAAGAGCTGACCTATTCTGAATTCTATGCCATTTTAAAGGATAACCCTCAAACACATCAGATCAAGCATGTGGAGTTGACTGAAGGCCCTGACAATACATTAAAGGGGACTTTCGCCGATGGATTAGGCTTCAAGCTCAATATCCCTCAGCATGATGATGACCTGATCAAAATGGTCCGGGAAAATGTCAGTGATTTTAGCGTTGTCCCGCCGGAATTATTTTGGAGCCAATTATTTTTCCAATTGATACCATTCTTGGGTATCTTTGCCTTGATCTGGTTCGTGTCTTACCGCGGTTCACAGATGGGCAATAAGATCTTTGCTTTTGGCAAATCACGCGCCCAGGTTTCGGGGCCCGGTAAAGTAACTTTCGCTGATGTCGCCGGAGTGGATGAAGCCAAGGAAGAATTGCAGGAAGTCATTGAATTTCTTAAAGACCCCAAGAAGTTTGAACGGCTGGGCGGGAAGATCCCCAAGGGTGTTTTGCTGGTAGGGCCTCCGGGTACTGGAAAAACATTATTGGCCAAGGCTGTTGCCGGTGAGGCGGGAGTGCCCTTCTTTTCTTTAAGCGGTTCGGATTTCGTTGAGATGTTCGTGGGTGTCGGTGCTTCCCGCGTGCGTGATCTTTTTGAACAGGGCCGTAAGGCGGCTAAGGTCTCCGGCAAGGGCGGGATCATTTTTATTGATGAGATCGACGCGGTGGGCCGTCAGCGTTTTGCCGGGATCGGCGGCGGCAATGATGAACGCGAGCAGACCCTTAACGCTTTGCTTGTTGAGATGGATGGTTTTAACACCGTCAGCGGTTTGATCCTGATCGCGGCCACCAATCGTCCGGATACCTTGGACCCGGCCTTATTACGTCCCGGCCGTTTTGACCGACAGATCGTGGTTGGCTTGCCGGACATCAACGGACGTGAGGGTATTTTGAAAGTCCACGTCAAGAACATCAAATTAGGTGAGGAAGTGAATTTAAGGCGCATTGCCCAGATGACCGTGTATTTTTCCGGAGCTGACCTGGCCAATGTTTGCAATGAAGCAGCCTTGCTGGCAGCACGCCGCAATAAGGAAACAGTCGGCATGGAAGAAATGCTCGCCGCTGTTGAACGCGTGACCATGGGGCCGGAAAAGAAAAGCCATGTGACCTCGAAAAAAGAAAAGGAAATGACGGCGTACCACGAGGCCGGGCATGCGATGTTGTCCCTGCTTATAGATGAAGTCGATACCTTTACAAAAGTTTCTATTATTCCCCGTGGCATGGCCGGCGGTTATACCTTGACACCACCCAAAGAAGACAAGCATTATATGTCCAAGAAAGAATTGCAGGGGATGATGGTCGTTCTTTTGGGCGGAATGGTGGGTGAAGAGATCTATATGGATGATA
>Ga0206883_1055_pt2 | contig 15584 bp, 13 predicted proteins | sample Alteio_BWOrgCont_2_FD_152910 | JGI IMG/M metagenome (GOLD analysis project Ga0206883, IMG submission 152910) | Enriched cells from forest soil in Barre Woods Harvard Forest LTER site, Petersham, Massachusetts, United States -... | ecosystem: Environmental > Terrestrial > Soil > Temperate forest > O... | reverse complement strand
ATATTCTTTCTGTCTCATGGGAAAACCTCGTCCCTGTTCGTTTTTCTTCAGCCAAGTTCAAGCACTTGAAGGGGTAAAAAACTGGATTCGGGCAAAAGGGTCAAAAAAAACCAAAAAATGGAAAAAGAAACCAATCTGTATCTTGCAAAAAGATGTTTTGCGTAAAACAAGACACCCGTCAAGAATATAAGACCGCTGAATGTATGGAATTCAAAAATACTTTTGGAAATAGAATAATCATAATCAATGTTTTGATTAAAAGGCAGAAAGATCAATCTGATATAGGTAACCATCACCCTGAATTGGGTCAGTACATAGTGCATCGGAGAGATCCCTTCCTTGACAACACCCTGGATCGTTTGTACCAGTTCCGATCTGGTCAACAGCATGGTTAAGGGAATAATCAATAAGGCGGTCAAAAAAGGAAGAAGCTGTTTCCAATTTAAACCTTTCTTATTCTCGAAGAAACAAATTTCATAAAGCAGGATCATCAAAGGCAAGGTTATGGCGATCTCCTTGGTGAACATGGCCGCTATAGCTGTTATCAGGGCACAAATATAATATCCAATGCCTGAACCTGAAGCCTCTTCCTGCGAACTACTGTGAGTGTCCGGATTGAGGACGACCAATCTTGATTTAATGTAAAAACATAACGAGGCCAGATAAAAAAATGCCGCCAGAGAAGCGACCCGTTGACAAATATAGGTCACCGCCTCAATTTGAATAGGATGTGCCACAAATACCAGGCCTGTTAATAAAGCAATGACATTGACATGCTTGGCGATCCTCTCTCCTTTCATGACCGGAGTTGAAAGGGTCAAACGGACAAGCCACCAGACTAAGATGGCTGAAGCTAAATGGACCATGAGATTGAACAGATGGTAACCAAAAACATTCAACTGACAAAAATGATAATTAAGGGCAAATGAAAAAAGAGCGACAAAACGGCAGGGATACGATTTCCAGATACTTAAAAGATCATGGATATTCCTGATGGCAACATTATTGACTATATAAAGTTCATCATCAAAATTAAACGGGCAATGAAAGGTGTTTGAATACACCATGGTGCCCAGCAGTGCTATAAGGATGACCGGCAGCATTCTATCAACTCCCCCCGTCACGGAACATCGGATCAAAAGCGTCACGCAGTGCGTCGCCGATGACATTAAAACACATGACGGCAATAAAAATAAATAAACCCGGCAATAATATCCATGGCGCAAAAATGACGGGCACGATGCCCATAGCATCCGAAAGCAAATTGCCCCAGCTCGGGATGGGGTCCTGGATCCCTAAACCCACCACACTTAATCCTGCCTCCGCTAAAATATAGGAGGAGATCGTCAGCATCAAGGTGGCCATCGAGTAGGATATCGTTTGGGGAAGAATATGCCTCAGGATGATCGTCAGATCTGAAACTCCAAGGGTTTTAGCAGCCAGGACAAAATCCCGCTCGCGCAAAGAAAGGACCATGCCGCGGATGATGCGCGCTAACGATGCCCAGCCGATCAAGGCTAAAATGACCACGACACTGACATATACTTGTACGGAATTAAAATTCTCCGGCACGGCGGCCCTGAGTGCCAGCATCAAATAAAACCCCGGGATCATCATGAACATTTCACACAGCCGCATCAAAACACCGTCCACCCAACCGCCGTAATAGCCAGCGATCCCGCCGATCAAAAGTCCCAAAATAAACGAAATGGCCACACCCAAGAGGCCAATGGACAATGAGATCCTGGCCCCGTACCAAATGCGCGAGAATATGTCCCGGCCGCGCGCATCCGCACCCCAAAGATAAAAGCGGCCCGGGGCTTTAACGGTACAAAGACGTCCTGTCTTAAAAAAAATCAATGGATACTTTTGAGTGTGGTCGATCACATATACCCGTCGATGCACCGCATCAAAGGTCAAGGCCCTGCCGTAAATAAAAGGCTGAACCCATCTGCCATGGTCCATGAATTCAACAGCTGTCGGTGGGCAATAAGAGAAATTACGGTCTTCGTCCTGAAAAGAATAGGGGCAAATAAGATCAGCGAAAATAGCCATGCCATACAAGACCGCCAAGGCCCAAAGGCAAAGCATGGCCATTTGGTTGCAGCGAAAAGACCTGAACGCTAGATCTGTACGGCTATTTTTTTTCATATCGGATACGCGGGTCAACCCAGGTCAATAAAATATCAGCCAGCACATTGCCCATGATCAAAAGGACCCCTGCTAATAAGGTGGAGCTCATCACCAAATACACATCCTTGGAACGCACCGCTGTTAAAAGCAAAGATCCAAGGCCCGGCCAACTGCAGACAATTTCAATTAACGCTGCCCCGCTTAACAGTGAGGCAAATTCATATCCTAAAAGGGTGACCAAGGGATTAAAAGCATTGCGCAGGGCATGACGGTAAATAACAACCCCTTCTGAAAGACCTTTGGCACGGGCCGCTACAATATACTGCTGACGCAAGATCCCGAGCATATTGCCGCGCATGATCCTCTGTAAGGAAGCCATGGATGATAATGACAGGACGGTGGCTGGGATCACTAAATGAAGCGCCGTATCCATGATCTTGCCGGTCATGGTCATATCATCATAATTAGGGCTGTGCATGCCGCCTAAAGGCAGCGCCCCCCAACGGCTGGCCGCGTATAGAACAAGTACCGCTAAAAAGAATCCAGGGGTGGAAAATGCCGCAAAAGAAAAAAAGGACAGGACTCGATCCACCCATTGATTGCGCCTAAGCGCCGCCCATATACCCAAAGGGATCGCGATACCCCAGGTCAGGATCAAACTGGTAAATGACAAAATAAAAGTGTTAAACAAACGGCTGCCCAAAACGCGGGTGACAGGAACATTGTAATAAAACGAATACCCCCACTCCCCGTGCAGGATATTGATGACCCAATGACCGTACTGGACTATCAGCGGATCATTCAGATGATAAAGCTTCTCATAACGGTCCACTGTTTCCTGTGATATTTGGGGATTTAAACGCAGGCTATCAAAAAAATTCCCGGGGGTTGCATGCATCAGCCAGAAAGTAAAAAAACTGACCGCCAGCAAAAGCAGGACCGTCGAACAAAGGCGTTGGATGATAGGGTTGATCATTTCCTAACGTAAATCTCCTCAATGTTATGAAACGCCCCGCCGTTGACAGTGGGTTTTAGGTTGCCGAATTTGTTGCGCACGGCGTACATGTCTGTATTTAAGACGGTATAGATCACCGGCAACTGGTCAGCAACGATGCGTTGCCACTCATCATATAAAATTTTGCGTTTATTTTCATCCAGCTCCTGGGCGCCCTGGTCATAGATCTCATCAATGCGCTTTTCCCAGGCAGTCGCGGGTTTTTCCTCATGCGGGTCCCATAAATGCAGGCCGCCGGAAGAAAGCCAGACATTTTGGCCAAAATGCGGTTCTACTCCCCCCGTCAACCCTATCATCACCATGTCCCAATCAAAAGAAGACATCAATTTATTGACCAGGGTATTGAATTCCACGGGCACTAAATTGACCTTCATGCCGATGCGTTCTAGGTCAGAGCGGATGATGGCAGCCATTTGCTCACGGCCGGTCGTGCCGGCATCAGCGGTATATAAATTAAATTCCACCGGATGGCCCGAAGGGTCTTCAAGCATCCGGCCCCCCTGGCCATATTTAAAACCTGCCTGTTGGAGGATCATCCGTGCTTTGGCCAGGTCGTAATCGTACACGATCACCTCCGGGCTATAGAAAAATCCGCTGCTGGGGCTCATGGAGCTGTTTTGAGGCTGGCCAAAGCCATTATTGAGGATCTCGATGATCTTGGCCTTATCAATCGCGTGCGCGACCGCCCGACGGAATTCCACATTGGTAAACCAGGATAATTTGACAGGGTCAACAAAAGCCCGATGGGTCTTGGGATTGATGCCGGGGTTCTGGTTAAAAGTCACAAAATTGCTGTTATAATCCGCGCCTGCCTCATAAATATGAAAATTCTTTTGTCCTTCCATGGGCTTAAGCAAAGGATAGTCCTGGCCAGCCACTGCCGTCGCATCAAGCTCTCCATCCATAAATTTTAACAGCTGGGCCTGCGGATCTTGGATGATCAAATAAATGACTTTGTCCAGATAAGGCAGGCTCTCACCTTGGGAAGATCTTTTCCAATAACAAGGATTACGTTTGAATACCAAACGCTCACCGGGATGATACTCACTTAACATAAACGGACCTGTGCCTATGATCTTTTCCGGGGGCGTATCAATGCCCCAGGTAAATGAGAATTTCTTTTCCTGCACCGCTTTATCAAGGCAGTGCTTAGGCATGATCGTCTGGGCCATGGACCTTAAGAAAGGGGCAAATTTGACCGGCAGGGTAAAACGCACCGTATGTTCATCAATTTTATCGACCTTCAAGGGTTTGCCATCAATGGTCAGGACATCTTTTGAAGAAGACGGGATATCAGGATTATAGATCAGGTCATTGAAGGTAAAGACCACGTCATCCGCGCTAAAAGCAGTGCCATCGGACCATTTGACATCTTGCCTTAAATGAAAGGTCCATTGAAGGCCGTCAGGGCTTACGTCCCAGGACCGTGCTAAATCAGGAATGACTTTTAAAGTGAATGGGTCAGCTGTGGTCAATCCTTCAAAAAGCAAGGATGTGACGGTGGCACTGTTGGCATCAGTGGAGACGATATCATTAAAAGTCTTAGGGTCAGATGACGCGGCAAGCACAAGGCTTCCGCCGTAGCGGTTGGGGGATGCATGGGCCATCAAAGCCCATGATAAAAAACAGCAAATAAATAAAACGAAAAAGAATTTATTTCGTGGCATTCGTCACGGGGCTAACCGGAACATCTTTGCTTGGGCTCGCTGTTTCTGGTGATGCCATTGGCTTGGGCGGCTCAACCTTGACTTGTACCTCTGGCTCAGCTTCTTTTTCTTTGGAGGCTTCTGATGGCTTGGGCACCGTTGCCAAAAGTTTCTTATTGGCCATCAGGGAATGGTCCCCTTTGGAAGAATTAAATGCCAAAAACAATGACGTACACAAGAAAATGGCTGCCAGGATCGTCGTCAAACGCACCATGAACACATTGGTCTGTGTCCCGAACATGGATTCTGCGGATTGAAAGGTCTCGGTCAACCCGCCGCCGCGGCCGGCCTGCATTAATATGGAAATCACCAAGAGCACACAAACAATAACGTGAATAACAAGAATAAAACCCATGATCACAACTCCTATTTTTTAGCACCTTTGACGATAGCTGCGAAAGAGGGCGCTTTTAAACTTGCGCCGCCCACCAAGGCACCATCGATATCTGCCTGAGCCATCAGGGAAACAATATTATCCGGCGTCACACTGCCGCCGTATTGGATACGCACACTGCTGGCTATTTCTGTATTGAACATCTTTCCCAATAATTGACGGATAAAAACATGCACTTCCTGGGCTTGCTGTGGTGTGGCTGTCTTACCCGTCCCAATGGCCCACACAGGCTCGTAAGCGACAACGACTTTCTTCATTTCTTCAACCGACAAACCGCTTAAAGAACCCTCGCAATGGTCCTTGATGACATCAAATGTTTTATTGGATTCCCGCTGACTCAAATTTTCCCCCACACAAACGATAGGGATAAGGCCATGTTTTAAGGCCGCGCGCAGGCGCTTATTGACCGTTTCATTTGTTTCATGAAAATATTGCCGACGTTCGGAGTGACCGATGATCACATACATCACCCCCAGATCTTTGAGCATGGGGCCAGATATTTCCCCCGTAAAAGCACCTGAATCTTCCCAAAATATATTCTGAGCACCCAGGGCAATATTGGTATCTATCAATGCATCCGCAACATCGGCGAGTGCTGTAAACGGCGGGCAAAGGACAGTATCTACTCCCTCAACTTCAATGATCTCACGTTTAAGCTCATTGGCCAAAATAATGGCCTCATGGGGGGTTTTATTTAATTTCCAATTGCCTGCGATGATCGGTTTTCGCATGATTATTTACCTTTATCGTTTAAAGCCGCTATCCCCGGCAATTCTTTGCCTTCCAGGAATTCCAAAGATGCCCCGCCGCCGGTTGAGATATGCGTCATTTTGTCCTCTAATCCGAATTTGGAAACAGCTGCCGCCGAATCCCCTCCGCCGATGATAACCGTCACATCTTTTAAGGAAGCCAGGTAATCAGCAATGGCACGGGTCCCCTTGGCATAAGCATCACGCTCAAAAACACCCAAAGGACCATTCCATACCACTGTCTTGGCCTTAGAAAGAATGGCTTCATATTTTTTAATGGTCTTGGGCCCAATATCCAGACTTTCCCAGCCATCAGGGATCACATCTGAAATCTTGCAATCATCACTGGTAAAACTTTGGGTGATGACGAAATCCGTAGTCAAGGCAAACTCGACACCTGCTTTTTTGGCTTGTTCCATCAATTCACGGGCCAGGTCCACTTTATCTTTTTCCAATTTAGAATTACCGATACTGATGCCCTGGGCTTTCAAAAAGGTATACGCCATCCCGCCGCCGATAATGATGCTGTTGGCCTTGGGGATCAAGTTTTTGATCAATTCAATTTTATCCGAAACCTTGGCCCCTCCTAAAATGACTGACAAAGGACGCTTGGGGTTATTGATGGCGCTGCCTAAATATTGCAGTTCTTTTTCGATCAGGAACCCTGCTACCGACGGTAAATAGGCGGTTATGCCCGCTGTTGAAGCATGGGCGCGATGCGCGGTACCAAAGGCATCGTTAATATAAATATCCGCCAAAGAAGCTAACTCTTTAGCAAAGGCAGGATCATTCTTTTCTTCCTCTTTATGGAAGCGCACATTCTCAAGCAAGACCACGCGTTCGCCGGATTTAGCGATCGCTTCTTTGACCGCTGATCCAACACAGTCATTGAGAAGAAGTACCTTTTCTTTTAACAATTCCTCTAAGCGTTTGGCCACAGGTGCCAGTGAAAATTCTTTTTCAAAGCCAGTCCCCTTGGGACGGCCCAAATGGCTCATCAGAATGACCTTGGAGGCGCCATTGCTTAAAGCATATTGAATGGTCGGCAACGCTGCGGTGATGCGGCGGTCATCGGTAATGTGAAAGGATGCATCCAAAGGAACGTTAAAATCCAGGCGAATGATGACCTTCTTGCCCTTAATATTAATATCCCGCACAGTCATTTTCTGCATAATCTTACTCCCTATCTATCCTTTATATATATTTATAAATCGCAGTATTATAACCAAGAACGCTGTTTTGTCAATTTGTGCCTTAGAGAGGGTTGCGTGCGTACCAGGCTATGGTTTTCTTGAGTCCGGCTTCGAAGGAGACCTTGGCTTCGAATCCGAATTCTTTGCGGGCACGTGTGGTGTCGAGGCAGCGACGCGGTTGGCCATCAGGCTTGGTTTGGTCCCAGACAATTTCACCTTTGAATTTGGTCAACTTAACAATCAATTCCACTAACTTCTTGATCGAGATTTCAAATCCTGCGCCCAAATTGACCGGCTCGGAGCTATTGTATTTTTCAGAGGCCAGGATAATACCGCGGGCCGCGTCATCCACGTATAAGAATTCCCGTGTCGCCTTGCCAGTCCCCCAGACAATAATCTGTTTGTCACCGCGCTTTTTAGCATCAACACATTTGCGGATTAGCGCCGGGATCACATGTGAACTCTCCCAGGAAAAGTTATCGCCCGGCCCATAAAGATTGACCGGTAGTAAATAAATGGAATTATATCCATATTGCTGGCGGTAAGCTTGGGACTGCACCAAAAGCATTTTCTTGGCCAACCCATAAGGCGCATTGGTCTCCTCAGGATAGCCGTCCCAGATGGTATCTTCCTTAAAAGGCACCGGACAAAATTTGGGATAGGCACAGATCGTTCCGATGGCAACGAATTTGGGGACATTCATCTGGCGGGCCTGTTCCATCAATTCGACGCCCATCATCAGATTATCGTAAAAGAATTTCCCCGGATTTTCACGATTGGCCCCAATGCCTCCAACAACGGCTGCCAAATGAATGATCATATCTGGACGCGCCTGGGTATACAGCTTGCGGATAGATGATGTTTTACGCAGGTCAAATTGCTGTGAACGGGGCACAGTGATATGTTTGCAGCCTTTATGCTCCAATTGATCGACCACAACCCGGCCTAAAAATCCTGCCCCGCCGGTCACAATCACCCGTTTATCTTTCCAGAAACTCATGATTTCCCTTTAAGCCCATACATGGTCTGCCGTACCACTTGCATATCGCTTTCTACCATCATACGCACCAATTCTTTAAAATTGACCTTGGGTTTCCATTTCAGGATGCGCCGGGCTTTGGAACTGTCGCCTAAGAGCAGGTCTACTTCAGTCGGACGTAAATAACGCTTATCAATGACCACATACTTTTTCCAGTCCAGTTTGGCATGATCAAAAGCTTCCTGCAGGAATTCGCGTACCGAATGGGTTTCGCCGGTCGCAATGACAAAATCGTCAGCCTTGGGCTGCTGGAGCATCAGCCACATCGCCTCCACATAATCGCCTGCAAATCCCCAATCGCGCTTGGCATCAAGGTTCCCTAAATACAATTTATCCTGAAGCCCCAGCTTGATACGGGCCAGGGCCATGGTGATCTTACGGGTCACAAAGGTTTCTCCCCGGCGGGGCGATTCATGATTGAACAAAATGCCGTTGCAGGCGAACATCTTGTAGGCCTCACGGTAATTGACCGTCATCCAATAGGCATAGACCTTGGCCGCGCCATAAGGGCTGCGCGGATAAAAAGGTGTTTGTTCATTTTGGGGCGTTTCCAAGACCTTGCCGTACATCTCCGATGAAGAGGCCTGGTAGAATTTTGTTTTCACACCCGTGTCCCGGATTGCTTCCAAAAGACGGGTCGTGCCAAGGCCGGTGACTTCCGCCGTATATTCAGGCACTTCAAAGCTCACCTTTACGTGGCTCTGTGCCCCTAAATTATAAATTTCATCCGGACAAATATTCTTGATAAGCAGGTTCAATGAACTGGCATCGTTGAGGTCCCCATAAACCAAATTCAATTTGCGGTTCTTTTCGTGGGGGTCTTGATACAAATGGTCGATGCGCTGGGTATTAAAACTGCTTGAACGGCGGATAATGCCGTAAACGGTGTAACCTTTTTTGATCAGGAACTCAGCCAAATAAGAACCGTCCTGACCGGTTATTCCTGTGATCAATGCTTTTTTAGATTGCCTCATCAATATGCCCCTTTGCCCTTAAGAACCACCGGAAAAGTTTGAAGTAATATATACAAATCCAGCGCATAAGACCAGTGCTTTATGTACCAAATATCCCACCGTAATAATTTGTGAAAGGACACATCACTGCGGCCTCTGATCTGCCACAATCCCGTAATTCCCGGTCGTATACCCAAACGCCTTAACTGGCGCAGGTCTTCTTTTTCCAACTGGGCAATGGGAAAGGGCCTGGGCCCCACCAAGCTCATGTCTCCTATGAGCACATTCAATATTTGCGGCAATTCATCAAGGCTGTAGCGCCGTAAAAAAGCCCCCATGCCGGTAATACGGGGGTCTTTTTTGATCTTAAAAATAGGGCCGTCCACTTCGTTCTTGTCTTTAAGCTTGGCTAACAGCTCATCGGCATTGGTAACCATGCTGCGGAATTTATACATATTGAACATGCGGCCAAAGCGTCCGTAACGGCGGGAACGATAAAAAATGGGACCAGGGCTGTCGCATTTGATCAATATGGCCAGCACTATAAAAAGCGGCAGCAACAAGACCATCAGACAAAATGATACTATAAAATCAAATGCCCTCTTGAGCCTGTGATGATAATCGACATCGATATCTGAATATTCCAGTATCGGAATGGCCCCGATATTAAATTTGGTAAATTCCTGGGTCATGTATTGGTAGCCTTGGGGCACGACCCTTACAGCCAACCCTTCTTCCCTGGCTATTTCCAATAATTTGATGAATGTTTGGTGATTGGGGTAGATCGTGATGAAGATCTTTTGGATAAACTCACGATGAATGGTCTCTTGGAAGGAATCCAGCTTCCCTAAAACCGGCCAATGGCCGCAAGCACCATGTTTACTGTCGTCCAGAAATCCCCGGATCTTTAATCCTAAAGCCGGCTGCCTGTTGATTTCATTGGCCAATGACATACCGACTTTTCCGGCACCAATGATCAGCGTATTAAAATTATTGTAGCCATTGGCAACTAAATAATTGACCAATAATTTCTTTAAGGCCCGCCAAACGGAACAAAATAAGGTGATCACCATGGCGTTGAGTATCATCACGCTGCGGGGGAAATCCTGTATCCTTAACAGGAAAGCCAGGACAATGACGAAAAGGGTGGAAATAACGATGGATTTGACCACTTCCAGGAATTCCAAACTCTCCAATTGCTCGCGGCGGGTTTGATAAAGGTCATGATTATAATGAAAAAATATGATCAGCAGGGTCCAAACGAAAAACAGCAGCCTAAAAGGATCGACCGCGGAAAAAAGAGATTGCAGTGAGATATGAAAAGATACCGTTTGGGGCCTAAAGAGCAATACCAGATAAAACGCAGAAAATATACAGACCACGTCAATGGCCACGTAAACGCTGATAACAAAAATAGGGCGAAATTTTGGTATCATAAGGGAGATTTTCTAAACATATCTTCGATCAAATAAATTAAGAACAAGCTATTTCCCACCAGATAGCGTTTCCATAAGCGCCTTGGTTCCGAACAAAGGCGAAAAAACCATTCTAAACCAATGGCCATCATCCATCGGGGCGCTTGGGGTTTGACTCCTGAACAAAAATCAAAAGCTGCACCAGCCCCGACAATAACAGGGGCATTCAATAAAGGCCTATGCAGCTGCATCCAAAGATCCTGTTTGGGAGATCCCAATCCCACCCAAACAATATCAGCAGCAGAGCTGTTAATATGGTCAATGATCTTTTTTTCATCCTGCCAAACTTGCGGTTTAAAAGGCGGCGCATAACTGCCAGCAATCAAAATCCCGGGATAAGAGGTCTTAAGCTTTTGCTGTAATCTCTCCAGCGTATCCTCCGTTCCCCCATAAAAAAAATGCCGTAACCCCAACTCCTGCCCGTGATCACAAACGTCCAACATTAAATCAGGACCGTAGGTACGCGCGATATCTTTGCAGCCACGGGACCGCGCCAACCAAACGACCGGCATGCCGTCCGGTGTCACCATGCCTGACCCGTTGACCGCTTGGGCATATAATGGGTCGCGCCGTGCATCCACCAAGGTTGCCACCGGGGCCACACACACATAGGTGCGCTGCTTTTGCCTGACCCATTCACAAATTTGACAGACGGCAACAACGGGATTGACCCGGCTGACATTAACGCCTAATAAGGAAACTGTTTTGAACATATATCCTTCAAGTATTGCCCGTAATCCGTTTTAATGTCCTTGGATAAGCTCAATAATTGGTCCCGGTCAATGAACCCCTTATTATAGGCAATCTCTTCAATACAGCCGATCTTCATACCTTGGCGCTCTTCAATGGTCCTGATGAATACCGATGCATCGATCAAGGAATCATAGGTGCCGGTATCAAACCAGGCAAATCCACGTCCTAAAAATTTAACAGATAATTTGCCCTGATCCAGGTAAGCCTTGTTAATATCCGTGATCTCGATCTCGCCCCGTGCTGAAGGCTTTAATGATTTAGCAATAGAAACCACATTCCTGTCATAAAAATACAACCCTGTGACGGCCCAGGGAGATTGGCCGCCTTGGGGCTTTTCCAGGATGGATACCACTTGGTGATGCTCATCCAGGGTCACAACCCCATAGCGCTCGGGGTCTTTGACGCTATAGGCAAAGATGGTAGCACCTTCCTGGATCGAGGATGCCTCCTGCAAAAAGAGCGATAGTTGATTACCAAAGATAATGTTATCACCCAGGATCAAGCTCACTGTGTCCTGCCCTATAAAATCTTCCGCGATGAGAAAAGCTTCCGCGATCCCCCTTGGCGCTTCCTGAACGGCATAAGAAACTTTAATACCTAATTGTTTTCCATCTCCGATCAGATTCTTAAAATTATTCTGGTCTTCAGGCGTCGTGATAAGCAGGATGTCCCGGATCCCTGCTAACATCAGGACAGACAAAGGATAATAGATCATGGGCTTATTGTAAACAGGCAGCAGCTGTTTACACACGGCGCGTGTTGTGGGGTAAAGACGGGTCGCTTTACCACCTGCCAGGATGATCCCCTTCATCATTTTCTCCAAATTTATATTCCAAAGCGGGTATTATATATCAGAAAACTAATATGTGGCAAAAATTCAAAGGTGGGTGGTCATCAAATCGAAAGTCACTACAATTTCTCCTCCATCCCTTCCATACTCACTTCGACCATGGAATATATTGATATCCGGAACAGGTTTAATGGTCTCTAAAAAAGCTAGCGCGTCTTCTCTGGTGCCTCTGTAACCAACAATTAAATTACTAAGGTATTTTTCTTTAAAACTGTATATCCTTAATAATTGCACCCCGATTTTATCCAATTGCCTTTTTATTAAAACTATGGCATGCGGATTGCTTCGAAAATCAATGGGATAGCCATATTCCTGTTGAATAAAAATCCCCCCCATTTCGAGATACTCATCTACATAATTGATAATTAAATCCATTATTGGATTCTCATTCTTGGGCCAGTTTTCAATCCGGATATATTTTTTAATTTTTAACACTTTTATTAACTTCCTGATGACCCTGGCAATAAAAACATTTAAATTAAATCTGCTATATTCTTTTAAAATCTCCTTTCTTCTAAGCTCATCTGGAGCGAAACTTGAGCAATAACACACATCAAAACGTCCCTGAAACTTATTGTCACTATAATCATATGCATTTCCTATGTAATAGGTCAAGCAATCGCTTGTTTTCTGGGGAAGCACTTTTAAGAAAGGTTCGATAACATTGCCTTGATCAATATCTATAAAGGTAAGCGAATTACCATTATCCCAAAACCAATATTCTTCAGAACCTACAGCAGGCCCAATTGACAAAATTTTCTTATTCTTTATCTGATATTTTTGGACTAATTGCTGTATCGGAACCTTTACGTATTTTACATTCTTTGAAAAGCTGTGAATCCTTCCTTCCACCTCATCTAAAAGAGGATTGTCTTTAACAGCACTTAGTTTCGCAAGCATACCATTTTCTAAGCCTTTAAAATAATCTTTATAAGAAACTTGATATTTTTCCCAAATCCTAACCATATTTTATTCCTTGGTAAAACAATATAAGAGAAAACATCATAGAATATAGTAATAGAGGCTAAATAAAAAATCATTGATAATTTAAAAATCTTGCTAGAATACTCTTTCTATGCCATTTACCAAGCAATATGACATTCTTCGGGATCTCCTTTCCAAGCGTATCTTGATCCTTGATGGCGCCATGGGGACCATGATCCAACAATATAAGCTCACCGAAAGCCAATACCGGGGGGAGCGGTTCAAGGATTTTCCCCACGATATTAAGGGTAATAATGATCTCTTGTCCTTGACCCAACCCCAGATCATCGAAGAGATCCATAGCCAATACTTTGAAGCAGGCGCGGATATTATTGAAACCAATACCTTTAACAGTAACCGTATCAGCATGGCTGACTATAAAATGGAAAGCCTTGTCTATGAGCTTAATGTGGCCGCGGCCAAGATCGCTAAAAAAGCTGCGGAAAAATTTAATAAAGCCAATCCCCAAAAGCCGCGATTTGTCGCTGGTGCCCTGGGACCGACGACCCGGACAGCATCCATCTCCCCTGATGTCAATAATCCGGCCTTCAGGGCCATTACTTTTGATCAATTGGTCGAAGCTTACACCGAGCAGCTGCACGGCCTTATTGATGGCGGGGTTGATCTTTTACTCATCGAAACGATCTTTGACACGCTCAATGCCAAAGCAGCCATTTACGCGATTGAAACGTACAGCCAAAAAATCGGCTACAAACTACCCCTTTTGATCTCTGGAACGATCACCGATGCCAGCGGCCGCACCCTTTCCGGACAGACCACAGAGGCTTTCTGGATCTCTGTTAAACATGCCCGGCCTTTAGCCATCGGCCTTAATTGCGCCTTAGGCCCTCAGGATATGCGCGGCTATATTGCGGAACTTTCCAGTATCGCCAATTGCTATATCAGCTGCTATCCCAACGCCGGCCTGCCCAATGCTTTTGGGGAATATGACCTGGGCGCCCGTGACATGGCCCTTGTCGTCCAAGAATTTGCCCAAAGTGGTTTTTTGAACATCTTGGGCGGCTGCTGCGGAACAACACCTGCCCATATCCAGGCCATGGCCCAAGCTGTTAAGGACATTGCCCCACGTCCTTTGCCGATCATGAAACCCTATAGTTCATATTCCGGACTTGAGCCTTTGATCGTGCGGGAGAACATCAACTTTATAAATGTCGGTGAGCGGACCAATGTCACCGGTTCCAAACAATTTGCGCGGCTTATCATCGGCGATAAATATGATGAAGCCCTGGTGGTTGCGCGCCAGCAAGTGGACAATGGGGCACAGATCATTGACGTGAATATGGATGAAGCCATGCTTAACTCTGTGCAGGCCATGACCACCTTCCTTAATTTGATCGCGGCCGAACCGGATATCGCACGTGTGCCCATCATGATCGACTCTTCCAAATGGTCTGTCATTGAAGCAGGGCTTAAATGCGTCCAGGGAAAAAGCATTGTTAATTCCATCAGCCTAAAAGAAGGTGAAGCTCCTTTTAAAGAACAGGCCAGGAAGGTTTTATTCTATGGTGCTGCCGCGGTTGTCATGGCCTTTGATGAACAAGGCCAGGCAGACAGTGTTGCACGGCGCGTCAGTATCTGTCAAAGGGCGTACAAAATCCTGACCCAGGAGATCGGCTTTGATCCCCAGGACATTATTTTTGACCCGAATATCTTCGCCATTGCCACGGGCATTGAAGAACACAATAACTATGCTGTCGATTATTTTGAAGCCACACGAGCGATCAAGGCTGCCTGTCCGGGATGTCTGATATCCGGCGGCGTATCCAATGTTTCTTTTTCCTTCCGGGGCAATGACCCGGTGCGCGAAGCCATGCACTCGGTATTTTTATACCATGCCATCAAGGCAGGTATGGATATGGGTATTGTCAATGCCGGCATGATCGCGGTCTATGACCAGATCCCTCCTGACCTTTTGGTGATCATTGAAGATGTGATCTTAAACCGACGGGCCGATGCGACAGAAAAGCTGATCGCTTTTGCCGATTCCGTCAAATCGCAAGGTGAAAAGAAGCAGGAAGACCTTTCCTGGCGCAAACTGCCGGTTGAAGAGCGGCTGTCTCACGCTTTGGTCAAAGGCATTGTTGATTTTATCGATGCTGATACCGAAGAAGCCATGCTTAAATCCACACGTCCGCTAGATGTCATCGAAGGGCCTTTAATGGCTGGTATGAATATAGTCGGAGACCTGTTTGGTGCCGGCAAAATGTTTTTGCCTCAAGTGGTCAAAAGTGCCCGTGTCATGAAGAAATCCGTGGCCTTTTTGACCCCTTTCATTGAAAAAGGAAAAAAAGAAGATGCCAAAGTCGCGGGCACCGTGGT
>Ga0206883_1056_pt2 | contig 15877 bp, 14 predicted proteins | sample Alteio_BWOrgCont_2_FD_152910 | JGI IMG/M metagenome (GOLD analysis project Ga0206883, IMG submission 152910) | Enriched cells from forest soil in Barre Woods Harvard Forest LTER site, Petersham, Massachusetts, United States -... | ecosystem: Environmental > Terrestrial > Soil > Temperate forest > O... | reverse complement strand
CTAAGCCGGAGAATATCGAGAGTTGAGGATGAATTGGGTCTGACTCTTTTCGAGCGCGGCCATGACGGGATCCGGCTCACGCAGGGTGGCCAAGCAGTTTTAGTGCATGCCCGGAGAGCTCTCTCCGAACTCAATGCAATGCTTAGTGTGGGTCAACGTAACGCAAATGGGGAGGAAGGAAAAATCAATTTGGGCGTTCGTCTGCCGATCGTCGGCGCACCGCTGCAATCGATGTTGGTGGGCTGGCGTCAAAAATATCCGCGGGTTGGTCTCAGTGTCCATGAGTTGACTGAATACGAGATTGTTTCGGGGATTGAGAGGCGGCGAATCGATATCGCCATTTTGGCCAAGCACATGGTGTGGCCTCGCGCGGAAGCCCTACCGATCTACCGCCATCGTCTTCTCGCGGCGTTGCCGCGAGCACATGAACTTGCGAGGCGAAAAGGACTGAGTTGGGATGTTTTTCGCGGCGAAACTATCTTGGCCCAGGGGTGGGATGACAGCCAAGGGACACGTCAGTTCTTTTCTTCTCTTCTTGGAAGCGAGGTGAGAATTGACACTCATTCAGCGAGTAAGCAGACAATTCTTGGTTTAGTGTCGGCCGGTTACGGCATCTCACTTGTTACCCAGGCACAGGCACAGACCAAGGCGCCGGGCGTCGTCTTCCGCCGGATTCTGGAGGAGAATGCATTATTGGAGGTCTGCCTCGCGTGGGCACCGGAGAATGAGGAGGCGGTTGTCGGCCGCTTTGTCGCATTCATGCGGGAGTTATCGGCGTCAAGAAGGCTGTTGTAGCGGCGGCGCAGCAGGCGTCTGGTTCCGAACTTTGGCAAACCCCCGATCAGTCGCCATGAATTGTTCCACCATAGCTGGAATAATCTTATCGGGCTTCAGCACTTCTTGATGGTGCGCCGCAGCGAGTGCCTCAGCGTACGCCAGCAGATTGCGGTAGACGGTCGGAGGGAGCTTAATGCTGACGCGAATGGCTTTGTCGGTTTCCACATGACCTAGTTTCAGCTTCGTCATTCTCTATCCTTATTGGCGATATGGTTCCAGCACGAGATCGTGGGTGACCAAGACCCGAACGGGAAATCCAGGCCGTATGGTCAGGGTAGGCTGGACATTCAGAGATCGCCCAACGACTTGCTGGCCGACTTGGCTAAAACTCTGAGAGGCACCCTGGCGGATGGCTTGGGCGAGATTATTCTCGCTGTCGGTGGTTCCGGCTTCCGAGCCGACGCTCAGAATTGTGGATAACGTTGCCGCTTCGAATAGCGCGCCCCAATGCTGGTCGACCTGGTCTTCCAAGCCGGCGTAGCCGCTGGCATCTGTGGCAGGTTGGCGATCCAGTATGATGGATTTGCCGTTTGGGAGGATAAGGCGCGTCCATGCCAAAAGGACGCGCGATTGACCGAAACTAATCTGCGCTTGATACTGGCCGATCAATTTCGATCCCTGCGGCACAACCAAAACAGTGCCGGATGGACTATCAAAACAGTCCTCCGTGACCTGAGCTGTGACTTGTCCAGGCAAGTCGGAACGTAAGCCAGTAATCAGTGCAGCCGCGATCACGGTACCCGCTTGGATGACATAGGGACTCGGCGGAGCCTGAAGATGCTCGGGACTCTGGGTCTGATGATCGGTACCAGCGTTTAGAAACGCCAGCTTTTGGTCTTGGTCGGTAGGACTTGCTGAAGCCGCTGCGGCTGGCATGGCCGTACCCGAGGCGCCTGCTGTAGCGGTCACTTTTGATGGGGTGACATTGGTCATCGCAAACAGATGGCTGGCACGGGCCGCGTCTCCCTCTTGAGCGATGCGCTGCTGTTCTGGGGTTGCTGGTGCCGGCATACCGGGCGCGGTAATGCCTGCCTTCAACATGGGTTTGCCCAAATCCCCGGGAAGCGGAGGTCCCAGCTTGGGTACGGGGTTGGCGGCAATGTAGTCTTTGGGAAGCGTGGCGATGCGATCCGGCAGTATGTTAGCGCCGGTACTCGCGGGCTGGGTCACGGCAGTCTGGCGATGCGGCCACAGCGCAAACGATAGGGCTACAAGCACACTTCCGCACGCCATGGCACTTGCTCCAATAAGAACACGCCGGGACAGCCTTGTGACGCCGGGCGGCTGGCCTCGCAGCCGCATCTCATGAGGGGGAGCAGGGGGCACTTCGGAGGAAGCCGCACGCTCGTCTGGCTGGGGTTGTTCCGGCCCTTGGGCCGTTTCACGCGCCTTTTCGGTCATGAGGGCTTCTTTCCGTCCGCGCGCGCAATGCGAACAATCTGCTGCGGATCCGCACCTAGGCGCAGTTCGGCTGCCGCAAACAAGCGGTCCACGATCATGTAGGCGCCGCGCACCCGATAGTTGACGAGTTCGCCACCACCTTGCGCGCCGATAACCCAAAGGGGCGGCATTTCACCTTGGCCGATGCCGGATGGAAACTCGATGTAGACGTGTTTGCCGTCGTCGAAAGCGCGCAGCGGTCGCCAAGGGGGATTATCGCCCTGGAGGCTATAGCGGAAGGCCAGCGCGTTGACGTCGATGCCCCTGTCCAGGGGTTGTGCCGTCTCGGCGGACTGGTTTGTGGCGCGAAGCGCGATGAGTTGATCCAGGGGATAGGCAAACAAGACTGACGCCATATAGGTTTTGGCCACGGAACGCAGCTCCAGGTGATAGGTGCGCCGGTCCGTATTGATCACAAGGTTGGTCGTGAGATCGGCCTGCGTCGGTTTGAGCAATATATGGATACGCTTGGTGGTGCCGGTGCCGCTTTCGGTGTCGCCGATAACCCAGCGCACTGTGTCGCCCGCCGCGACCGGTCCGGTACCAACAAGCTGTTCGCCAGCTTCCAGGCTCACGTCCGTCACCTCGCCCGGCGCGGCATAGACTTGATAGAGGGCACCATCCGAGAAAGGATAGACTTGGACAGCGTTGATATAATCCGCGCGCGTGGGTTGGACCCTTGCGGCCTTATTCGCAGCGTCCACGCGTGCTCGGGGGTTATGGGCCTCCGGGATCGGCTTTGCCTCAACGGGAAGGGGCTTGAGCTGATCAGGTAGCGGAAGCGGCTTTGGGACCTCGACAATTTGTATCGGCTTGGGAGGATCGGCGACTACCACAGCCTGTGTCGCCGTGTTGTCATACTGAATAGCTGGCGGTTTCCAGCTCACGCATCCACAAAGACAGGTCGATGTGAGAAAAATCGCAGTGATTGCCTGTTTGCGCATCAGCCAAGCTCCTTGGACCAGTTGATGGCATCGATGTAGATGCCCAGTGGGTTGAGATTGAGATTTGCTATGTCGTGAGGCGGTTGGATAACGATTGTGACGATAGCGCTCCAGCGCTCGGTGGCAGCTAATGCGCCATCCGTGTAGTGCCGCTCGACCCACGCAATTCGAAAGCTCTGATCGGAAGCGCGGATTACACTTGTGACCTCGACCACGACTTGCTCCTTGCCGATCGTGGCGAAGGGATCGTTGTGTTGTGCGTAGTCGTTAAGGGCGAGCTTGCCCTTGTCAGTGAGATATTTGTAGGCGTCCAGCCAGTCCTGCCGCACAACGGCGGTGTCGGTTGAGATGTTGCGAACATTCTTGATGAAGTTGGCCAGCTCGCGGGCGATGATAGGGTCGCTCGGTCGGTATTCGGCCGTGGCCGGGCCCGTCGCCTGCACGTCCCCAAGCTTGTCTACCTGGACAACCCAGGGCACGACCGTCCCGCGCGCGGATTGCCAGTACCAGCCGGCCGCCATGGCGCCACTAAGGACCAAGGTCCCAAAGAAGGCCTGGCGCCAGTTCTTGGCCTGAACCGCGGCACTGCCGATGCGATCATCCCAGGCTTGGCGGGCCCGCATGTAGGGCGTCTCAGCGGGGGGCGTGTCGCCGTAGCGGACGGTAGGGCGGCGGAACATCTTTATTCTCCTTCGGTGAGGTCAATGGAGTGGCCGCTTCCGCCCTGGTCGCCGGAGCGCAGGGCAGTTGCGGCCGTTGTGACGCCCTGGCCGATGCTTTGGTGCCTTTGCATCTGGCGCGCCCAGCCCGGCATTTGGCTGCCTGCGGCCGCATTGGAGGGGCCGCCGCCCGGAAGGGGTCTTTGGACGGCGGCCTGGCTGCCGGCTGCGTAGCTTTGGCTTAGGCCGGAGCTCGCCCGGCGAAGGGGACTGGAAGCGGCAGAGGCACCGGCCTTTGCTAGGCCGGCCAGTCCGCCAGTCTGGTAGGCTGCCCTTGCGCCGCCCGTGACCCCGGCGGCCGCGTGGGCTGTCCCAGAGATGGCAGAGCCGACACCCCGGCTGGCTGCGACGGAGCCAACCGCGCCGGCAGCGCCCAGGCCCGCGGCTGCCAGTCCGGTCCCGACAGCGGCGCCAGCGCCCAGCTGAGGCCCCCCGGCAATCAGACCATTGGCAATGCCGGGACCAAAGATCGAAATCCCAAGCAGCGAAAGGCTCGCCAGGATCAGGGTGAGGGCGTCATTGATGGTCGGGGGATTGTTGAAGCCTGTTGTGAACTGGCCGAAAATCGTCGAGCCGATACCGATGATGACGGCCAACATGAGAACTTTGATGCCGGACGACACCACGTTGCCCAGCACCTTCTCGGCAAGGAAGGCAGTGCGGCCGAAGAGGCCAAAGGGCACCAAGACGAAGCCGGCCAGAGTGGTGAGCTTGAACTCGATCAGCGTCACGAACAGCTGAATCGCCATCACGAAGTAGCTCAGGATGACGATGAGCCAGGCGAGGAAGAGGACAGCGATCTGGATGAAGTTGGAGAAGAAGCTGGTGAAGCCCATCATGCCCGAGATCGCGGTCAGGATTGGCTTGCCCGCGTTGATGCCGGTCTGGGCCAGGTTTCCGGGCTGAAGCAGCTGTGCCTGTGTCAGGGTGCCGCCGCCGGCCTCCAGGCCCAGGCCTGAGAACGAATTGAAAACGATCTGGGCAAGCGAATTGAAGTTCCCCAGAATGAAGGCAAACAGCCCTATATATAATGTCTTGCGGATCAGCCGGGCGATCACGTCCTCATCCGGCGCCATGGCCCAGAAAAGGCCCGCCAGGGTCATGTCGATAGCGATAAGGACACCGGCCAGCCATTGGACATCGCCCTGAACCAGGCCGAAGCCGGAATCGATATACTGGGTGAAGGTTCCCAGAAAATTGTCGATGACGCCGGTACCGTTCACGGCTGTACCTCTTCTCGAAGCGTAGGCCGCGCGATTCAGTGAAACATCTGCGCGGAGCCGGGTTGATAGCCGGCGCCGTAATCGAGGAAGTTATTAGTCTGGGCTTGCGCCTGTTCCTCGTTTTCGACATTGCGTGCGCCCTCCAGGCTCTGGGCACGCGCGATCGCCGCCATCACCGCCGTCAGATCCGCGAGTTGTGTGGTTTGGAGGCCAATGAGTTGATTGCCCGATTGTGCTGCTTGCAGCGCTCCATTTGCGGACTGGCTGGCACCGATCAGCGCGTCAATCTGGGTGTGAGTGCTGTTGAGGTTCCCGACCGCAGTTGCCTGGACGTTCATCGCGTCCTGAAACCCGGCTAGCGAGTTCTGCCAGCGGGTTTGGGCGTCGGCCATTAGCTGTTGCGAGGAGGTCGTTGCCGAATAGGAAACGGGGTAAGTCTGGCTGAAGGCCTGGTTGATGGTCGAGACGTTATAGGCGATCCGCTGTGCTTGGGTGAGAAGCTGCTCAGTCTGAAGGATTGATTGGTCGAGCGTTGATAGGGATGAGTAGGGCAGGCTGGTGAGGTTGCGGGCTTGATTGACCAGCGATGTTGCCTGGTTCTCCAGGCTTTGCAGTTCATTGTTGACCTGTTGCAGCTCACGCGCAGCAGTTAAAACGTTCTGCGAATAGTTGGTGGGATCGAAAACGATGCTGCTGCCGAACTGTGCCTGAGCAGGGGCGATGGCGAGCACAATCAAAGCAAGGCCGGCGACGCCAGAGCGAAGTGTAAGGTTCATTGATGATGGTCCTTGTCGGGGTTGGCGATCAGATCGGCCGCCCAGTCCAACCCTTTGTGTCTGAGCCAGGCTTGCGCGAAGTTCTCGCGGCCGACGTTGTTGAAGATGGCAGTGATGGCGGCTTGGTCGGATTTGGAGGAAGCGGCGGTGAACGCGAGCGCCACTTCCGATAGTCCAAGCTCGAAGAGACGGTTGCCTCGGCGGGACTGGCAGTAATAGTCGCGCTTCGGCGTGGCACGGCCCAGCATTTCGATCTGCCGGTCGTTGAGACCAAATTGTTGATAGACCGATGCGATCTGGGGTTCGAGTGCCCGCTCGTTGGGCAGGAAGATACGGGTATGGCAGCTCTCGATGATGACGGGCGCGATAGGGCTTTCCGAAATATCGCTTAAGCCCTGGGCGGCGAAGATGACGCTGGCGTTCTTCTTCCTGAGCGTCTTCAGCCACTCACGCAACTGTCCGGCGAAACCGGGGTCATCGAGGGCGAGCCAACCTTCGTCGATGATGATGAGGGTGGGCCTCCCGTCGAGACGCCCGCCGATCCCGTGAAACAAATAAGATAAGACAGCAGGGGCGGCGCTCGTCCCGTACAGGCCCTCGGTCTCGAAGGCTTGAATGTCGGATTCGCCCAGCCGTTCGGTTTCGGCGTCGAGCAGCCGTCCCCAGGGGCCGGCTACCGTGTATGGTTGGAGTGCCTGTTTGAGGTTGCCAGACTGGAGAAGGACCGATAGGCCGGTGAGCGTGCGCTCCTCCACGGGAGCCGAGGCGAGGGAGGTGAGGGCGGACCATAGATACTCCTTCAGTTCGGGGGTGATGGTGAGGCCTTCGCGGGCCAGAAGTGCGGCGATCCATTCGGCGGCCCATGCGCGTTCTCCAGCCTCGTCAATGCGGCCTAAGGGCTGGAGCGCCACGGGTTCCGCGGCCTTGTCAGCAAGCGCGCCGCCCAGGTCGTGCCAGTCGCCGCCCATGGCAAGAGCGGCCGCCCGGACCGAGCCGCCAAAATCGAACGCGAAAACCTGGGGCTTCTGATAACGGCGAAACTGAAGCGCCATGAGCGCCAGAAGCACGCTTTTGCCGGCGCCGGTCGGGCCGATGATGAGGGTATGGCCCACATCGCCAACGTGAAGGGAAAGCCTGAAAGGCGTTGATCCTTCGGTGCGCGCGAAGAACAGCGGGGGAGCATCGAAGTGCTCGTCCTTCTGTGGTCCGGCCCACACGGCGGAAAATGGCATCATATGAGCGAGATTGAGGGTCGAGACTGGGGGTTGCCGGACGTTGGCATAGACATGCCCTGGCAGGCTGCCGAGCCATGCTTCCACTGCGTTGACTGTCTCGCGGATGCAGGTGAAGTCGCGGCTCTGAATGGTCTTTTCAACTTGGCGCAGCCGCTCGTCTGCGATGCGCGGATCCTCGTCCCAAACGGTCACCGTGGCGGTGACATAAGCCTGGCCAACAAAGTCGGAGCCCAACTCCTGCAAAGCAAGGTCTGCATCCTGGGCTTTGTTGCCCGCGTCGGAGTCCAGGAGGGTCGAAGCCTCGTTGGTCATGACTTCCTTGACGATCGACATCACCGACTTGCGCTTGGCAAACCATTGACGGCGGATGCGGGTCAGCACCTTGGTCGCGTCGGTTTTGTCCAGGCAGATGGCGCGCGTGACCCAGCGATACGGGAAGGCAAGCCCGTTCAGATCGTCTAGCAAGCCGGGCCAGGTCTGGGTCGGAAAACCCATGACGGTGAGGGTGCGAAGGTTGGTGGAGCCAATCCGTGGCTCCAGGCCACCGGCCAGATCCTGATCAGGCAGGATCGCGTCAAGATACATCGGGGTCTCAGGGACCCGCACGCTCTGCCGCTTGGTCGAAATACAGGAGCGCAGGTAGGTGAGGGTGGCACCGTCATCCAACCATTCGGCCTCTGGCATGAAGCCTTCCACCAAGGCCAGTACCCGGTCAGTGCGGTCCTTGAAGCTCTTGAGAATGGCCACCCAATCGGCGCTTTTTTGGGACCGGCCTTCGTACAGCCAGCTTTCGGCACGGGCGGCATCGTCGGCCGGCGGGAGCCACAACAGAGTCAGGAAATACTTGCTCTCGAAATGGGTGCCTTCTTCCTCGAACTGTGCCTTGCGTTCGGCATCGACGATCCGAGACACAGCGTCAGGGAAGTCACTCTCCGGATATTGGTTGGCAGGCTCGCGCTGCGCTTCAATGAAAAGCGCCCATCCGGAACCGAGCCGGCGCAGCGCATTGTTGAGACGGGAGGTGATTGCCACCAATTCGGCGGGCGTGGCGCTGTCGAGATCGGGACCCCGAAACCGCGCGGTGCGCTGGAAGGAGCCATCCTTGTTGAGGACAACGCCTTGGGCGACCAGAGCCGCCCACGGCAGATAGTCCGCGAGAAGCCGGGATTTCCGACGGTATTCGGTGAGGTTCATCATGACGCCACCAGATGGGCCGGATAGCGCAGATGACGGCGCACGACGTCCACAAAGTCCGCATCTCGCCGGGTCGCCCAAACGGCAGCCAGCTGGCAGATGAACCAGAACACCGCGCCGACCAGCCAAAGCCTCAGGCCCAAGCCGATGGCGGCTGCCAGCGTGCCGTTGAGAATGGCCACCGAACGGGGTGTCCCTGCCAGAAGGATCGGCTCGGTCAGTGAGCGCCGAACAGGCGCGTAGTAGCCGACGGCGGGTTCGTCTTCCTGCATCAGACCAGCGCTCCGCCGCCGAACTGGAAGAAGGTCAGGAAGAAGCTCGATGCCGCGAAGGCTATGGAGAGCCCGAATACGATCTGGATGAGGCGGCGAAAACCGCCGCTGGTTTCGCCAAAGGCGAGCGCCAGGCCGGTCAAGATAATGACGACAACCGACATCACCTTGGCGACCGGACCTTGGATCGAATCCAAGATCTGGTTGAGGGGCTGCTCCCAAGGCATGTTGGTGCCGGCGGCGTGAGCCGGTGCCGCCAATATCACGCAGGCGGCAACGGCCACCGCGACTTGAATATCGGTGTTGAATGAGCGCGCACTCGCTCTAACGGTATTGCGTCGCATCAAAAATCTCCTGCTTGGGTGAGGACATAATCGCCGTTGGCATCGAGGCCTTCGACGCGGGCGAGTTCGACAAGGCGGCGCGCGGCGCCGCGCCCGGACAGGACCGCGACCAGATTGATTGTTTCGGCGATGAGCGGGCGGGGTACGGTGACGACCGCCTCTTGGATGAGCTGTTCCAGGCGGCGTAGCGCGCCGATCGCCGAACCGGCGTGGAGCGTGCCGACCCCACCTGGATGTCCGGTGCCCCAGGCCTTCAAAAGGTCAAGCGCCTCAGCACTGCGCACTTCGCCGATGGGGATGCGGTCCGGGCGTAGCCGCAAAGAAGATCGAACCAAATCGGACAAGGACGCGGCGCCATCCTTGGTGCGCAGCGCTACCAGGTTCGGAGCCGCGCATTGCAGTTCGCGCGTATCCTCGATGAGAACGACGCGATCGCCAGTCTTGGCCACTTCGGCCAGAAGCGCGTTGACCAACGTGGTTTTGCCAGTGGAAGTGCCGCCGGCAACCAAAATATTCTTGCGCTCAAGGACAGCGACGCGGAGCAGTGCGGCCTGTGAAGCCGAGATGGTGCCAGCCTTCACATAGTCGCCGAGGGTGAATATCGCGACGGCCGGGCGGCGGATAGCAAAGCACGGGGCCACCACCACCGGAGGGATTAGCCCTTCGAACCTTTCCCCGCTCTCAGGCAGCTCAGCCGACACACGTGGGGCGCCCGGGTGAACTTCGGCGCCGACATGGTGGGCGACCAGGCGAACAATTCGCTCGGCATCGGCGGGGTTAACCCAATGCCCCGTGTCTTCCAGTCCGCCCGACAGGCGATCTATCCAAAGCCGCCCATCAGGATTGAGCATTACCTCAACGATGGTTGCGTCTTCGAGGTAGGCGGCGATTGCGGGACCGAGCGCGGTGCGAAGCATGCGAGCACCGCGGACGAACGCTTCGGAACGGAGAGATGTGATATTCAAATTGGACCCTATGAAAGCGCTGCGCAATCGCAGCTTCGCTGGGTCGAGTAGAAAGAACGGGATTTAGCCCAAAGCAACAACTCTCATGCGCGTGTCGGGCAGTAGCGTAGAATGACAAGAAAACGGCGGAGGTCCCGACGGGAGGGAAACGGAGTACAGACTGGGGGCGTGCGCGCCTACACGCTCCTGCTTCAAGGAGCATCCCGTGGTGACAAACAACAATTATCGTGTTTCACTAGAACGGACGCCGACAAACTAAAAGGGAAGACCCGAGAGCACGCCAATTGCTCTTTGGAAGTCCCGCGTATCGTGTCCCTGCTTAAATTGCCCAAGAATGGGCTCCAAAATACTGCGAGACTCTGCGATCCGGCCCGATTGATTATAAAATGATGCGAGAGTTGTGGCCGCGCGAAGCTCCCACGCCTTGGCCTCGTGCCGTTTCGCAAGCTCAAGCGAATGCAACAAAGTAGCTTCTGCCGTGTCCTGGGCGGTCCTGTCACCGGAAAAAATGGCATTGCGCGCCTCCGCCCTTAAGAGTTCGGGTCCGCACCAAATACGTTCGTCCGCGCGCACCCGTGCCAAGGCATTCGGTTCGACATATCCCCCGTCGAAGGTAGCAAAGAGATCGACCTGAGCGTGAAGGCCAGGTTTTAGATCAGCAAAGCGAATGGCTTCCGGCCGACTAGTTTCGATCAAGGTCTGATTAAGGAACCGGCGATATAGCAAGCCCCATTCGTGATAATGCTGGAATACTCGTTCAGAGCGTTCCAGTAGAACATCAACAAGGGTCTCGGCGAGAGAGAAATCGCCGAGCCAAATAGCGACCGGACAAATATTGAAGATGATCGCCCAGCAAGTGGATTGTTCGTGCCCGACTTCTAACGCCTCCGTCAAACATTGTTCGGCTTCCGTTTTGGCGTCGTCTGAATAACCTCGCAGCCACAATATTCTTGCGTATATCGATCTTGCCGCGGTGCGATCGTCGGCATCGTACTTATGCAACGCGACCTGCGACATTGCTGCCCGACTTGGTCGCAAGGCTTCTTCGATGTGCTTCTGTGCGGATGAGTGTTGACCGAGGTGACTAAGTCCATGAGCCAGCATACGGTTACACCGAGATTCCGTTATCAAATTCCCCGATCCTCGCGTAGCCGCTTCGAACTGTTGAGCATACAAGAGCTCCTGCCTATAATTTCCGACATTGCCGGCCCAGCCATACAGCATCCAGAGTGCTTTCAGCTCTTGAGCGTGGTCGCCAATGTTTCGAGCAATTTCGCTAGCCCTCTGAAGTTGCTTCTCACAATCTGGTCCCCGTCCGCTCGTATAATAATCGGCGAACACCACAGCCATACGAAGAGCCATTTCAGACCTGAGCGCCTTTTCACTCATCGGGGCTGCATTCGAGCTAGCAGAGATATGATCCAACGCCAGATCGAGATGTTTCTTGTGCTCCCTGAGAAGAGAGAGCCGGAGAAAGACCGGTGTGGCTGCTGAGGCCAGATCGACACCAAGACATGGGTCGCCGCCGCGTGCGAGACACCAGTCCAGCGCCCCGCGAATATCAGCCGTCGCTTGACGTAGTGACAATTCGCCTTCTTCGTTTGGTGTAGAGGCTCGGCAGACTTCAAGAAATCGTGTTGCGTGACGTTGCCTTCGAGAAGCGGCCTCGCCGCCTTGCTCAAGCTTGGCTTGGGCATATGCACGGGTAGTGTCGAGTAGGCGGTATCGTATCGTCCGTCCTTCGGAAAAAGCGACGATCAATGACTTTTCAAAAAGACTTGTTAGGCGTTCGTTCATTTCCTCGGACGGGATGGAAGGTCCCATGACAAAGGCTGAATCCTCCAGAGTGAAGCTGCCGCTAAATATCGAAAGGCACCTGAGCGCCGCTTGATCTTCCGACGACAGAAGCTGATAGCTCCAGTCAAGTGTGGCCCGAAGCGTTTGATGGCGTGGAAGAGCCACGCGCCGCCCATGCGTTAGGATCGAGAAACTTTCCTTGAGCGAGTTTGCAAGCCCATGCACGCCGAGTCCAGGCAACCGTCCAGCCGCCAATTCGATTGCCAAGGCAATTCCGTCAAGCCGCTGGCAGATCTCGGCGACGCAAAGCACATCGGCACTGCTGATCTGAAAGCCACCGAGAGCACAAGCAGCTCGCTCCTCGAATAGCTCCACTGCTGGATAGGCCCGCAATTCTTCCACCGATAAGTTTGAGGATTCTGGAGGCGCGTTCAATGGTGCAAGCTGATGGACCCACTCACCCGCAGCACGAAGCCTCTCGCGAGAAGTGGCAAGGATCGTCACAGCCGGTGCTTTACTGAGGAGAGCTTCGACGAAAGCCGCCACGGCATCTACTAGATGTTCGCAAGTGTCGAGTACGACGAGGACACGATTATGATCAACGGCGATGGCGATCTCTTCGACTGGATCGTCTTGCAGATGGAGATTGAGGCCCAAAGCGGTAATGGCCGCTGCTGCTATCTGCGTTCCGTTTGTGATCGAGGCAAGATCAACAAAGGCAACTGCGTCGAAATCAGAACGCAGTAGATCCGCCACTGCAATTGCCACTGTTGTCTTGCCGATACCCCCAGCACCGACCAACGTAAGCAAGCGATGACTAGTCGTTTCTGTCGCCAAGGCGACAATGACGTCGTCGCGGCCGACAATCCGAGCAATCTGACCGGGAAGGCGTGGCGGTCTCAGTCGTCTAACGTGAGGGCGCTCAGGGGCGGGTTCTGCTTCTGTGGTCTCAACGTCCAGCACAAAGCAATAGCCGCGTCCGGGAACCGTTGTGATGTAGCGGTCGCCTCCGTTGCCCAACGCCTTGCGGACCGCCGAGATGCCGACCCGCAGAGCGGTTTCGTCAACCAGGGCCCCACGCCAGACCATATTTGTCAGATCGTCCTTTGACACGATCTGGCCCGGTCTTGAAGCGAGTGCAATCAGAATGTCGAGCGCACGGCTTCCGATCTTTATCTCTTCGCCGTGTCGCCAAAGTGTGCGGGCGACGGGAGCAAGCTCAAATTCTCCGAATTTGAGGCGTTCGCCTACCGCGATTTCGACACCGACAGACATCGCCGCCTCAACCCTACATCACTCGATTATACACAAATCAGATGTTGAAGACGGGCATTTCTAGCGACTCGCCTTTGAGGAAATTCAGGGCTTTAGGCGGCGACGCTGGAAACTCCTGAAGCATCACAACAAATCACAACCATTCACTGGCTGGTCAAAACCCGAGGTGGATAGCTAAGGATCAGGACCGGGCAGGCATCAACCAAGCGGCGCGCCTTGCCACAAGCCATGAGTGATCGGTCCAAAAGCGTTCGACATCCCACCAATCATAAAGGAGAGTGGTCATGACACAACACATCAAGAATATAGTCCTGGTGCACGGAGCATTCGCCGATGGCTCCGGATGGAAGAGGGTCGCCGATATCCTCAAAAATGATGGCTACAAGGTGTCGGTCGTACAGCACCCCGAGACGTCGTACGCCGATGACCAGAAGTACACGAAGGCGGCCATCGATGCGATAGGCGGCCCTGTTGTTCTGGTCGGCCACAGCTACGGCGGGTCTGTCATCACCGAGGCCGGCAATCATCCGAGCGTTAAAGCGCTTGTTTATATTGCCGCGTTTGCCCTCGATGAAGGCGAAAGCTGTGCGGATATCGAACAGGCCTTGCCGCAGGCGTCCAAGGCGTTCGCACCGGACAGCAACGGAAATTGGTGGATCGAGGAATCGCATTTCGTTGCCGACTTCGCGGCGGACATTCCACGGGACGAGGCGGAGTTCATGGCTATAGCGCAGGTGCCGATCTCTACCGACGCGTTCACCCACAAGGTCAAGAATCCTGCCTGGAAGCATAAGCCCACATTCTACATGGTGGCCACCGACGATCGGTCAATTAATCCGGAGCAGGAGCGCATGATGGCGAAGCGCGCCAAGGCCAAGACCGTCGAAGTGAAGTCAAGCCATGTCGCCTACATGTCTCACCCTCGAGAAGCTGCGAAGCTCATTGTGGAAGCTGCAACCAGCGCGTAGGTCAGTGGATAAGCGCGCGGGTCGGTGGATAAGGGACCAGCGTGGCGCGAGGTACATCAATATTCACACATCCCATGAGGAGGCAACATGAAGACTTACATCGACATCAAGTCTCCGGATGGAACCTTTAAGGCTTACATCTCGCGCCCCGCCAGCTTGCCAGCGCCCGCGGTAGTCGTTCTTCAAGAGTTGTTTGGCGTCAATTCTGATATTCGAGCGACCTGTGACGAACTAGCGACCAACGGATTCTTGGCGATTGCACCAGATCTCTTCTGGCGGCAAGAGCCGGGCGTCGATCTTGACGTTCGTTCTGAAACTGCCTGGCAACACGGGCTCGAACTCTATAACGCCTACGACCGTGAAGCGGGCGTCAAAGACATCATGGAAACCGTCCGCGCGGCTCTGGAATTAAAGGAGTCGACGGCACACGTTGCGCTGCTTGGATATTGTATGGGCGCGTTGATGGCTTTTATCACCGCCGCGCGTTACGAAGTGGATGCCGCTGTGGCATATCATGGAAGCGACACGGAAAAATATCTCAATGAGCTTGACGGACTGCAAGCGCCGTTACTTATGCATCTAGGGGAAGAAGACGAATTCATCTCAAAAGAAGCGCAAGCCCAGATTAAGGCGGCATTAACAGGAAAAGCGAATGCCACCGTCTATAGCTATCCCGGTCAACGTCACGCTTTCTCCCGACACAATGGGGCGCATTACAACGCTGAAGCGGCTGCGCTTGCTCACAAGCGCACCTACGCATTTCTGTATCATCATTTGGATTGATTTCTATCGCTCCGGTTGTCTCTGACAACTCCACATAGGAAGCCTGGAATGACCCATTCCAAGTTACGGCGTACAATTAATGTGGAACACCGTTTTATCGAATGTCAGTCATCTTTCGATGAGGTCCATCGTTCCCTGTTGGCCTCCGTACCGGCGCTAAAGCCAGAATTGTCGGAGATGTTGGCCCGAGGGGAGCGGGACAAAGTGGAAGTGGCAAGAAGAACCGGTCCCAAGTTGTGGCTGTTCCTGACCCGCAACCACGGCGAGCTCACAACAGCCGACGGAGTAAAATCGAAGGCCATGCAGTACGAAATTGGCAACCCTCTCACCGCAACGCAGATGACCCGATATCAGCTAGCGGCGGGGCTGTACGCACCTCTGAGACTCTATCTTTACGAAGATGGACAGGGCCAAGCGGTGTTCGAATACGACCTACCGTCAAGCCTGTTTGGACAATTCGACGATGAAAGGGTCACTGCGGTCGGCCGCGCGTTGGATATGGAACTTGAGGAAGCACTGGAAGTTGCGGCAGGCCTAAGACAATAATGCGATGGCCGCCATGTAACCCAGGAGAGGTAGATGTCCGACACAGTCGCGGATGTTCTGGTCAGCACACTCCAAAAGGTCGGCGTAAAGCAGATATTCGCCTTAATCGGCGATTCGCTGAATCCTTTGGCCGACGCCGTTCGCCGAAGTTCGATCGAGTGGATCGGCGTTCGGCACGAGGAGGGTGCCGCGCTTGCCGCCTCAGGCCAAGCCAAGCTTACGGGGCACCTTGCGGTATGCGCCGGCACGACTGGCCCGGGCAGCACTCACCTGGTCGCCGGCCTCTATGAGGCCAGCCGCGATCATGCCCCGGTTCTGGCGCTGTCGGGGGACATGCCGCGTCAATTCCAGGGAACAGACTATATTCAGACTACGGCGCCCGACTTGTTGTTTCGCGACGTTGCGCTCTACACCGAGACGATCTCCGCACCCAGCCAGGCGCCCGCGGTGATCCACCAAGCAATTGCCTCCGCCTACGCGGGACGGGGCGTCGCCCATCTGACGCTCCCGCAGGACGTGATCAGCGCCAAAGCCCATGGCGAAGTGCCCAGCATTGCGA
>Ga0206883_1013_pt2 | contig 15940 bp, 12 predicted proteins | sample Alteio_BWOrgCont_2_FD_152910 | JGI IMG/M metagenome (GOLD analysis project Ga0206883, IMG submission 152910) | Enriched cells from forest soil in Barre Woods Harvard Forest LTER site, Petersham, Massachusetts, United States -... | ecosystem: Environmental > Terrestrial > Soil > Temperate forest > O... | reverse complement strand
GAAAAATTGGATGGAAAAGAACTGCTAGAACGGATCAAAGGCCAGGTCGCAAAAATCATCGTGGGCCAGGAGGATTTGCTCGAATATATCCTGATAGCCTTGTTGTGCCGGAGCCATGTGCTTCTCATCGGACCTCCCGGCATGGCCAAAACCACTATGGTGCACAGTTTTGCCCAGTCCCTGAATCTGCCCTTTAACCGCATTCAGTTCACCCCAGATCTCATGCCCTCGGATATCCTGGGCGCGGAAATCCTTCAGGAAAACAAATCGACGGGACAACGCGAACTGGCTTTCATCCGCGGCCCCGTGTTTACCCAAATTCTGCTGGCCGATGAAATAAACCGCACCCCTCCCAAGACGCAGGCGGCACTCCTTCAGGCGATGCAGGAAAAAACAGTGACCCTTTTCGGGCGCACGGAAAAACTCGCCGAACCTTTCATGGTGCTGGCCACGCAAAATCCCATTGAACAGGAAGGCACTTACCCGCTTCCCGAAGCCCAGCTCGATCGTTTTCTCTTTTCGCTTTACCTAGACTACCCTTCCTTTGAGGAAGAAATGGCCATCGTAAAAAAGCATACCCGAAAAATAGAGGCCTCCCTCGTAAGCGTTGCATCCCAAGAACAGATCCTGCATTTGCAAGATCAGGTTTTTGCCATGACCGTTCCCGAGCATATCTTCGAGAAAGCCGTGCGAATGACGCGTGGAACCCGCCCTTCCATTGAAAACTCCATTCCGGAGGCGAAGAAGTTCGTGAAGTGGGGTGCCAGCCCCCGGGCGGTGCAATTCTTGGTCCTCGCGGCAAAAGCCCGCGCCTTATTGCATGGCCGACCCATACCCATCGAGGAAGATGTCGTTTCGCTTTTCAAACCGGCCATGAATCACCGCGTGCAACTCAATTTTCAGGCGGAGGCCGAAGGGGTCAATGTGGAAGTCTTGCTGAATGCCATATTGAAAAAGGGATAGATCGAAAGATTCTTGTAAAGAAAGTTAAAGATAAAAGAGAAATTCCGGTTTCAATCGTATTTATAACCAATTGAATTTTTAGTTCAAATGAAGACGCTTAAAACGTATTCACACCTTTCTATAGAGTTTTAGATAAAGATTTAAATAAGGATTAAGAATAGGCAGGTGGAAAGATGTTGAAAAAACGGATTAAGTCCAGATAACCCATGAAACAAAAAGGTCTTGTAATGGATAGATCAAACGGGGTAAAGGGATGAACAAGAGATGAGTTTTCAGCATAAGCGGAGATGAGGAAAAGTTGAAAAGTGTTTTTAACAGTCCTAAACATGTTATACCCCAGTTGAGCAATAAGAAACAAGCTGGTTTGATTTTCAACGGCTCTATGTGGATAAAGACCGGGTTTGTCAAAACCTGATTTTTTCAATAGTATGTTCACAGGAAAAAGAATCAGAATTTCATCAAAAAACCACAAAAACACCAAAAGTATCAACACCATCCGTGTTAATGTTGGAAGTAAGACTTTGTTGAAAACTAAGGAAGAGGCAAATCTAAACTTTGAACAGGCGCTCGGAAATTTGCACCGCGTTCAAGGCCGCACCCTTGCGGATTTGGTCGCCCACGACCCATAAGTCCAGCGTCCTCGGCTGGCTTTGATCCTTGCGCAGGCGGCCCACCAGCACGGGATCCTTTCCCGAAGCGTCAACGGGCATGGGCCAGCGGTTTTGTTCGCGATCCTCAAGAATCTGCACCCCGGGCGCCCCGCCAAGAATCGCATAGGCTTCCTCAATGTCCGGCTCGGATTCAAACTCGATGTTCAGCGCCTCGGAATGAGCCCGCAGCACCGGCACGCGAACGCAGGTCGTCGTAATCCGCACGGCGTCGCTATGAAAGATCTTGTGGGTTTCTTTTACCATCTTGATCTCTTCCTCGCAATAACCGCTGTCGGTCATGGGAGAATTGTGCGGAAACAGGTTAAAGGCGTACGGGTGAGGGATAACGGTCCGGACAAAAGGTTTGCCGTCCAGGTAGGCGCGGGTTTCCTCTTCGAGCTCGTGCATTGCCACGGCGCCCGCGCCGCTTGAGGCCTGATAGGTGGCCACGACGACGCGCCTAGCCTGGTAGCGCTGATGGAGGGGCCACAAGGCCAGGCACATGATGATGGTGGAGCAATTGGGGTTGGCGATGATGCCCTGGTGGCGGGCAATATCCCCCGGGTTGATCTCCGGAATCACCAGGGGCACGTTCGCGTGCATGCGAAAATAGGAGGTGTTGTCCACCACCACGGCTCCCGCCTTGACCGCGGAAGGCGCGAAGTCCCGGCTGATTTTTCCTCCGGCCGAGGCCAACACCAGTTGAATCCCCTGAAAGGAGTTGTGGGTCAACTCTTCCACCGGGAGGTCCTGACCCTTGAACCGCATGGTTTTTCCTGCGGAGCGCGCGGAGGCGAGCAGGCGAAGTTCCGCCAGTGGAAAATCCCGCTCCTCCAGGATACGCAGAAATTCCTGGCCCACCGCGCCGGTGGCGCCCATGATAGCGACGCGAATACCCATAGAGAAGGAAAATTAGCAAAGCCGGGATTGCGAACGGTGTTTGGGTCAGAGCCAGAAGCTATTTTTGAACCTCACCCAATTCTTTCGCGGGAAATTTCAGCATGTCCGACTCCCTTGCAGCTGCCATGAAATCCGTGGACGTTTTCGCGTCCAGACACATTGGCCCCGATGCCGCCGAGACCCGGGAAATGCTGAAAGCCGTTGGCGCGGCGGATTTAGAATCCTTGATAGACCGTGCCGTTCCGCCGGCCATTCGCCTGCAAAGCGCGCTGGAAATCCCGTCGGTGGCGGATGAACCGGCCTTTCTCCAATTGGCGCGCGAGGTCTCGGGAAAAAACCAGCTCTGGCGATCGTGCATCGGCATGGGATATCACGGCTGCGTGGTTCCTCCGGTGATTCAGCGCAATGTCCTGGAAAATCCCGGGTGGTACACGCAGTATACGCCCTATCAGGCCGAGATAGCGCAAGGGCGCCTGGAAGCGCTGCTCAACTTCCAGACGCTCATTCTGGATCTCACCGGCATGGAAATAACCAACGCCTCGCTGCTGGACGAGGGGACGGCGGCGGCCGAGGCCATGTCGATGCTGTTCGCCCTGCGCCCCGATGAAAGCCGGAATGTCTTTCTGGCTTCGAATAATTGCCATCCGCAAACCTTGGCGGTGCTGCAAACCCGCGCCGAATACCTGGGCATTGAACTGAAAGTCGGGGATATTCCCGAGGACTCCGCCGGCAACGTTTTCGGCGTTCTTTTTCAATACCCGGACACTTTCGGCCGGGCGCAGAATATCGGGACGACCATCGCCCGGTTCAAAGCCGCAGGCGTCGCGGTGGCGGTGGCCGCCGATCTCCTTGCCCTTGTTTTACTGAAGTCTCCGGGAGAACTGGGGGCGGATGTCGTTGTCGGTTCTTCCCAGCGGTTCGGAGTCCCCATGGGATACGGCGGCCCGCACGCGGCGTTCCTCGCAGCGAGGGACGATTACAAGCGGAACATGCCGGGACGCATCATCGGGGTGTCCATCGACCGTCATGGGAAAAGAGCGCTGCGCATGGCCCTGCAAACGCGCGAACAGCACATCCGCCGCGAAAAGGCCACGAGCAACATCTGCACCGCCCAGGTTCTGCTGGCGGTGATGGCGGGTTTCTACGCGGTGTATCACGGTCCCGAAGGCCTGCGCCGCATTTCGCGCCGCGTCCATGCGCTGGCCAGGCTGCTGGATGCCTCCCTCTCCGGAATGGGCTGCCACGAGCGCAACGAGGTTTATTTCGACGTCCTGCGCATAGAGCTTCCCGGAGGAAGGGCGTCGCTTCCGGCCCTGCGCGCCGAGGCCGTTTCCGCCAAAATCAATTTCCGTTATCTGGAAGACGGTTCCATCGGCATCAGCGCGGATGAAACCTGGAGCCTGGACACCGTGGCGGAAATCGCGTCGGTCTTCGCCACGGCCTTGGGGCGAAAAGTTCCGTCGCGGACCGAGCTGGAGGCGGTGGCGAAGGAGACGCCAGAAAACATTCCGGAAGCCCTGGAGCGGACGGGCGCCTATCTGACGCATCCGGTTTTCAACACTCATCACAGCGAACACGAAATGTTGCGCTATATCCACAGCCTCGAAAAGAAGGATCTCTCGCTCACCACCTCCATGATCCCGCTGGGATCCTGCACCATGAAGCTCAACGCCACGGCGGAAATGATCCCCTTGTCCTGGCCCGGTTTTTCGGAGCTGCACCCGTTCGTGCCCCCGGATCAGGCGCAAGGCTATCACCGCGTTTTCGCGGAGCTGGAGCGCGATCTCGCGGCCATCACGGATCTTCCCGGAGTATCGCTGCAACCCAATGCGGGTTCCCAGGGGGAGTACGCGGGCCTCCTTGTCATCAGGGCGTGGCACAGGAGCCGGGGCCAGGAGCACCGCGATGTCTGCCTCATTCCGTCCTCGGCCCACGGCACCAATCCCGCCAGCGCGTCCATGGCCGGGCTCAAGGTGGTGGTGGTCCGCTGCGACGAGCAGGGGAACATCGATCTGGAGGACATGCGGCGCCGCGCCGCGGAACACCGGGACAAGCTCTGCTGCGCCATGATCACCTATCCTTCGACCCACGGCGTTTTCGAGGGCAATATCATGGACATTTGCCGGGCGGTGCATGAGGGGGGCGGACAGGTCTATATGGACGGGGCCAACCTTAACGCGCAGGTCGGACTCACAAGTCCCGGCCGCATCGGCGCGGACGTCTGTCACATCAATCTCCACAAAACCTTTTGCATCCCCCACGGCGGGGGCGGACCCGGCATGGGTCCGATTTGCGTGGCCGGCCACCTGGCGCCTTTTCTGCCGGGGCATCCGGTCGTGAAAGTCGGCGGCGACAAGGCCATTCACGCCGTGTCCGCCGCTCCCTGGGGAAGCGCCAGCATTCTCACCATCTCATGGGCCTATATCCGTTTGATGGGCGGAAGCCAGCTCAAACGGGCCACGGAAACGGCCATCCTGAACGCGAACTACCTCAAGGTCAGGCTCGCGCCGCATTATCCCGTCCTGTATCAAAGCGAGAACGGCTGCGTGGCGCACGAGCTCATCCTGGACTGCCGGAGTTTCAAGCAGACGTCCGGGATAGAGGTCGAGGACATCGCCAAGCGCCTGATGGATTACGGCTTTCATGCGCCCACGGTTTCCTTTCCGGTTCCCGGAACGCTGATGATAGAACCGACCGAATCCGAGGGCAAGGCGGAGCTGGATCGCTTTTGCGACGCCATGATAGCCATCCGTGAGGAGATCCATTCCATCGAAAACGGCCGGACCGACCGAGCGGACAACGTCCTCAAGATGGCGCCGCATACGGTCGAAGAGGCGGCTGGCGATATCTGGAAACACGCCTACACGCGCGAGCAGGCCGCATTTCCGTTGCCATGGGTGCGTCAGCACAAGTTTTGGCCCTCCGTGGGCCGCCTCAACAACGCCTATGGCGACAAGAATCTTTTCTGCGCCTGTCCTCCCATGGAGGATTACGCGGCGGCGTAATCCATCCCAGCCATGTGCGGCATAGCCGGCATTTTTAACCGCAGCGGCCGGCCGGTAGATCCGGCCGTGCTCGCGAACATGGCCCAGGTTCAAAAACACCGCGGGCCCGACGACGACGGATTTTACTTAAGCGGGAATGTTGGCCTGGGGCAGCGGCGTCTCAGCATCATCGATCTCTCCGGCGGCAGGCAGCCCATCCACAACGAGGAAAAAAACATCTGGGTGGTGTTTAACGGCGAGATTTTCAATTATCCGGAATTGCGGGAAATTCTGGAACAAAAAGGCCACCGCTTTTACACGCACACGGACACCGAGACCATCGTCCATGCCTACGAGGAATATGGCCTGAATTTCGTCGACCATTTGAACGGTCAATTTGCTATCGCGCTGTGGGATGAAAAACGGAAGCGGCTCCTGCTGGCGCGCGATCGCGTCGGCATTTGCCCGCTCCATTACGCATGGCTTCCGGGAGGGGATCTCCTCTTCTCCTCCGAGATGAAAGGGCTGTTTCAGCATCCGGAGGTAAAGCCCGAGCTGGACCCAAAGGGAATCGGCCAGATCTTTACCTTCTGGGCCAACGTGCCGCCGCGCACCGTGTTCAAGGACGTGCTGGAATTGCCGCCGGGCCACCTCATGGTTTCCACCCCGGAGAAGTCGGAAATCCACCGATATTGGGAAATGTGTTTTCCGGATGTGGGAGATTACGAAGATCGTCCGCTGGAATACTATGCCTCGGGTTTGCGGGATTTGCTGCACAATGCCACCGTCCTGCGTCTGCGCGCCGACGTGCCCGTGGCGGCTTATCTCAGCGGCGGCATCGATTCCAGCATCATCTCGGCCCTTGTCAAAAAATTCCACAATCCCGGGCTCATCACTTTTTCGGTGTCGTTTTCCGACGCGGCTTATGACGAGAAGGTTTACCAGCTGGAAATGGCCCGCCATTTGGGCGTGGACCACCGTTCCATTGAAATCGATTACGCCGACATCGGCCGGATTTTTCCCGAGGTCGTGTGGCACGCGGAAAAACCCATGATCCGCACGGCGCCCGCTCCGCTGTACAAACTGGCGGGACTCGTGCGCGAGAACGGCATCAAGGTGGTGCTCACCGGAGAGGGCTCCGATGAGATTTTCGGCGGGTACAACATCTTTCTCGAGGACAAAATCCGCAGGTTCTGGGCGCGGCAGCCGGATTCCAAAATGCGCCCGGGTTTGCTGTCACGGCTTTATCCGGAGTTCAACAAAACTGCCGCGTCGCAGGGTTTCTGGCGGCAGTTTTTCCGCAGGGATCTCGGCGACACGGGCAACCCTTATTATTCGCATCTCGTCCGCTGGCAAAATACGGCGCACTTGCAAAATCTTTTCGACCCGTCCTTTCGCGGGCGCATGGGAAACGAGGAAGAGCGCCAGGCCGAGCTCGACGCCTATGTCAGCCCGGACATGATGCGCTGGGCCCCGCTGTGCCGTGCGCAATATTTGGAGACGATTCTCTTCATGTCCGGATACCTGCTGTCTTCGCAAGGGGACCGGATGCTGCTGGGACAGTCCATTGAGGGCCGGTTTCCCTACCTCGACCACCGGCTCATTGAGTTCGCCGCGAAGATTCCGCCGCGGCACAAGATTCGCCATCTCCAGGAAAAACACGTGCTCAAGGAAGCTTTCCGCGACCTTGTCCCGGAGCGCATCGCTCAGCGTTCCAAGCAGCCCTACCGCGCCCCCATCAGTCAATGCTTCGTGAATCCGGAAGTCGGACAGGCGCACGAGATGCTCTCCTCCGAGGCGGTGCGCGCCTGCGGTTATTTCGATCCGGGCCCCGTCGGTCAGCTCGTGACGAAGCTGAAAAAAAGCGGAGGAGCCTCCGCCAGCGCCCGCGAGGACATGGCCGTCGTGGGCGTCGTCTCTTTGCATCTGCTTCACGAGCAGTTCCTCAAGAAACCGGTTTCATGCTGATCCAGAATTTTTTGGAATCTGCGGCGTCCCAATCTCCGGACAGGGAGGCGCTGTGGCACAGGCAGGAGTGGATGAGCTACGCGCAATTGGAGGCGCGCTCCAACTGCCTGGCCCGCGCATTGCGCGAGGCCGGCGTGAAAGCGGGCGATCGCGTGGCCCTCCTGTTCGATAATTCGTTTCGCTACGTCATCGCTCATTTTGCCATCCTCAAGGCCGGAGCCGTGAACGTTTCCCTGAACACCGAAACTTCGCCACAAACGCTGGCGTATCTGCTGCAGGATTGCGAAGCCATAGCGATTTTTACGGCGGGGAAATACTTGCCCTGGCTGGCGCAAATAGAATCCCGGATTCCCGGGCTGGAACACGTTTTTACGGAGCGCGAAGCCTTGGCTTCCTTTCCCGGCTTCACCCGCATCCACGCCACAGAAATTGAAGCATTAGAGTCGCAAGGGGAGGGCAGCCCCCTTCTCTGTGAAACCCAGGACACGGATCTCGCCTCGCTGACCTATACCTCCGGCAGCACGGCCAAGCCCAAAGGGGTGATGTTGTCGCACCGGAATCTCGCAAGCAACGCGCTTTCCGTGGTTCAATACATGGGATTGACACCCGAGGATCGAACCCTCTGCGTGCTTCCCTTCCATTACATCTACGGCACGTCGCTTCTTTACACGCATTTCGCGGCGGGCGGATCTCTCGTTATCGAAAACCGGTTCGCCTACCCCAACGTGGCGCTGGATACGCTGGAAAAAACCGAATCGACCGGCTTTGCGGGCGTGCCCTCCACGTTCGCCATTCTGCTGGCCAAATCCACTCTGAAAAAACGGACCTTTCCCTGGCTGCGCTATGTCGCTCAGGCCGGCGGGGCCATGGCGCCTTCGCTACAAAAAGAAGTGGCCGAGGCTTTTAAGCCCGCCCGGCTTTTCATCATGTACGGCTGCACCGAAGCCGCGCCGCGCCTCACGTATTTGCCGCCCGAAATTCTGCCCGCAAAATGGGGCTCCATCGGCAGGGCCATCCCCGGCGTCGAAGTGGCCGTCATGGATGAAAGCGGCAACCGGGTCGTGCCCGGAACCGTGGGTGAAATCGCCGCCCGGGGCTCCAACATCATGATGGGCTATTGGAAAGATCCCAAAGCCACCGGCGAAGCCATCCGCAACGGCTGGTATTACACCGGCGATTTGGGCAAAGAAGACGAAGATGGGTGTTTGTTCGTCGTGGGCCGCAACAAGGACTTCATCAAGGCGGGAGGCAACCGCGTCGGGGCGCAGGAAATCGAAGAGGTTTTGATGGAGTTCGGGGCGGTTTCCGAAGCGGCCGTGATAGGGGTCCCCGATCCCATTTTGGGCGAAGCCATCAAGGCCTTTGTGGTGCCCAAGGACGGTGTTTCTCTGGATCTGGGAACCTTAAAGGCGCATTTGAACGCGCGACTGCCGCTATTCAAACAACCGAAATTTATCGAGGTTCGCGAGGCGTTGCCCAAAAGTTCGGCGGGAAAGGTTTTGAAGGCTGCGTTAAGGGAAGAAGGGGAGGAAACGGGCAAAGAAGCCGGATAAATTCTGTTAACTTTTGCCTGTTCGCGCAACGGGATCCTTATGACTCTAACCGAGACCGACGTCAAAATCCGGCTCAAGGATTTCTTGACCCAAAACTTTCTGCTCGGAAAAGATCCTGGCAGTTTGAAGGACAGCGATTCCTTTCTGGATACGGGCATCGTGGATTCCACCGGCGTGCTTGAATTCGTCGCTTTTCTTCAGGAAACATGGTCCATCGAAGTCGCCGACGAAGAGCTGATGCCGGAGAATTTCGACTCCATCGCAAATCTTACGGCCTTTGTTCTGAAAAAGGCCGGGTGAATGGTTTCTCCCGTCTTTTCCAGGGACGTTCTGAGGCTCGACTGAGCCGCTGAGCTGGAACGCATTACCAAGACCCTTCAAGAATTTGCCCAGAAGTGCCGCAAACGGGGCGTGGTGGTGGCGTTGTCCGGGGGCATTGACAGTTCGGTCACCGCCGCGCTCAGTGTCGCAGCTTTGGGCAAGGAGCGGGTTTTCGGGCTGCACATGCCGGAACAGGACTCTTCCAGTGAAACACTGGGGCTCAGCCAGTCTGTTTCCGGTCATTTCGGGTTTGCCTCAGCGGAGGAAGATTTGACTCCCGTTTTGGAATCGGTTGGATGCTACACCCGCAGGGACGATGCCATCCGGTCCGTGATTCCGGAATACGGACAGGGTTGGAAGAGTAAAATCGTATTGCCCAACGTCACCGAACATGCCGGCTTCAATTTTTATTCCGTGGTGGCCCAGTCTCCGGAAGGAGCCACCCTCAAGAAAAGGCTGCCGCTGGAGGCCTACCTGCAAATCGTGGCCGCCACCAACTTTAAGCAGCGCGTCCGTAAAATGCTGGAATATTACCACGCGGACCGGCCGAACTATTTGACCACCGGAACCCCCAACCGCCTTGAATACGATCAGGGGTTTTTCGTCAAACTGGGCGATGGCGCGGCGGACATCAAGCCCATCGCGCACCTCTATAAGACCCAGGTTTATCAAATGGCCGAATACCTCGGCGTGCCTGAAAAAATCCGGCGGCGGCCTCCGACCACGGACACCTATTCCCTTTCGCAGGGCCAGGATGAATTTTATTTCTCGCTGCCCTACGACCAGATGGATCTTTGCCTGTACGGCAAAAATCACGGCGTTTCGGCCGAGGTCGTGGCCCATACCCTCGGCCTGACCGCGGAACAGGTGGATCGGGTGTATAAGGACATCGACACGAAACGACGATCCACCCTGTACCTGCACTTGAAGCCTCGTCTCATTTCCGAAGTATCCGAGATACAGGGCGTTTAGGCCTTTAGCGCGTTACCTTAAGACATGGACGAACACCTTCAGGAAGATCTTTCCCGAATTCGCAAGGCCAGAATCTTTTTTGGCCATCAGTCTTTGGGACAAAACGTCCTCGGCGGCCTGTCGGGTTTACTGGACACAAAAGTTCCGGAATTGAATATCATCAAGGTGCAGGCAGGTGGGGAGGCGCCTTCGGGTCCGTGTCTGGCGCATGCTTATATCGGTGAAAATGACAACCCTCCCTCCAAGATAAGAGCCTTCGGCGAATTTTTGGATGGGGACTCTTCCGCGCAATGGGACGTCGCACTCCTGAAGTTCTGCTACCTCGACATTACGCGTGAAACCGATGTGCCGAAATTGTTCGGGATGTATCGGGAGAGGGTGGCGGCCCTTAGGCGCCGCGATCCGAATCAAACGCTGATGCATGTCACGGTTCCGCTGACCCGGGAAAGCCTGTCCAAGACTTTCGTGAAAAAAATTCTGGGCAAGCCCACGGCTCAGGATCACAACATCAAACGTCAGGAATATAACGACCTGCTTCTTAAGGAGTTTCCGGGCGAACCCGTTTTTGATTTCAGCCGCCTTGAGTCCACCCATGTTGACGGTTCGCGGGAATCTTTTCGAAAAAGCGGCCGGACTTATTTCAGCCTCGCGCGCGAATATACGCAAGACGGCGGCCATTTGAATGAAACCGGAAGCAAAGTGTTAGCCCGGGAATTTGTTCGCGTCCTGGCCAAAGCCTTAGCCACACCAGCCTCAGGGTAGGAGGAATGGGCGGCTCCGTTTCCAAAATTAAAACGGCGCTCGGAAACCCGGGCGTGGCCTTGGGCCTCATTTTAGCCATAGTTCGCGGCGCCCTCTTTCGGTGGAAGCTGGGCGTGTTTGGCCCCAAAAACGTGAAGATCGGCGAGGGGCTGCGCATCTACACCAAACTTTATATTCGGGGCCCCGGGACCGTGATCATCGGGAACAGATTCAGCTGCAACCGCAACATCTTCAAGGAAACGACGTTGATCACGCATGACGCGGATTCCCAGATCCGCATCGGCGACGGAAATTTTTTCGGCGGGGCCTATATCAGCTGCGTAAAGAAAGTGGACATAGGGGACAACAATCTGTTCGGCAACGTCGTGGTCATGGACAGCGACATCATCCCCCATCCCAACATGCGGCTGGACTCGGCCTGGAAGGAAAAGTGGGCCAAGGAAATCGGAATCGGAAACAATACCTGGCTGGCGGCGAACACCGTGGTCCTGAAAGGCGTGACCTGGGGGATGAATGCGTTTTGAGCGCCGGATCGGTGGCGGCTTCAAGCGCGGAACCCCGCTCCTTGCTCTTGGGAGTTCCGGCGCGCAGGGTCAAATCCACGCGGGAGGAAGCTTGATACGCGACATTTTGGCGCGCTGCCGCGGCGGGTGGTACCGGGTGAAGCACCAGTACTTTTTTCGAAACGCCTTGATGGAGGGCCGACTCTACGCCTATTGCAGGCTGGAAATCAAAGGCCCCGGCAAGATTCGTTTTGGAAAAGGCGTTCGCATTCTTCCCACCGCCTTCGGTGGAGATCACGTGTCCCTTTATCTCAACCATCCCGAATCACGCATCCTTGTCGGACGGAATGCGGTTTTGCGCGGAACCCGGGTGGGTTGCGAATCCGCCATCGAGATAGGGGAGAATGCCGTTATCGAAAGCGCTTCGCTGTTCGACACGGATTTTCACAATATCGACGCTTCCAAGCGCGACGAAAAGGCTGCCACCTCGACGAAGCCCCTTGTCATTGGCGAAGGGGCATACGTGGGCTGGGAGAGCTGCATCGGCAAAGGCGTTTCCCTGGGATCCGGCGCGGTGGTCCTGCCCAACACGGTGCTAACTTGGAAGGCAACAGCTCCCCATGTGGTGTTGCTCGGCGTGCCGGGAAGGGTTTTGGCCTGATACCAGCAGGAGGACGGGGACCTATTAAGAAGCCATTAAAAACGGCTTAAAAAAAGGAATATTTCATGAGTCTTCTCACAATTGTCAGAGAAAAATTCGATGCTTATCGCTTGCGCCGGCGGTGGAAAAGGCTCCGCAGCCTGGGGATGCATATCGGAAAGCACGTGAATTTTCCTATGAACATGTGGGTGGACGTGGCGCATTGTCATCTGATTTCTGTCGGCGATCGCTGCGGCTTCGGGCAGGGCTGCGCCATTCTCACCCATGACGCCATGCCCAATGAATATCTCGACGCGACGCGGATTGCGCGGACGACTATTCACGAGTCCTGCCATTTCGGCATGGGCACCATCATTCTTCCGGGCGTCACCATCGGGCCGCGCTCCATTGTGGGAGCCGGATCGCTGGTCAATCAGGATATCCCCCCCAATACCGTGGCTGCGGGAAATCCCGTCAGGATTATCTGCACCCTGGATGAGTATTTGGAAAAGCAGAAAGCCGTCATGAAGAACGCCTCCCTATTTCCGTTTTACGAATACTCCCAGGAGTACCTGACTCCGGAGAAAATCCGCTTCATGCAGGAAAAGCTGGCCTCGGGTGTCGGATACGTCACGGGAGGGTATGCGGCCATGCAGCACGGAAAAGGCATGATCCGCACGGAATAGAACTGAAAAGAAGGGCGCGAATAAACAAGCCAATCATCATGAAGCGGATTTTTCTCAAAGCGTTGGATGGAACCGGGACTTTTTCCCTGTTCAATCCGTTTACCCGGAATTCCGCGGCAGTTTTCATGATGCACGCCGTCATTCCCGTCCATGACGGCCGGGACGCGCCTTCCCCGGATATTTTGGAGGCCTACTTTTCTTATTTGAAGCGCCATAAATACCATGTTCTCACTTTACGGGAGTATGTGCGCGCGCTGGAGAACCATCAGCCCGTTCATAAGGCGGTGGTGTTTACCGTCGATGACGGCTATCGGGATTTTTACCAGCACGCATACCCCGTTTTCAAGAAATACGGCTATCCGGCCACCATATTTCTGACCAGCGATTTCATAGAGGGCAAGCTGTTCCTGTGGTGGAATCAAATCGAATATGTGATCCTGAACACGGCAAAAACCACTGCTGATCTGGATTGGATGGGGCTTGGCAGCCTTTCTCTGCGGTCTGTGGATGAAAAAACCCGTGTCATTGAAAAGATTACGAGTCACTGCAAAAAAATCCCCAACGCTCTGATGCGGCAGCATGTCGCAAAGCTCGTGGAACAAATGGGCGTCGATATCTCCGACCAGCCCAAAGGCGAATATGCGCCGCTGCGCTGGGCTGAAATATTGGAAATGCAGGAAAACGGAATTGATTTTCACCCCCATAGCAAAACCCACCCGATTCTGACCCAGATTGGGATGGAAGAATGCCGGGTAGAATTGCAGGAGAGCAAGGAGTGCCTCGAACTCCGTTTGGGAAAAGAGGCGAATATCCTTTGTTATCCTGACGGAGCGGCGGCGGATTTTGATGAGAACGTCATCGCCTGCGCCAAAAAAACGGGTTATTGCGCGGCCGTGACCGGCATGGCGGGGTATGACAATACCCGAGCGAATACGGATCTCTTTCGAATCCGCAGGTTGGGTTTGCCTCCGGATCCCTTATATTTCAAGGAGTACATCAGCGGCCTTGAAGCGCTCAAGTTCCGGCTGCGGCGTGGAGTTTAATGCAAAAAAAGTCCAGAGTCTGGATTGCATGGGAAATCCAAAGACGGACCTTGAATCTTTCCGGCAAGTTGGACGCGCAACGGGCCATTTTCGACGACGAGGACAGGGGTTTTATACGCTACCCCCTGTCTGCGCTCAAAACCCTGTGGGTTTTATGGAAATACCGGGGAGGCCTGGTATTTGTTCAATTCCCCTCCATGTTCCTGGCGGCGCTGGCCTGTTTTATGAGACCCCTGCTCGGCTACAGGCTGGTGGTGGACAGACACACGGATTTTTCCCTCGAATTGATGCCGCAAAACGGATGGAAAGGCTGGAAAGACAGGCTCATTCTCTTCCTGAGCGCCTATACCCTGCGTAAAGCCGATCTCACGTTGGTCACCAATTCCGAAATGGCCGCAGATGTTGAAGCCAAAGGCGGGCGAAGTTTTGTGTTGCCCGATCCGTATCCCGATTTTTCTCCCGCCTCTCCGTCTTCCCCTAAAACGCCCCTGGAAATTCTCTTCGTTTCCACCTGGGCGGATGACGAACCCGTCCTGGCAGCCATGGACGCCTGCCGCCTGCTTGGCGCGGAAGCGAGGATGTATATCTCGGGAAAGATGAAACAGAAATTCGAAAAAGCGGCAGCTTCCGCCCCTTCCAATTTCATTCCCACGGGTTTTCTCAGCGACGAAAAATATTTTGCATTGATGTCCCGCGTGGACTGCGTCATGGCCATCACGACAAGGCCGTCCACCCTGGTCTGCGGGGCTTATGAAGGGATCAGTCTCGGCAAACCGCTGCTTCTGGGAGAGTCCAGGGTTTTACGGGAGTATTTTCATCAGGGCGCGCTCTATACTAACGGAACGGCCGTGGACATAGCTGATAAATTGCGGGAATTTGCCACGAGGCTTCCGGCGCTCCAGGAAGAGATTCTTCAGTTTCGGGAACAGAGCCGGAGGGACTGGGAAAAGCGTCTGGCGGTTTTGAATGCCATCCTGGAAAAGGACAGCATCACGTGACCCTTCGCAAAATTGGTTTTTGGACGGCTCTGGTGTTTCTGCTCGTGAGCATGGGACAGATTCATGAAATGCTGCCGGTACTCAAGATTTTCAAACTGGGGGCGCTAACCACCTTCCTTCTTTACCCGCTGATCCTCATAGAAATCCGTCATTTAAAATGGAGCCGGATGCTGATTTGGCGCTTCCTGGTTTATTTCTCCCTCTTTCCGGGGCTGTTCTTCGGTTATAATGCGGGCGCGACGCTCAAAATCATTAAGAACGGATTTCCCGAGATGTTCGCCTTTTTCCTGGGGGGGCTGCTTTTTTTCAGGACTCTCGAAGATTTCAAAAAAATCGAAACCGCTCTCATAGCTTTGGCCGTGGCGCTTTCCCTGTGGGGACTCACTCACGCGGGTCGGGGACCGGGCATGCTCGGGGATGAAAATGATTTGGCCATCGTGCTGGTGATGTTGCTGCCTTTTCCGTTCTTTAAGTTGTTCAACAAAATGAACGGACGCGACTTTACCATCTATCTCGGCATTTTTTTTATCACTTTGGCCGGAATCGCTTCCACCATTTCACGCGGCGGCATGATCGGGACGCTGGTGGTTTTGGGGGCGGGTTGGATCAAAAGCCGGCATAAGGTCGTGGCCATTGTCCTCATGGTCCTTTTGGTGACGTCGGTGGTCCTTCTCAGCCCGGGCGGCCGGGAAAAGACCCACAGCTCCGTCGCCAACGGAAACGGAACGATCGTCTCAGAGTTCACTTCTATTGGCGACGTTCACGGAGGCACCGCGGACGAAAGGATTTTTTACTGGGGGTTGTCCTGGCAGATGTTCAAGTCGCTGCCCCTTTTCGGAGTGGGAGCCGATTCCTGGGGATCCGCGGCATGGTCCGGCCTTGTTCAAACCGGCGGCCGAAGGTTTACCAACATGACGCCCCATTCGGTTTACTTTCAGGTTTTATCCGAGTTGGGACTGGTGGGAACCATTGCATGGATAGGGTTTCTCATCAGTTG
>Ga0206883_1080_pt1 | contig 16268 bp, 13 predicted proteins | sample Alteio_BWOrgCont_2_FD_152910 | JGI IMG/M metagenome (GOLD analysis project Ga0206883, IMG submission 152910) | Enriched cells from forest soil in Barre Woods Harvard Forest LTER site, Petersham, Massachusetts, United States -... | ecosystem: Environmental > Terrestrial > Soil > Temperate forest > O... | reverse complement strand
AAAGCTGCTGGATCCCCTTGGAAGATGTCGGGGCTAGGAGGAGGGGTGGAAAATCTTAGGGAAGTATCTGTCGCGACTAGGAAGGCAAAGCTGCCAAAATGTTGAAAAACCGCTCTATGTGACCCCTAGTCACAAATCCTAGATGGTTTTTTCGCACTCGTTGTCGGGCTTATTGCCTCACTATAAATCCCTGCATGTTCTTCTCGGCGAGATCCGTGAGCGCGTCCTCGGCCTCCTGTTTTGTGGGGAAGTTTCCGTAGCGCAATTTGTAGAACGGCGGATCGAAGACCATGTCAATTTTGCTTCCCAAAGCCTGTTCCAGAACGGCTTTGCGCGCCTGAGCGGAATCGATATCGGAGAGCGCATCCAACTGTATTTGATAAAACACGGCGGGCGTGTTTGAGGTGGCCGAGGTATCGGAAGCGCTCGGCGTGGAAACCGCCGGGTTCGTGCCCGGAGGAGCGGAATTCGCATCCGTCTCGATGTCGGCGGGTTTCACGGCCGGCAGGGGAATGGGATTGGCATCAAGCAGGCTATCTAGGGAAGTCGCCGGTGAGAAATGGTGCGGCCCGTTAGCAGGAGGGGAACTCTTGGCATACGCGCTGGCGATAAGCCAGGATGCACCCATGCTGCAGCACAACAAAATGGCTGCGGGGTGGCGAAGAAACCTTCGGTGCAACATCAGGAACCCGGGGTTGTTTCTTCAAACCTACTTGGACGCGAGGCGAGGAACAAGGCTCCGGGGATCAGGACGAGCGCCTGCGGCACCAGGAAAACCCGCGATTCGGCCATGATGGCGCAAAAGGCGTGAATCAGAAACCACGCGGGCACCACGACCCAAAAGAACCTCTTCAGGACGGGCGGCCACTTCGAATAGCCGACTAAAGCCAGGATAGGGATCACTCCCAAGGTGGCGAAGAGTCTGTCCCAGGTGATGAGGCGAAACAGGTTGTAGTGCAGCAGATCCAACCCGGGAAGATGTCCGAAGGCGGTGATGAACTCCTGATGTCCGTAGTGAAGCCGCAGAGCCCTGAAAATGAACAGATAGAGCGCCAGGGAGGCACAGAAGGGAACCCAGAGGGGATGCTTTGAAGGGCGCTGCTCCTGATAAGAGGAAAGCGGCAGGGAAAAAAGCAGCATGAAGGGGATGAGTCCGCTGGTCTCGCGGTTCAGCGCCGCCAGCAGCGTGATGGGAACTATCCACAGGTATTTTTGATGAAGGATGGTGAGTCCCGCCAGGAGATAGAACAACACGTCGAAGTAGGTGCTGAACTGCAGGTCGCTGCCGTAGTGGGCATAGCTCATTCCCCAGGCGAGCAGGCTAAGACCCATGAGCGCGTGCGCCCAGGAAAGCCCCAGCTTTCGGTAATACAGAAAAGAGACGAAAAAGACGGCGCTGTCCTGCAGCACGCGGAAGAAAAAGAATGCCATGGCTATGGGGCGGGGGACACCGAAGTGCTCGAAGGCCCGGATAACGCCCTGGACGAGATAATCCGGCAGGATGCGGTATTGCCAGGGATTTCCGGCCGTGCCCGAGAGCATGTTTTGATGCCGCAGGATTTGGTTGCCCTGATCGAGGTAGGACAGTCCCAGCACGCTGACGTGCTCGGAAGTGGTAAACAGCCCGAACAGACAGCAGGCTAAAAGGAGTGCGGCAACCGCAAGGATGCTTTGAAGGTAAGTTCGGTTCACGCGGCTCGTCTCTTCACCATGCTTTGCTTGTTTCTGATTTTGAGCAGCTGTCGCAGCGCGTGCACCAGTATACCCAACCGATGAAAACGAACTGCAGGGGCAGTCTTAGCCATAAAAGGTCGGGGCGAAAATCGGGATAGTAACCGGGGTGGAGGGCCATGTGAAGATTAGCCGGAAGTATGGCGATAAGAAGCGCGATAAGTCCCCAGCCCGCCAGGCGCGTAAACCGCGGAATCAGAACCAGAATCCCAAAGGCTATTTCAAGGAAACCGCTCAGGTAAACAAGGAACGCATGCCAGGGAAGATAGGGCGGCATGATTTTCAGGTAAAGAGCGGGTCTGATGAAGTGGTTCGCTCCGGCCAGGACGAAGAACAGCGCCAGCAAATATTTCAGAAGGGTTTTTAGAATCCGCATGGGGGTGATTTATAATAATCAGGAAGGTTCCCCAAGCGCTTTTTCGATGCGGCGATCGGGGGCAAGCCACATAATCGCCACCGCCACATACAGTCCGCAGGAGATCAAGGGATTTAAAAATGAAATCGGAATCGCCACGAAATAAATAGCCAGGGAAATATTTCCCTTGAAGTCGTTGCCGATGGCCGTCGCAAGGACGGAATCCTTGCCATGAAGCACTATCAGCGCCCGCACCAGCACGGTAAAAGCCAGGGCCGAGAACAGCAGCACTGTCCCGTACACGGCAACGGGCAGGGCGGCAAAAGGGTTCTCGCCCATCCAGCTGGTGACGAAGGGCGTCAGAGAGAGCCAGAACAACAGATGAAGGTTGGCCCATAGAACACTGCCGCTCACGTGTTTGACGGCGTGCATCAGGTGATGATGGTTGTTCCAGTAAATGCCGACAAAAGTGAAGCTGAGGATGTAGCTGAGGAAGCCGGGAATCATGGAGCGCAGCGCGGCCCAGTCGGCTCCGTGGGGGATCTTCATTTCCAACACCATGATGGTGATGATGATGGCCAGAACGCCGTCGCTGAATGCCTCAAGTCTCCCTTTGCCCATGTCGGCCTCCTTAAATCCGATTGCACACAGTTCCCCAAAGATGCACAACAATTTTGCCGGTCCAATGAACGACCGGCCACGTGGGTCGAACGAGCCCTAGACCGGGAGGTTTCGCGTAAAATGGCGGGCCACGCCTGGCGCAAATCGACTTTCATGACGTGACCATAGCGACAATAAGGAAGCATCGGGGCTCCATTTTTATCCGAAATTGTCGGCGAAATCTCCAGAATCTCGGTAGTTTATGTCTGCCGCCATGAAAAACGACGATATCGAGGAACTCCTCAACAAGGCCCTGGACCTCATGGCCGATTTCCGCGACGATGAAGGGGAAGAGGAGATCAACGCCCTCATCCAACGACTCAAGGCGGACATGGACGCCACGGTGGGAGACGCGGACCGCTACTACTACTGGGGCCGCGGTCTGTCTTTGCTCGAAGAACCCGAGCAGGCCCTGCTCCGTTTTGAAAAAGCCCTGCAGATAAAACCCGATCACGAAGGCGCGTTATGGGAAACGGTGACGCTTTTGTTGTACGAACTGGAGCGACCCGAGGGCGCTAAGGCCGTCTTGGTCGAGACCTTGCTGCCTTTGCGCCCAGGATACGAACTTTACGAGGAGGCGCTTGCCGCGGCCCACACTTTGATTCGTCTGCAGAAAGGCAAAGCCACCTCAAAGAACGACGCGGAAACGGAACCGGAATTTCCGGAATCAGGTTCCGATTCAGAATCAGATTCGGAATCGGAACCACCCGGTGATTAGGACAGGCAATACCGCTTTCATTCTGTATTCTCCGTCCTTTGAACCATCCCCACACCAGTAGGCTGTTTTCGTGTTCCCCAAAGTTTTCCCTAAGGTGTCCCCTAAACCGGTAGGCTCGGGATTTTAAATCAACTTTTTTCGACCCATTCCTCATAAAAAACAACGAGAAAGGAATTCATGAAACACTACCATATTGCAAATATTCCCGGTGACGGCGTCGGCACGGAAGTGGCCCGGGAAGCCGTCAAGGTTCTGGATGCCGCCGCAAAAAAATTCGACTTCAAGGTCAGTTACGAGGAGTTCGACTGGGGCTGTGACTATTACCTAAAGCACGGCGAGATGGGTCCCGACAATCTGCTCGATGTGCTGCGCGGGTCCGATGCCATTTTTCTGGGCTGCGTCGGCGACGCCAGCAAGGTGGCGGACCATATATCCCTGACTTTGCTGCTGCGGATACGAAAGGGATTCGACCAGTACGTCAACCTGCGCCCCATCCAGTTATACCCCGGAGTCAAAACACCGGTGAATACCGCCACGCCGGAAAGTCTGGACATGGTTGTGGTCCGGGAAAACACGGAGGGTGAATACTCCTCCATGGGCGGCATTTTCAAACCCGGATCGCCGGACGGCTTTGCCATTCAAAACGCGGTCTTCACCCACAAGGGATGTGAGCGGGTCATGCGCTACGCCTTTGAACTGGCCCGCAAGCGGAAAAAACTGGGGAGCAAGGAGCCCGTCGGTCAGGTTACCAACTGCACCAAGTCCAATGCCCTGAACTACTCCATGGTCTATTGGGATTCCGTGTTTGCCGAGGTTGCGGCCAAATTCCCGGACGTCAAAACCGACATGGCGCTCGTTGACGCCGTGACCATGTGGTTCGTCAAGAACCCGGAACATTTTGATGTCATCGTGGCGTCCAACTTGTTCGGGGATATCATCACGGATCTCGGCGCCATGCTCCAGGGTGGCATGGGGTTCGCGGCGGGCGGCAATATCAATCCCGAGAAAGTCCATCCTTCCATGTTTGAACCCATACACGGCTCCGCGCCCAAGTATGCGGGCAAGAACGTCATCAATCCGGTGGCGGCCATTGAGTCGGCCCGCATGATGCTGGATCACATTGGCGAGGAAGAGGCCGCGAAGGATGTTCAGAAGGCGGTCAAGAAGGTGCTGGCTGCGGGCATCGTCCGAACCCGGGACATGGGCGGCAGCAACAAAACCACGGAAGTCGGTGACGCCATCGCCAGCGAATTTCTTGCGTTATAGAATCAGAAAAAGAAATGCGGCACTCCTTGACTCTGTCGAGTAGTGCTGCATCGTCATTTAAACCTGTGGATAGAGAACAAGCAAAAAGCAGTTAATGGTTTGCTGAGAACCGCCCTGAGAGCTGGGCATAGGTTATCTAATGACGTGTAGGTTAGGATCGCATTCACCAAGATCATTTGTTTTGGGGTCTTGACTTATCCTCCAAAACATCCTGAAACCTAACCCGATCCTGTGCTCATCAAATGTCGGGGCATCGGATTCATTTTCCGAAATGCGGATATTCCGGACTTGTTGAACATTCCCCTTGCCAAGAAGTCAAACGGACTCACGCCGACTCATTTGGCCTCGACGCAGGTTGGCGATTCCCAGCGCGAGAATCGAAAGGGCGGCGGGATCGAAAATTACGGTCTTGAACCGTTGATCCGGCAAATACAGAAAAGCCTGCAGACAGGCGAAAGCGAACAGACACCAGAAAAAGGCGGACCACTCCCTGTAAACTTTTCCGGTCCAGAGATAGATGGAAAAAAAGAAACTGGATAGGAACAACAGCACCAGCGCGAAATCACTCGGTCCGCGTAAGGAGAAACCGAAACAGTGCAGAATTTTGCTGAAGGCGTATAAGGTCGTGCCCAGCGGTCTTTGGCGCCAGATTTGCCGGGCGGTTTCAGAGTAATAATCGTTCTGCTGCGCCAGGGTCTCGCTCCGAAGCCGCGGTTTCATGCGCGCGTACAAAGCTGAGTCTTTCAGCCCAAGGCTGTGGGCGACACGGGTCGGCAACTGATTCGCACTTTCCCGTTCTTGGGGCCCCCAATCCTCGTCCAGGGTTTCCGGCGTCACGCCGGTGCCCAGGTACAGGTTGACGCCCGAGGTTGTGCTGAACAGAATGGGTTCGCGGTTCAGAATTGAAATAAAAATGGACCAAGGCGCCATGGCAAGGGCGAACACCGCCACAAGACCTAAGAGGGTTCGGCCTTTTACGCGTCCGACAGACCCGCGCCCCACGGTCAGGCCTGCGAAAAGCAGAACGGGCGGAAGCAGAAAGACGTGGTTGGGTTTGAGATAAACCAGCAGTGCGAGGATGAATGGAATGGCCCAGAAGAAAACGTGCCGGGAACCGGGTTGCTGCGATTGCGCCAGCAGATAAATCAGCGCGAATACCAAAGTGATGCTGAGACTTTCCGCATACAACAGCGCCGAGAAGAAATAAAAGGGCGCCCAAACGGCCGTTAAAATGGCTGAAGGCAGGAAAGTGCGCTTCAGGACGCGGGATAAGGCCAGATAGGCAAAGAGGATGTTCAGCGAGGACAGAAGGATTTGTACGCAGCGCGCCGCGAGCCAGGGTTTGTTCAGGGAATAAAACAGGGAAAGAAAAAGGGGATATCCGGGCAACCGGACCCCATCCTTAAACGTCTGTCTGAAGCCGTCTTTATGGAAAGACTCCGCCCTGTGCACATAATCGTTGGCGTCCCTGGAGTTATCGCTGTAGCTGTTGACCGGAATGTTGTCGAGTCCCCTGTGTTCCAGAAGAAACTGCGCCCCGATGTTTCCCAGCATGAGAAACAGGCAGATGAGGAGAGAATGATTTTTTTTCAAGGTTTATCCGCGATGGGGGGACGAGGAACCCCTCCAAATTTATTAAAGAGGTTTTTCAGCAGGAACCCGCTAAACCGAGGGAGGCTTAAATTGATTTTATCTCGAGATGCTCCAGGACCCTCCCTCTTGGGTAGAGGCGGTTGCCCGTGACCGGATCTGACAACGCAGGAGCGTAGTGGAAAAATCCCGGCCGGGAATATCTCTACCCTAGAGTGAAATACGCGTTTCGGGTGCCTTGCCCGCGCCTCAAGGGTTTGAGAGAATCAGCTTTCGGGTGACGGAGAAGTTGTCGGCCTTGAAGGAATACAGGTAGACACCTTTCGCCAGACCGTCCGTTTTGAAGTTCACCGCGTGTTGGCCCGCGGAAAATGTCTTTCCCGCGAGTTCAGCGACCTCGTCCCCGCGCACCGAATACACCTTTAGGGAAACAAGAGTTTCCCGGGGGATCTGGAACTGGAACGTAAGTCCACCGTTGGGGCCGCCGGTGGCGGTCTCTCCTACGGAATAACCCTGGGGCTCCACGGCGGCCTTCACGCTTGTCAGACTGCTTTGAGTGAAGAGGCTCAGACTGACATACTTGCCCATCGTCACGTAACCCGGTTCGGTGGGATGCAGGCCGTCCGGAGAAGGGACTCCGAGATCGAAGGTGTCCGTCGGACTGCGCATCAAATGGTCGAAGTCGATGACCGCGTCGTATTTGCCCGAGTTCCGAATCCAGGCATTCACCATGCTCCGGCAGGATTCGCTGTACTGGTTGTAGTAGGCGCTGTAGCCGCCGAAGGGCATGATGGTGGCGCCGTAAATTTTGTAGCCCCTGCCGTGGGCGGAGTCGATGATCGTCTCATAGGCGTTTATCAGGTTGTTGGCCGTCGTCGTCGCGCCGGAGGAGGTCGTGACCCCGCCGATGTCGTTGACGCCCAGGAGGACGATGTCCCACTTCACTCCGGGCGGATTCAGGAGATCTCGCTGAAAACGCTGAATTCCAGGCGTGCTGATGCCGCAATTGGGAAGCATGCAGCCGGCGCCTATTCCCGCATTGGCCACGGCCACCTGACTCGTGGCTTGGTTGGCCAGGAGAGCCTCGGAAAAAATATCCGGCCACCGATCATTCGAATCCGTGATGGAATTCTTTCCGTCTGTGAGGGAGTTTCCCAGAATCGAGACAGCCGCCGCCGAATCCGGGGCGCGTACGTCGATTTCGTTGATATTGTACCAGCGTGAAATGGTGTCGGTCGCGGCCAACACTCTTGCGGTAGACTGGTTGCCCGTGACGATATAGGTCGTGGCGCGCGATCCGCGATGCCCTGTGACGTTCGAGGTGGGGGCTTGGCCGTAGTAAATCGTGACCTCAAGGGACATCCGGGGCGTCAAGTTGAATGCCAGAGGATCCGAAGTCACCGTGGTGCTCTCGGCCATGGTGATCGAGTCCTTGCCGTTAAACAGCAGGTTCTTCAATGTGGTCGTATCGATGGTGGCGGGGCCCTTCGCAACGGCAATCGTCACGGCTTTCATGGTCGTGGCGGCCGTGCTGTACTCGTTGGAAAATTTCATCCGCAAAGTGTCTCCGCCGATGGAGACCTGCACCAGCGTGCGCGACGAATTGTTGGGAAGCCCGGGGGAAGGCGGCAAGTCCGTGGACAGAACGACGGGCTCGGCCGAGGTGTACCAGCTTTCCACCCATTTCGTCTGCGCGAAAACGGTCCCTGAACCCAGCGCCATCCATACTGCGGCTGCCGCCAGGAAAAAGCGAAGCGTGACCCTTCGAATCGTTTTTGTGTTGTGCTCAGGCCGCATAATTTCTCCCCGACTGCAGTTGAAATCCCGTTTTGGGAATGTAACCCGCAGGGTCGAATCCTACTCCACGTATTAGGGCAAATTTCTCGATTCGCAACGAAAAGATTTACGCTGACGATATATTTATTGGACGGCAGGGTCCGCAGATGGCCAAGAGAACTCTCATCCTAATGCCGAAATATTTGGACAGCGCGCGCATAGGGAAGTCGTCGTCGGTTTCCTGACTCGAAGAGTATAGCTCTTGATTTAAGCCGCTTCCGCAACGTCGCGCCGGGTCGCCCGCAATTCTATGAAAGTTGTTTTCGCGCTTTTGCCGAACGCTTATACTGGATGAACACGAAAAACATGGAACTCACAATGGCGGCGAAAAAGCACCAGACGGAAATGAAATTTATGAAGTAAAACTTCCAGGCAATAAGAGCCAGCAGGGATATTGCGGCGCCGAACCACCTAAAAATGGGACGGCTGGAAACGAACAAGGATCCAAAGACCGCCACGAGATACAAGACTCTTACGATCGACTCCAAGGGAATATTGAAACTGTAGTCGACGCACGCCGCATGTTCGTGAATATGCAAGGGTCGAGTGGCCAGCAATCCGATGAAATAGAGCGCGACCGCGATGCCCAAGAAAATAAACCACTGCAATATCCTTTTTCTTTTCTTGTCCAACATGTAAACAAAGACCGGAACGTAGACGGGCCACACGATAAGCGCGAAAAGCAAAAAGCCGTACCCTGCCAGAAGGGATGAGGAATCGTTATTCAAATAGAGCCATTGAATGCCTTCGAAAGCCTGTTGAATGCCGAACAGGAGCGGAATGGCGACGAGGATCTTGTCTTTTTTCTTGGCAACCGCGAAAGTGGCGACGCTGAGTAACGTAAGCGCTCCGCTCGCGATAAAACTGGCCGGGGCCGAAAAACACATCAGCGGAGTTTAGCATTAAATGTGTTGCGAAAGAGGGACGGGATAATCGGGTCCATCCCAGACAACCGGGCAGTTGATTCCAAAGCGTTGCTTATCCGCGCGCTTGTGCGCCGCTACGATGCATGCACTTGCAGGAAGGTCCGGCAAACTCTTTGTCTTTAGGCGCCTTTACACTTCCCTGAGTTTTCCCGGAAAGTGTTTCCATCCTTTGAGTTTCCTCGCCCCGAGTTTCCACTCCCAAGGGGAGAGGCCTTTTTCCACCATAGGGCGCCGGCCACGGCGGCTCCCAGAAGGATGGCGCTGGCGGCCAGGCCTGTGCGGTGACGATCCAACCAATAAAGCAAGCTCCGTTTCGACGCGTTGGCTTCAAAGACTCCATGGCATCCATAGTCTCCAGGCGGAGGATTCCAAAGATTGTGCGGGCGCAGGACATCCTCAGGCTTCGAGGTCTGTTGGGACGAATAGGCTTTCCGAGCCAGCCATCGATCCAAGAAGCCCGGCATGAGGCGGTTTCCCCATACCATTCGGTGGGTGGAAGCGCCCAAAAACCAATGCCGCCGTTTGCAATGTACCGCATTGTGAATGACCGCCGCGGCCAGCTCGGGTTGAAAGATGGAAGTTGCGGGCCGCGCCTTATGCTGAAGTCGCGATTTTACCCAACTGAAATACGGCGTGTTGACGGCGGGAAGGTGCACCTCGCAAATGCGGATGGCGCTCCCGGCGTGCATTAGTTCGGATCTTAAGGAGTCGGTAAATCCGCGGACGGCATACTTGGAGGCGCAATAGGCGGACTGGAGGGGAACGCCCCGGAAAGCCAGCGCCGATCCCACCTGCAGGATGCACCCGGAATTGCGTGTGCGCATATACCGGAGGGCTGCCAGCGTTCCGTGTACATATCCCAAATAGGTCACCTCGGTGACGCGCAGGTACTCCTCCGGTTTCGTCTCCCAGATGGGCGAAAACACCGAGACCATGGCATTGTTGATCCATACGTCGATGGGGCCCAGGATTCTTTCCACATGGTCGGCGGCTTTGTACACCTGATCGGGATCCGCAACGTCCACGCACAAGGCCAGCGCCGGAATGCCGTAGGCTTCAAGTTCACGGCGCGTGGCCTCCAGACGTTCCTTGCCGCGTGAAAGCACCGCCACGGCGGCTCCACGCTGGGCGAAGAGACGCGCCGTGGCCCGCCCCACACCGGAGGTTCCTCCCGTCACCACCACGATTTCCCGGCCCATCGCCTTGCAGACCTGTGATGCGTCTTCCGCAAAAGTCAAGCTCCGGGCAAGTTGCAAGAGGCCGCTCGATCCCAACATATTTACCCCCATCTCTTGGCGTTCATCCGATTGTCCATGCGAAAGCCCCGGAGATCCAGCCTTTCCAGAGAAAGGCCGGTCTCATTTTATTTTGGGGAGGGGGTCTGCGGCAGATTTTCTGCCTGAGTCTTGAGGGTTTCGTTTTTCGGATTCGTCTTTTCCTGGACCTTTTCCGGTTTAGCCCTGAGGGAGACGTATCCCCAGGTTGAAGGCAATGGAGGGGAACAAAGGGAAGAAGACGAAGAAACGCTGCGAGGAGGCTCGGTGGTCAAGACCCGTCCTTGTGCGCTGAGTCCGCCGACGTTGGACAAACGGAGACTCTCGGGGATGCGATGTTTCATGATGGGGTTCTTTCTGGTCGGATTTGACCGCGTGTCCGTTGTGGGTAGGTTCTGTATTCCACGACTCCCTCTCTCTCATCCATTTTAGGGGAACGGCGATCCCCCCTAGGAAAGAGGGACCGCCGTCATAAGATTAGGCCGCTATGTTCGCGCAACGGGTCCTAATCGAGGCTCATGAAGGTCTTGGGGACGAAGGACAGACGGACTTAAGCCGCCCGCATTCCGTGGATCCCGTTTTCGGCGTTTTCGATTTCGGGAGACCGAAGCTCGGTTTCGGGAACTGCCGAATTCTTAAAATCCCTTGAAAAGTTTTTGGGGCTGTCGGAGGGGTTTGAACAGAGGATGGAGATGAAATCCCCCTCGTCGTCGATCCAGCCGATATCCGCGTGATAGCACAGGCCGCGAAAAGGCATGTGAAGGCGCTGCTGACAAGATGCCAGGGAAGCCGGAAGAATCACATAGTTCAGATCGAACAGGGAGCGGGCAGTCCACGACAATCGGATGGCCTCGCTGTATTTTTCCCGCGGCCGTCGCTGTTGAAGAACTTTCTCCGCGAGGTGCTCCGGGGTGATGTACCAATACCCGGTGAGGGTATCCCGATTTTTGGGCGTCAGCAGGAATTCGTCCGAAAGGTATTCCCGCAAAAAAGAACGCATTTCAGGCGAAGCGCCATAATCACTTTTCAAGGCCAACGTTGGCTGGGATCTGTTTTTCGGAATGGCTTTGAGTGGGACGTATCCCCAGTCGGAGGGGAAAGAAGGCGACATAGGAGGGAGGTCCGGAATTCTTTCGCTTTCAGAAAGAGAAGAATGGGGAAAACGTGCAACGGGCTCGGCGACGAGGGTTTTCCTAATTCCCTTTGCCGGGAAGGCGTCGGATAAATGATAGGTGGCGATACGACTTGTCATGCGATCCTTCCTTTCTTGATTTGATTCAGTGACCGTTTGCGTTTCGAGATGATTTCATTTGAGGGCTTCACTGCCTGTCTCTCCTGCCGGTTCCAGTTCGGTTTCAGTTCTCAATTTTAGGGGAACGGCGGCCTCCCCGTGAAGGAAGGTCGCCGTTATAAGACTAGGCCGCTATGTTCGCGCAACGGGTCCTAATCGAGGCTCTGATTGATACTCTAACTCTTAGACGAGAAATAAAAAAGTAAAAGTGACAGCCGTTATATCGTTTTCGGTAACAAAGGGTAACCCGAGGTAATTCGCCTGTAACTCGAAGCATCGATCCGTTTTTTGCGTCTTAGGAAAAGTTCCGAAACAAACGGCTATCGGATACTCGCACATATGTAAGCGTTTGTAATTGCTCGGAAATTTTTTCAGTCACCATTCCGAAAAAGCAGTATTCCACGTTTAGGATTTTACCCTTTCGAAGGATTCGAGAGCGAGACCGATTCCCGCGGTTATAAAAGTGATTTTTCGGCGGCCTGCAGCAGGAGCGGATCTTTTATCGCGCAGGGGATTGGGCTGAGCGTGTTTTTGCCTGGGCAAAGAAAGAATCGTTGGCTTCGGAGCGATTCAAAATAAAGGGTGTCGTATAGGGTGTCCCAGCAAATTTAGAGTCTGCTTCCTTCGATGAAGGCGCGCTCTCTTACCAGCAAGCGCATCGCCGAGTTGCTGTATATCGGCGTCAAGACGGTAGAGAAGCATAGGCAGCGGCTGATGGAGAAGCTGGACATCCATGACACCGCGGGCTTGACGCGCTATGCGATTTCCGTAGGCCTTACCGAAGGGGTTCCACTTTCAAAGTGAGATAAAGAGGGGGGGCAATTCTTTTAGAGATTCCAACTCCCCCTAAAGCGCCTCCACCACTTGTGGCGCAGGTGGATGTGAAAGCAGAGGCATCAAATAGGGGCGGAGCAAGACCAGGACGCTTACGGGCAGGGCGCTCGTGAAACCATAGTTCGCGGCTTGCGGACCCTGCACATACACCGTCAAAGCCCCAAAAAAGCGATCGCCCAGAAAAAAAACGAAGGTGGCGGTCCGGTTCACCACCCGGGAATTAAGAATTTCCCCCTTGCTCCCGAAGGTGTCATACCGCTGATCCCCCGTTCCAGTTTTCCCTCCCAACGGAATCAGGGTTCCATCGGGCTGGCGGAAGGCATCTTTTCCCCGTGCCGCGGTGCCGTTATCCACGACATCGACCATGGCCTCCCGTACGATGCGGCAAATTTCCGGGGACAAAAGTGTGTCCACGGAGCCGGGACTTCTGGAAAAAACAGTTTCATAGGGAGTCCCTGCGGCAAAATGCAGGCGTTGCACCATGCTCGAAGGATAATGCCGGCCCTCGTTCAACAGGATTCCCATGAGATCTGCCAGCGCATTGGGCCGGTCCGCGGAACTGCCGATGGCCGTTCCCAAAGAGGGAACCAGCGAACCGAAGGGGTATCCCAGCCGTTTCCAGGCGCGGTGGATTTCCGAGAAGGCTTCCGTTTCCAAGGCAGTATGTATGTGCTCATTTTGAAGACTCGGGCTGATCCGAAAGATCCAGTCATAGGAATCCAGAATGGGCTGGCGTGCCGCAGAGGTGACTTCCGACCAGGAGGCATTCGGATGCGCCCCTAAATACCGGACGAGCCAGAGTTCCAGAGGATGGACCCCCGCAGAAAATCCATAGTCCGCAAGCGTCCAATCAGAATGGGAGGCGATCCTATTGAAGATATTTCTCAAGTCCGCCGCGGACTGGAGCGAATCCCCCAGCGTGTCCAAAACGAAACTTTCGAATCCCGGCACGCCCGAATCCGGATAGAGGTAACGATAGGCCGAGGCCAGACGGTAGGAGCCGCCGCGGGATAGGTTGTCCAGAAAGGTTTCCGGGGCGGTGCCGCCTTCGAAGGAGGAAGAATCCCGGTACTCTTCAAAAAACCGAAAGAGAAACGTTTCCCCGTCCCGCAGGGCAAAGCTTTCCAGATAGCGCCGCCGCGCCGGAGAATCCGCGCCAAAGATTTTTTTCGGTGAAACCCTCTGCGCGATGTGGAAATTCACCTCGTCCCGCATCAGCCTTACGAAGGAAAGGTTGATGGAGTTCTGGAACGCGTCGTGCACGCTGTAAACTTGGGGGTTTTCGGTGGAATCAAAATTGGCAAAGGTCTGCTGACCGCCTCCCGTGAAAAAGATCTCACCGGGATCGGCGGAATAGGTCCGTTGCATGCCCGCTTCAAGCAACGCCTGCAGCGAGGTATCGGTCGCATGCGCCATGTAATCCGCCGTCCAGCGGGTTAAGGTGTCCTCGGCCTGCGCCGCGGTATCCAGCAGGGAGTCGGAGGACAATCCGGCGAAGCGCTGGTGCAGTTCAGAAAGGATTTCCAGATAATGGACCAACGTCCGCAATTTGGCGGTCGATCCCAATTCCAGCTTGGCCTGATCGTTGATGTCGAGGGGCTGCTCGTAATTATCAGCCTGCACGCGCAGCAGATTGTTTTGGCCCACCGTTTCAAACAGCGTGAAGCTGTAAATCACCTTGGCGGGATCGCCCTTGTCCATCAGCCGGAAACTTTTAAGCCCCGCACTGTCCAGGAAACGGGGATCGCCAAGGCGTTTCAAGGTCTGGACCACCGCCGCCTGAACGCCGCCATCCACACTAGTGGAAACCGAAAGATCGAGCCTGTCCAAGTTGTAAAGCCGCGGAACGCCCAGAAGGCGCGCCAGGCGGTTGCGCACCGCATTGATGGCTTTTTGCCCCACGAAGTCCGGTGGAATCTCGCTGCCCTGATGCCAGACCAGAGGCGGCCTCGCCGCCAGCACCGCGTCGCGCATGCGGGGAGAAAGAATGCCCTGATCGCAGAGAAGCCGCGTGTAGCGATCGCCCAGTGAGAAAAGGACATCCGGATGTGAAAGCAGGTAATCCGAAGGACGACGGTGCGCGATGAAAAGATGAAGCATCTTGCGATAGGCATACCCCCATCGGTCCATGTGGACGGTATCCCGCAGGTAGCGATTCAAGGTGTCCAGGGGCGTGTCGTACCAGGCTGCCAGCCCGTCACCCAAACCATGCACTTCTCCATACCCCGGCAGAGCCGCCAAGGGAACGGTATTCACATACTGCAGCACGATTTGCCGGCGAGCCTCCAGCGTCCGTGGGCCGTCTCCGTACGCGCGCATGGAAGCCGAAATCATTTGGTCAATCTTTTCTTCGCCGGTGGAAGTTACCCCTTCGCCGGAATGACAATACTTCTCTATTTGGGTCGCCAGGGTGCTTCCACCCATTGAACTGTAGGGAAGCCCGATTTTTCTTTTCGTCACCTCGCCGAGGGCCTTGCAAAAACGCGGCCAATCCACCGCAGGGTTCATCCAAAGCCGGGTGGAATCGAGCAGGTGTTGATTCTCGATGAACAGAAGGGTCTGCACCACCAGGGGCGGGATGGAATCAAAGGCGGGATAAACGCGCTGTGGATCCAGCGCGGCATACAGGAGAGTTTTTTGCCGGTCGTAAATGCGCAGCCCGGTCTGCAGTTTTTCGGAATATGGAGGCGGGAACCCGCGCTGTGTCCAGCGCATGAGTGCGGGGGAGAATTGGGCCTGTTGTTCAATGACATATCCGCGTTGTTGCAGGATGGCGGTAAAAGCGGGCAGTTCGGCATAGCCACGGCGCAAATCCTCAGGTCCCCGGCCGGGAAACACGACCCTTGAACTCGGACCCTTTTCCACCGAATAATTAAGGGCGCGTCTCCAGTGGGAGAAAAGATGGGCCTGCAACCAGGAGGTCCGTATTTCCACCGGCAGCAATGCAGCCAGAAGGATCCCGAGCACCATGAAAGTCGCGAGGAGTATCTTGGCAAAAGCCCTCAAAAACGGATTGCGTTTTAAGATCTTGAACAGAGACACCATGCAGCGTATCCCCCATCCGTTTTCCCAAGACCCAGAACAAATACAAAGCTTCTTCCATCCTCTGGGGGTCGTTTTTCCGGGATCGAATTATTCTGATGCGGACATCAGCTGAATGGGAAATACGGCAGAATTAGAACAGGGGTTTTTGGGGGGTTGGAAAAGAGGGGGATCTCTCCGTTCCCGCATATAATCGGCGAATCAGCCTTCTATTGAACCCATGCCCAAGGACATCTGTTCCGCCTCCGGTTCGGGCTGCCGCATCTCATGCACCTCGCCACCCGGCCCCATCTGGGGAATCAGGGATTGGGCGTTCAGGATGCCTTCGAACTCCGAAAGCCGGGGCAGGTCGTCGGGGATGCGGCTGATGCCGAAGTATTTCAGGAAGTCCCGCGTAGTGTGATACGTGAAGGCATGCCCGAGGCTGTCGGAGCGTTTGCCGATGTCGATGAGTTTTTTGTCCAGCAAGGTCTTTAGGCTTCCGTCCACGTTGACTCCGCGCACGGATTCTATCTCAGCTTTGGTGATGGGCTGTTTATACGCCACCAGAGCCAAGGTTTCCAGCGAAGCCTGGGAAAGGCGGCGCGGCGCGGAATCCTTGAACAGCTTGCGCACCCAGGGAAAGTATTTCGGCAGCGTGCGCATGCGGAAACTCCCGTCCGTCTCCACCACCTCGAAGGGCATTTCCATGGATTCCAAGGAACGATTCAGGCCCTTGACCAATTGGCGCAGATGGGGGAGATCC
>Ga0206883_1079_pt1 | contig 16326 bp, 7 predicted proteins | sample Alteio_BWOrgCont_2_FD_152910 | JGI IMG/M metagenome (GOLD analysis project Ga0206883, IMG submission 152910) | Enriched cells from forest soil in Barre Woods Harvard Forest LTER site, Petersham, Massachusetts, United States -... | ecosystem: Environmental > Terrestrial > Soil > Temperate forest > O... | reverse complement strand
CATTTAGTATCGGTACCAACTTGCACCGGGCTGTTTCTTTGAGCAGTAGTTCCATCTCCTATATCTCCCAGCAAACCAAACCCCCAACCCCAAAGTGTTCCATCAGATTTAATGGCATTACTATGCCCGCCACCTGCCGAAATATATACCCATTTGTTATCGGTGCCAACTTGAACAGGAAATACTTGAGATGCCGTTGAGCCAATGCCTAATTCGCCTTCGCCATTATAACCCCATGACCAAAGTGTTCCGTCAGATTTAAGTGCATGCGAATGATAATCGCCAGATGCAACACTCACCCAATGATTATCGGTACCAACCTGAATAGGTACAAGTTGATTATTGCTACTACCTCCTGTACCTAACATGCCGGTGCCGCCACCCTGAACTCCAACATTGGTTCCCCAAGCCCAAAGTGTTCCATCGGCTTTAATAGCGTGCGAAAAATAACCACCTGCCGAAACCACAACCCAATCATTATCTGTACCAATTTGTACCGGACTACTTTTTGAAATGATAGTTCCATCTCCTAATTCCCCATATGAGTTATTTCCCCAAGCCCATAAAGTACCGCCTCTAATTTCTAAAGCATGTGTACTGCCTGATGAAATGCGTTGGTAATTTCCTCGGTAAGTTGAAGGTCTTCTTACATCGCGTTTGTTAATTTGTGCAAGTATGACTTGTGTGTTTACACCTATTAAAAGTAACACTAAACCAATTTTTAAAAAAATATTTTTCATGTTGTAAATTTATGAAGGCAAAATTAATTCATAATTTAAATTGGCAAAATTTACTATCTGGTTAGCCTTAATGCTTCATTCATCGAAACTTTATCTGTTTGTGAGCAAATACGGGTTGCCCGTGTGTTTAGCGTAGAAAAAACCGAGCAGTGCTTTTTAAAGTGATTAATTATGTTTTTTATTACTCCACAAACCCAAACGCATATTCTACAAACTAAAACATGCATTACACAAACTAACTGGTTAAAAAATATGCCACTTAAAAATAAAATATCGCAAGCGCAGGGCTTTTTTATAATATTGTGTTTATAAATTTATACGTATGAAAAAAATTTTACTACTCCTTTCCATTTTTTGCATTGCACAAATAAATGCGCAAACATTTCAAAAAACATACGGCACAGCAGATGATGAACAATTAGGCTCACTTTTAAAAACTACCGATGGCGGTTTTATAATGGCAGGTGATAACAGTACTGATGTGTATGTAGTTAAAACCGACTCTAACGGAGTTAAGCAATGGATAAAAACCTACGGCGCAGCATTTGGTGTACAAGCAACACACATTAACAGTACAGCCGATGGCGGATATATAATTACGGGTACCACACTTGATACAACGGGCGGCGGAATACAGCGCAGCAAAGCAATACTATTAAAAATAAAAGCTGATGGAACGCTACAATGGACAAAATGCTACGGCAAGCTCGGCGAAAATGGGCAGCATGTGCAGCAAACTAAAGATAAAGGTTATATTGTTATTGGCAACACAATTACCTTAGGCAATCAAAACATTTATATTTTTAAAACCGACTCGTTAGGTACACTACAATGGACAAAAGTAATTGTAGGGCAGGGTTGCTGTGGCGATCACGATTTTGGCGCATCTATTATGCAATTAGCCGATGGCAATTTTGCCATGGTTGGCAATATTTATAGCCATCAGGCAAATACAAGTTTGCTTTATATAGCTAAACTAAATGCCGCAACCAGTGCCATACAGTGGGAAAATTCTTACATAATAATTAATCCCGGCAACGGCAACGATGTAACTTCGTTTATGCAAACCTCCGATAAAGGTTTTATTATTACAGGAGATTGTTATCAGCGAGGCATCTATCTTGTAAAAACTGATTCGGTAGGGGTTTATCAATGGGGTAAACAATATGGGATTTCAAACGGCATAGGTACATCAGTTATTCAAACAAACGACGGAGGCTTTGCCTTTGCAGGTAATAATTATACTACAAACAATATTTTTATTTACAGAACAAATGAAACGGGTGTTTTACAATGGGCAAAAACTTTTGCCGATACAGGCAGCAACAAAATGACAGCTGTGCAAACACTTTTACAAAACAGTAATGGGCAATATATTTTAGGTGGCGCAACAAATAATTTTGGTGCGGGACAAAGAGATTTTTATTTAATAAAAACCGACACATTTGGCAATAGTTTTTGCAACGGTTTTTCTATTAGTCCAACCACAACTATTACCAGCCAATTTGGAGACATTTTAGGCACTAAAGATACACTTGGCATAACCCCTACCGTAGTTTCTTTCTCACCTGATACAGGAGCTTGTACCCAAACCACAGTTTGTTATAGCCCCAGCGGTATTTCAACTTATAACACACAAAATTTAATAGTTGAAATTTATCCCAACCCCGCGCAAAACAATTTTACTATTGAAACAACCAATGCCGAAAAACAAACCATAAATATATTTGATATAAACGGCAAACCGGTTTTAACCCAAAGCATAAATGATAAAACAACAATTGATGTCAGTAATTTAAATTCGGGCGTTTATAACCTCAACTTAATTAGTAGCGCAGGTGTTGTAAATAAACGCTTGGTTATTGTAAAGTAGTCTTTTGTAATTTCGACCACGGGGAGAAATCTTTATTTGGGCGTTCCGCTTGTTTTAGCTCCTTGTTTTAGTTTTTTTATTTTGGTATCACTGAATGCTTTGCTAAGGACTTTGCATTTCAAGTGGCGGGCTTTGCGTTACAAACCCTAATACAAATGCAAAATAATAAAATTAGCTTTGCTAAACCATTATTTAAAATACTAAATATGCAAGTTAACATCACCAAAAAAAATAATCGAAACCAACTTACCTGTGTTCGTCCAAACGGTACCATCGTACAATCTAATTTAGGTCCTAAATTACCGTTTCACGATATAGCTCATTTGATAGTTGATAACACGTACTTATTTGTAATTATAGGTTCGTTATGTGCTATATCGTTTTTGTTTATACAACGTAACAAACAAAATATTTTTATAGTGATACTGATTGGCATTGTTGCCTGCGGGATGGTGAAGGTGACATCGAGTGTATATGAAAAATTAGAAAGTCACCAAAAAATACGGATTGATGTGTTGTTAGGCAGAGGTACCATTAACCTTAAAAAAGAAGGTTACAATGTAAACCAAGCTAAAATAGCCATTGGCAGTGGCGGTTTTTTAGGTAAAGGTTATTTGCAAGGCACGCAAACCAAATATGATTTTGTACCTGAACAAGACACTGATTTTATTTTTTGTACCGTTGGCGAAGAGTGGGGTTTTTTAGGAACATCGGTAGTTATTTTATTGCAGCTTGCTTTAATTTTAAAAATTATTACAATGGCCGAAAGACAGCGATCCGATTTTAGCCGTATTTATGGATACGGTGTGGCATCGGTTTTGTTTTTTCACTTGGCTATAAATGTTGGCATGACTATTGGGCTTGCACCTGTTATTGGTATACCGCTACCTTTTTTTAGTTATGGTGGCTCATCGTTATGGTCGTTTACTATTTTACTTTTTATTTTTATTAAGCTCGATGCAAATAGGTTGAGTATATTGAGGTAATTTTTTGTATGATGCTTATTTGAACTGCAAGGTTTTTATAATCTATTAGCAGTTGAAGTAAATTTTTACCTTATAATTAATTTGTAATTATACATTTTATTATTAGACGATGCCGTTATAATATATGTTCCTGATGGCAACGATTTTGTTTCCTCCAATACAAAAACATGGTTATCATCTTCGCTAAATAAAACTTTCGATAAAAATTCTCTACCCTGTATATCACGTAAAACAACTACTACTTCTTCGCCTTTATAACCTGTAACCGCAACATTTAAGTTAGTTGTATTATCTATAGGGTTTGGGTAAACCACCAACTGTTGTTGCCCATCTTTAGTAATGGTAACAACAGCTATAGTAAAGTATTTAAATGCTCCATTATTATCTGTTTGTTTTAATCTGTAATACGATGTTCCTTCATAAGGCTGATAATCTGTTTCTGCATAATCTCTGTAGGTGGTACTATTTCCTGCACCGGGTACATCAATTAGTTTGGTAAATGTTTTAGCATCTTTACTTTTTTCAATTGTAAAATAAGCGTTGTTTGTTTCGGTAACAGTTTCCCAATTCACATCTACTTTATCTCCGTTTGCTACTGCGGTAAAACTAAGGAGCTCTATCGGTAAAGGATTCCAACCTGTATTTTTACTTCCTAAACTAAACGATGAAAACGAGTTAAACGGTGTACCCGATGTAGTTGATGTTATACTACCCGCTTGCGGACTCGATGAATTTCCTAAGCCACAAGTAGCACCTATATCTATCCAAACAGCTGGTGTTGCCGATGTGTTTTTTACTATCGTTAAGTTAGCACCTTGGTAAACGTTATCGTTAGTGCCAAAATATAATTGTATAAGCGGATATGTATTTGCACTATAACCTAAACCTGCTGTTGGCTGACTAACTCCTCCTGCATCGGTACGAGCAATGGTCCAATAATGCACCCCCGAAATTGTATCAACAGTAGCCGTAGGCATACCGACAGGAAACACACTTCCAAAAGCTGCCCAAGGGTCGGCATTAAATAATTGCGCTGTATAATTATATTGTGTGGCTGTTGAGTGGTTTACAGTAAGTACAATAGGTCGGCAATCGGCACTTGAACCAACCGGAAAGTTTAAGGTTGAAGTACTTGCTCCTGTTTTTTGATACTGCATGGGTCCGTTTACATAACTTGTAGATGCTGATGTTAAAGCAGGTGCCGTAGATGCATTTTGCATAATTAAAAGATTAACAGCATCCGTATTTAAAAGCCCCGAAGTTAACGTAAGTGCACCACTTGTGGCAATGGCGCCACTGCCATATATACTGGTTGGTTTAACTAAAGTAACACCACCACTTGTATTATTTATAGTAAGGTTAAAAAATGTGGTAGCTGTACTGCCCGTAATAGTTTGTGCAGCTGTTCCGTTAAAATTAGTTGTACTGGTTGCATAGGTAAATGTACCGCTATTAGAAAAATTACCTCCAATAAAAAGATTGTAGCTGGTGGGTGCAAAAGTAGATGGCGAGTTAATAGTTAAAGTACCTAAAATGTTCAAATCATTTTCTGCTGTTTTGGTTCCGGCTGTGCTTATAGTTAAGTTACCGTATGTAGGTACAAAGTATATACTTTGTGCTCCGCCATAATATTCAACTGTAGCGGCAGGATCTAAAGTCATGGTAGAAAAGTTATTAGGAAAATTATTAGTGGTACCTGCACCACCTGTAGTACCCGAAAGCCTTAAGTTACCGTTTGCTGCAAGTGTAATAGTTCCGCCGCCACCTGTACGGTTTGCATTATAAGTTACCATATCAAAAGTTACATAACTGTTTATGGTTAAATTGCCTACTACGTTTACACTTGCTGCCAAAGATTTGGTACTTGCACCCGAACCTGTTGAGTTACTAATAATAAGGTTGCCATAGGTTGCAGCTGTTGAAACTGTTTGGTTAACACCATTTCCACTATTATAATTAACGGTGCTATTAGCATCTAAAATAATAAAAGTGGGGTTAGTTGTGCTTTGATTAGTTAAGGTTGCATTACTTGATATATCCATATTACCTGTGCAACTATATGCAGCAGGAATAGTAAAATTACAAGGGTTTGTACCATCGCCTAAAATAATTGAATTGCCCGAACCCGTAACCGCCCAGTTAGCGCCTATAGTTGGTGCGGCGTTATTTTGTACAAAAAAATTTAAATCGCTGTTGGTAAAATTTGGTGGGTTTGCCCCTGTTCCGTCTGTATTTAAACCCCAACTGGTAGTTAAGTCAAGGTTGCCGGCAGATTTGGAATAATATGAAATATGAAACTCATGAGCACCCACATCCGGTGTTGTTGAACGCGCGTAACTATGAAAATCAACCGTTATGCCGGTACCACTTACACCTACTGAAACAACAGGGCTGCCACTACTAATATCTAAACTTGGTGTAGCAGTTGTTGGCGAAACAAATGATGGATCGCTATTTATACTATTAGCATCTCCTGCGGTACCTGTTTTCCAAGCAGCAAATGTTCTTGCAGTACCACCACCATTATACGAACCGCAATTAGCTGCAACAGTTGTATACAAATCATTATAATTAGATGTCAATCCCGCAGTACTTGATACGTTTATGGCGTAGTGATTACCGGTTCCGGCAGACTGTGTTCGTGCATTATAAAATATATTATTTTCTATCGTGCGTGTTCTTGTTACGCTGCTATAATAACCTTGTGTATTTGCACCCGTTGCAGCAACGGCACCACCAATATAAACGCTATTAAAATAAATTGTATTGCCATTTGTATTTGATGCATCGTAAATGCCATATATAGTATAACCTATAGTTACTCCGTTACCTAAGGTTATCATATTATTGCTGGTAGTGGCTAAACCGCTTGCAATGTATACACCATACATGGCATCGGCTGTATTTGTACCGCTTAAGGTTAAATTATAAATAGCATTTGCTGTAACAGGGTTTGAACCACTTGTGGGTCCGGCAAAATAAATCCCATACACATCATCAGCTATAGCACCGCTATATGTATTAGAAAGGTCGTGAATAATATTGTGCGATATGGTTTGCCCCGCAGTTGTAATGCCTTGATAAATGCCCATTATACCTGATGTAGAAGGTTTGGTAGTACTTAAATTAGCAATTGTATTAGTTGTAACAGTTACTAAAGCAGTGGTAGATCCACTATTATATATTCCATAGGTATTTGTGTTTCCTGAATTATCAGTACTATTATTGGCAAAATTTTGGATTGTGTTGCCCGATATAGAAACATTAAAAGCATTTGTAAACTGTGTAAACACTCCCATCATAGACATTGGTGTAGCTGAGCTTGCATACTGTATACTATTTGCGGTGGTACCGCCAATAGTATTGTTACTAATAATAAAACCGGCACTTAATGCCCCATCACACTCAATAGCACGGAAGGATCCCGTGTTACCCGTGTTACCAAGTGAAATGGAAAAAGAACCAATTGTATTACTTGCTACGTTTCCTTGCGGGGCATTTGATGATATTCCGCCGGCAACAAAACCTTGCGAACTTGCCGTAGCATATTTAATATTAATTGAGCCTGTACCGGTACCACTGCCAATTATATTATTCGACACATCAACATAACCGGCTGCTACACATAAACCTAAAAAGCTATATGTATTGGCTGTTGCACTTTGTACGCCAAAACTAATATTAGCTACCGTATTGGTTTGTACAATGGAAGCTCCCGATGTTCCTGAACTAACATATATTCCATACAATGAATTATCTTGTGTAGCACCGGCATCAAAACTAAGTGCAGTACCTCCACACATAGGGGCAGAACCACCGATATAATTTCCCAATATTGTATAATTGTTTCCACCTGGGTCAACCACTTCTATGCCTCGCATTTGTGAAGCACTTGTTGGTACTCTGGCTGCGGTTTGATAACAACTATTACCTGTTATAACCCATGTAGTATTACTTGATGATATATAAATGCCATGCGAAGCTCCACCGTTAAAATAAAAATTGTATAAATTATTATTAGTAATGGCATTATTATCATTTTCATTGCCGGCAGTACCGAGCGAATAAATACAGTTATATGGCGTTGTTGCCCCATCATGAATATTACAATGGTCGATAGTGTTATGATCATTACCCGTTGTATTGGCGGTACTAAAAAGCACTACACCTTCAGTTGTTGAAGTGTTTACACCTTGCATATTGCAATATTTAAAAGTATTGTAGCTTGCATCATTTATAAATAAAACAGCATTACCGGTTGTACTTGTATTTACAATAGTAAGGTCGGCAGCACCTGCTTGGTTTACCCTGCCATCAATAGTAAAATTAGTACAGTCACTAAAATTCATAGTTGCCGTAGGGTCGGCTGATGTAATTGATAAACCGGTAACCGCAGGATAAATAGTAACTGAATAGTTGCCTGTATTAAGAGATGGTGTAAGCGGAAATGTTTCACCTGCACTTGTATAACCCGCTTGTAAAACTAAATTAACATTACCGGAAAGACCTGCGCAATCCATAGTAGCAAAGGCTTCGGTTAAAGTGGTAAAATTTGGAGAGCCTGCACCGCCTACGGTATAAGTTCCGTTAAAAGGAGTAGTGCAAGTATATGTTAATGTAACATAACCTGCTGCGCCTGCTGCACCCGTGGCACTACCACCAAACAATCCTGATGCATAACCACCACCTGCACCACCACCATAAATATTTCCATTATTACCGTTACTGTTAGCTGTTGTTTGTCCTGCCCCACCGGTACCACCATTACTAACCCCGCCTGTGCCTGCTGTTGAACTTGCCGCGGCCGATCCTATAGCATTAGTACCTGCACCGCCGCCGCCGCCGCCGCCGGCTGTACCGCCGCCAACTGATGCCCCATTACCTCCATTAAATGTTGTTGTACCTATGTTAGCTGTTCCTCCTGCACCCAATGCACCACTTGTTCCGCTTGTGGTAGAACCAAAACCACCTGTTCCGCCTGCGGCAAAAACTGTAGCCGCCGAATTAAACCAAGATGGACCTCCGCTGCCCGCTTGAGCCGCACTTGCTGCACCTGCAGTGCCACCTGTACCAACCGTAATATTATAAACAGTACCGGCAGTAACTGCAACTACACTACTTGCATAACCGCCACCGCCACCACCGCTGCCGCCGGCAGAACCCAGCAGACCTACATTGGCACCACCACTACCACCACCTGCACCCCAACATTGTACAACAACTGTTGTTGTACCCACAGGACACACCCAAGTGCCCGTTGTGGCATAATTTTTTACAGTTTGTGCATTACCGGTAGATAAACCCAAGAATAAAAACAAGCAACATACTGCATAAAAGACAGCTGTTTTTTGCGATATTATTTTAATATAATTAGTCATGTAATTTTTTTTATCAAATTAATTTTCGCTTAATAACATTTATTTTTAGTAGCCAATAATATAACACCGCGCCAATTATTTTGTAGCAAAAAAGGCAACTTATGCAGGTAAAAAAGGGGTAGCATTTTTTTCATTAGGCAGTAATTAAACGCAAGTATTACTTAACGCAAAATAAAATAATTAGGAAAAAACACGTGTAGTAAAAACAATTATAATTATGTAGTAAAAACTATTACAATGCGTGATTGGATTTTTAGCAAAACAACTATTACTCTGTCATTTCAACCGTAGGGAGAAATCTTTATTTGTAATAAATTTCTCAGGCTCACTACACAAACTGGCTCTTCACTAAAAATATCCCCAGGATATTTTTCTTTACGTTTAGTCCTCTCCTTCAAAACGACAAGAAGCAATAAAAATCAGTTTTTAGTGTGCTTGCTTTTAGTAAGAGGTAAAATTAATTTTACTGTTGTTCCTTTATTTTCAGCTCCTGTAATAATTAATTCTCCTCCTAATAAGGCGGCTCTTTCTTTCATGCCCAAAACTCCCAGCGTTTTTCCGTTTTTTATCCTCTCGGCACTAACTCCTTTTCCATTGTCGCAAACTTCTAAAAACCAATCTTTTTCATTTTCGGTAACCGAAACAGTTACTGATTTTGCCTGCGCATGCCTAAGTATATTGGTAAGAGATTCTTGCAAAATTCTGTATGTAGTAATGCTAAAATTTTCTTCAAACTTTCGCTCTTTTATATCAGAAATAAAATTGCACGGAATGTCGGCTTTCTTTTCAAAATCTTCACATATCCACTCAAGCGCTGCAATAAGCCCCAAGTCATCAATAATAGGTGGTCTTAAATCAGACGAAATTTTTCTGACTTTTACAATAAGGTTATCATTAAAATCAAGCATTTCTTGTAATTTTAAAACAACCGCCGAGTCGGTATTATTTTGTTTCCGCCTAATCCAATCTATATCTAATCTAAGTGCTGTGAGCTGCTGCCCAAGTTCATCATGTATTTCGCGAGCAATAAACGCCCTTTCTTCTTCTCTGATTTTTTGAAGGTGATTAGAAAGGTCCCTTAATTGATTATTTTTTTCAAGAATTTCTTGTTCAGCTAATTTTTGCTCTGTAACATCATGCGTTACTCCATGCAAACCGCTAACTTCGCCTGCGGCATCAAAATTAAATTGTGTTTGCGAATAAATATGTCGTATAGATCCATCCTTTCGTTTAATGCGATAATAAAAATGTGGAGGGTGTAAAGTGTCTGTTGATTCTTTAATAATTTTTAATGCATTTTGCAAGTCGTCCGGATGGATAAATGATTTCCAAACTTCGTATGATTGCTTGTTTTCTTTCGGCGAAATGCCATATATCCTACAAGTTTCTTCCGACCATAAAGTTATTTCAGTTGCAAAATCAACTTCCCAACTACCAACATGTGCAATTGCTTGTGCTTGTTTCAGTTTAAATTCGTTAAGCTCCAGCTTATTTTTTATATCAATAAGTTGTTGGTTAAATCGGTTTAATTTTATTTCAGAAAGTTTACTCTCTGTAATGTTTTTAACAAAGCAAGCTGTGCCAACAACTACAGTTTCGTTATATATGGGATAAAAAGAAACTTCCGACCAAGACTCTTGTGGATGCTGGTCGTGCTCTACAACTGTAAATGCTTGTCCGGCAAATGCCCTTTCATAATATATTTTAAAGTTGTTTAACTTTTCAGCACTAAACCCGGTTTCAAGTACATTATCTCCTCGTTCAATTCCTTTACCCGATAAAAATAAAATAACATTTTTAAACGCTTTGTTACAGGTAATTAATTTAAAATTTGTATCAACACTCCACATTAAATCGTTGGTGTTGTTTATTAAGGCTTTTAAATTACTATGGTTAAAAATATTTTTTTGTTCTATTAATTTTTTTGCCGAAACATCTCTGTAGTTCGAAACTATAGCACCCACGCTTTCATCCTGTAATAAATTAACTACCGAACCTTGCACCCATATATAGCCACCTGTTCTTTTATCTAAAAATTTATTAGTGCGCTGGTAAACAACTCCGGGGTTGTTTAATAGTTTTTTAACCACCGCATTTGAAGTTTCTATTTGGTCGGGCCACATAACCGTGTTTGCCGGCTTGCCTATAACTTCATCTAATGTAAAGCCTGTTAATTTTTCGAGGGCAGAGTTTACATACATTACATTTCCATCTTTATCTATTAGCGAAACAATGTCTTCCGTGTTTTCAACCATTGCTCTATAAAGCTTTTCGCTTTTCTCCAATATTTTTTGCTGTGCCTCAAATTGAGATTGTAAATTTTTGGTGTGTGTTTTATTGGCGCTGTAAATAAGTAAAAAAATTAAAATGGCTGAGCATATAACAAAAATTATATCTGCCAACATTTCCATATTTATAAATTGGTTGGTGTTAATTTCTTGCTCGCGCATCAAAAGGTCGTCGGATAAAACTATCCATATAACTCCAAAAAAGCAGTAAAATGAACTAATTAATAAAGCAGTACGTTTAGATTGAGTAATTTTAAATTGCATATTTAATATATAAAACAGCTAAATTAAGCATCTAATAGTTGGTAGAAAAGTTGGTTTGTAGTATAAACAACTACAAAAATAGAGAAAAATAAATTTTACAAAACACTTAAACTAATTGATTGCTAATGGCGTAGTAGGTAAGTTCTGCATTACTTTTTAAATTCATTTTACCAAGTAGCCTACTACGATACGTGCTAACCGTTGTTACACTTAGCGATAATTCAACCGCAATTTCAGAAATAGTTTTTCCGCTGGCAATTAACTTCATTACTTGTAGCTCTCTATCAGAAACAAGCTCATGTTTTTCCTTTTCATCATTGCCATCAAGTCTGGCAAGTTGTTCAGCTAGTTCGTTAGATATATATTTTTTACCACTAAGTACAGTTTTTAATGCATTAATAAAATCTACATGGGGGCAATTTTTTGAAATATACCCATTTCCACCTGCTTTAATTACCCGTAAACAATACTGATTCTCGGGGTGTATGCTTAAAATAAGTACCGGTGTTTTAATAGCCTCTGTTCTTAATTGTTTTAAAACATCAAGCCCTGTTTTATCGGGCATAGACATATCCATGATAATCACATCCCAATTTTCGGTTCTTGCTTTTTTTTCAACTTCAAGGCCACCCGATGCTTCCGAAATTTTCGAAAACGGAAATTCTTCAGCTATAATTCTTGTTATTCCGCGCCTAACTAATTCGTGGTCATCGGCTATTAATATATTCATTCTCACTATGTATTATGCGAAGGTAAGAGTAAAAAAAAATATATTCGTAAAAAAAATTTATATATTAAATTTATGTCATGATAAAAATGTTTCATAATGTGCTTATGTTTTAAATAGTAAAAGCCCACTTTTTTATTTACGTATAAAAAGAATCTTTGGATTTGAGTAAAATCAATCTTGCATATAATTTTTTATTCGGTCGTTTTTTTTAACCATTATGGTTGACGCAGTAAACAACGACTTATACTCTTGCTCTGTTTTATTTTTTATTGGAAAATTTTCCGGTATGGCTTTAATTCGGTAAAAAACAACATCATTTTTGTTTACACTATCTATCATGCCAAGCATTAATGTAGTTGTACCCGGCGATAGAGATCCTTGCTTAAAATAACAAGGTTTAAAATTTTTACCATTAACAGATGATTCTATTTCAAATAAAAATTGGGTAGAATTGCTTTGAAACAACCAATACAAATAAAACTTATTGTTTACACTTGTTCCTTGAAACTTTTTTAGCACACACTCACCGGGTCCTACAAGTATATCCGAATTTAATTTTATTGATGAGCTAATAGTTGATTTTGTTTTTAAACTACTACAGCCCAATACAATAAAGGTTATTAATAAGCAGGAGATAAAAGAAAATATTTTAACGCTTTTTATATATTTATTTAAACTCCTCAAAATATTTTATTACATAGTTATAGTTACCAAATATATGTACGCAGCTTTCAACTGTAAGTAGTATAAAAAACTATAATTGTGTAGTACAAAAAACTACAAATATGTATTGTATTTTAATTTGAGTGTTTCGCCTTCCGGTAGGTTTTGCCATTGTTGCATTACTTGCCTATACTCGGCAATCATTTTAGTAATTGCATCGGTTGTTAGGGGTGCATTATAGTTAATAGAAAATTGTTGTAATTCGGTTTGTACTAAAGCAGGGAATTGTTGTACGGTACAAGCACCCGAAGAAAGCGATTGCAGGGCACGAGTGGTAATTTCGGCAAACCATAATTGGGGAGGTAGCATTTTTATAATTTGTTTATCGGACAATTGCTCAACCGAGTAACCTTTTAAAATGTTACCATAAAAACCTTCGTTTAAATTAAGTGTGTTTTCAACTATCAAATGAGCTATATCGTGAAACGGTAATTTAGGACCTAAATTAGATTGTACGATGGTACCGTTTGGACGAACACAGGTAAGTTGGTTTCGATTATTTTTTTTGGTGATGTTAACTTGCATATTTAGTATTTTAAATAATGGTTTAGCAAAGCTAATTTTATTATTTTGCATTTGTATTAGGGTTTGTAACGCAAAGCCCGCCACTTGAAATGCAAAGTCCTTAGCAAAGCATTCAGTGATACCAAAATAAAAAAACTAAAACAAGGAGCTAAAACAAGCGGAACGCCCAAATAAAGATTTCTCCCCGTGGTCGAAATTACAAAAGACTACTTTACAATAACCAAGCGTTTATTTACAACACCTGCGCTACTAATTAAGTTGAGGTTATAAACGCCCGAATTTAAATTACTGACATCAATTGTTGTTTTATCATTTATGCTTTGGGTTAAAACCGGTTTGCCGTTTATATCAAATATATTTATGGTTTGTTTTTCGGCATTGGTTGTTTCAATAGTAAAATTGTTTTGCGCGGGGTTGGGATAAATTTCAACTATTAAATTTTGTGTGTTATAAGTTGAAATACCGCTGGGGCTATAACAAACTGTGGTTTGGGTACAAGCTCCTGTATCAGGTGAGAAAGAAACTACGGTAGGGGTTATGCCAAGTGTATCTTTAGTGCCTAAAATGTCTCCAAATTGGCTGGTAATAGTTGTGGTTGGACTAATAGAAAAACCGTTGCAAAAACTATTGCCAAATGTGTCGGTTTTTATTAAATAAAAATCTCTTTGTCCCGCACCAAAATTATTTGTTGCGCCACCTAAAATATATTGCCCATTACTGTTTTGTAAAAGTGTTTGCACAGCTGTCATTTTGTTGCTGCCTGTATCGGCAAAAGTTTTTGCCCATTGTAAAACACCCGTTTCATTTGTTCTGTAAATAAAAATATTGTTTGTAGTATAATTATTACCTGCAAAGGCAAAGCCTCCGTCGTTTGTTTGAATAACTGATGTACCTATGCCGTTTGAAATCCCATATTGTTTACCCCATTGATAAACCCCTACCGAATCAGTTTTTACAAGATAGATGCCTCGCTGATAACAATCTCCTGTAATAATAAAACCTTTATCGGAGGTTTGCATAAACGAAGTTACATCGTTGCCGTTGCCGGGATTAATTATTATGTAAGAATTTTCCCACTGTATGGCACTGGTTGCGGCATTTAGTTTAGCTATATAAAGCAAACTTGTATTTGCCTGATGGCTATAAATATTGCCAACCATGGCAAAATTGCCATCGGCTAATTGCATAATAGATGCGCCAAAATCGTGATCGCCACAGCAACCCTGCCCTACAATTACTTTTGTCCATTGTAGTGTACCTAACGAGTCGGTTTTAAAAATATAAATGTTTTGATTGCCTAAGGTAATTGTGTTGCCAATAACAATATAACCTTTATCTTTAGTTTGCTGCACATGCTGCCCATTTTCGCCGAGCTTGCCGTAGCATTTTGTCCATTGTAGCGTTCCATCAGCTTTTATTTTTAATAGTATTGCTTTGCTGCGCTGTATTCCGCCGCCCGTTGTATCAAGTGTGGTACCCGTAATTATATATCCGCCATCGGCTGTACTGTTAATGTGTGTTGCTTGTACACCAAATGCTGCGCCGTAGGTTTTTATCCATTGCTTAACTCCGTTAGAGTCGGTTTTAACTACATACACATCAGTACTGTTATCACCTGCCATTATAAAACCGCCATCGGTAGTTTTTAAAAGTGAGCCTAATTGTTCATCATCTGCTGTGCCGTATGTTTTTTGAAATGTTTGCGCATTTATTTGTGCAATGCAAAAAATGGAAAGGAGTAGTAAAATTTTTTTCATACGTATAAATTTATAAACACAATATTATAAAAAAGCCCTGCGCTTGCGATATTTTATTTTTAAGTGGCATATTTTTTAACCAGTTAGTTTGTGTAATGCATGTTTTAGTTTGTAGAATATGCGTTTGGGTTTGTGGAGTAATAAAAAACATAATTAATCACTTTAAAAAGCACTGCTCGGTTTTTTCTACGCTAAACACACGGGCAACCCGTATTTGCTCACAAACAGATAAAGTTTCGATGAATGAAGCATTAAGGCTAACCAGATAGTAAATTTTGCCAATTTAAATTATGAATTAATTTTGCCTTCATAAATTTACAACATGAAAAATATTTTTTTAAAAATTGGTTTAGTGTTACTTTTAATAGGTGTAAACACACAAGTCATACTTGCACAAATTAACAAACGCGATGTAAGAAGACCTTCAACTTACCGAGGAAATTACCAACGCATTTCATCAGGCAGTACACATGCTTTAGAAATTAGAGGCGGTACTTTATGGGCTTGGGGAAATAACTCATATGGGGAATTAGGAGATGGAACTATCATTTCAAAAAGTAGTCCGGTACAAATTGGTACAGATAATGATTGGGTTGTGGTTTCGGCAGGTGGTTATTTTTCGCACGCTATTAAAGCCGATGGAACACTTTGGGCTTGGGGAACCAATGTTGGAGTTCAGGGTGGCGGCACCGGCATGTTAGGTACAGGAGGTAGTAGCAATAATCAACTTGTACCTATTCAGGTTGGTACCGATAATCATTGGGTGAGTGTTGCATCTGGCGATTATCATTCGCATGCACTTAAATCTGACGGAACACTTTGGTCATGGGGTTATAATGGCGAAGGCGAATTAGGCATTGGCTCAACGGCATCTCAAGTATTTCCTGTTCAAGTTGGCACCGATAACAAATGGGTATATATTTCGGCAGGTGGCGGGCATAGTAATGCCATTAAATCTGATGGAACACTTTGGGGTTGGGGGTTTGGTTTGCTGGGAGATATAGGAGATGGAACTACTGCTCAAAGAAACAGCCCGGTGCAAGTTGGTACCGATACTAAATG
>Ga0206883_1066_pt2 | contig 16364 bp, 14 predicted proteins | sample Alteio_BWOrgCont_2_FD_152910 | JGI IMG/M metagenome (GOLD analysis project Ga0206883, IMG submission 152910) | Enriched cells from forest soil in Barre Woods Harvard Forest LTER site, Petersham, Massachusetts, United States -... | ecosystem: Environmental > Terrestrial > Soil > Temperate forest > O... | reverse complement strand
GCGGCGTACATATCACGGCCTCGGCGACGGCGCAATTAGAAACAGAAACAAAGGCAAAGGAGGCACGTCAGCGGCAGGAAAAAGCCAAAACCTCAGATCGCGCAAACCCGGTGACGACCTGAGCTACACGGGCCACTTCAACGGGCTTCACGCGGGGCACTTTAAGATGGTGTTAAGAATCCTTTACCTCGATTTTACTTTCCGGCGCACGGGTTTCCTGCATGATGGCGTGACGCTATCCCGGAAATCGAGTGGGAAATTGGCCTAAAACCGCGGAGGAGTTCTGCTCATGAAGATTCGCAACATGCTTTTTGGATTGTTGGTGTGCGTGGCAATCGGTAGCGGCTTACTGGGCATTGCTTCTCAAGCGCAAACACCTGCCGCCAGCGCAGCGCCTAAGACCACCGCCGCGCCGGCGCGTGCCGCGGGGCCCAAGGCTGAAGAAAACCTGCTGCAGCTTATGCGCGGAATACTGTTCCCGAGTTCCAACGTGATTTTTGCGGCGCAGAGCGACATCAGCAAGATCCCGCCGGCCGCCGATCCGTCGATCTCAACAAACCCGCTGACGAACACCTACGGCGGATGGACCGCGGTGGAGAACGCCTCTCTGGCTTTGGCCGAATCGGCCAACCTCCTGACGATTCCGCGCATGTGCTCCAACGGCAAACCGGCGCCGGTGCAGCGAGCCGACTGGCAGCAATTTGTGGCCGGGCTTCGCAAAGCGGGGCAGGAAGCTTACAAGGCCGCGCAGTCTAAAAGCTCAGACAACATTGTGGACGCCAGCGGCGACGTGACCGACGCATGCTCGGCGTGCCACAACGTCTACCGCGATAAAAAGGGCGGCGTGGCCGGCCGCTGCACCTCGTAAGGCCGGCGATCCAACGCGGATTTCACCTCTTATCCAATCCGCATAAACATCGTACATTCCGCTATTTGCAAGCTACAGCGCTCTATTCGATACCCTAGGGCATTTGGGGTATCGCGGATGCATTTCCGTTGGCTTAGCCTCGGGATAACCCAGTCCGTTGGAGGTAGGCAGGACCATTCCCAAGGAGGCCACGTCATGTCCAAGCAAACCAACGACAGAGAGATGAATCAGCAGCGCGGGCAGGGATCCCAGACCAACCAGGGTCAACAGGGAGGCCAGGGAGGACGCCGGCAGGACGAGCAGACCGGATCACGCCAGAATCAGGGAGGAACACCTAACCAGGGCGGAAGTCACAACCAGGGCGGCACGCAGCAGGGCCAGACGGGATCGCAGGGCCAGCAGAACCGGCCGCGCGACCAGGGGAACACGCGGGACCAACCCCAGGATCAGGACCGAAACATGCGCGATGAGAAGAGCAATCGGCGCTAGAGGAAGTTGCAGTCGGGTGGCGGCGGCAAGGGCCGCCGCCACTCATTTTTGTGGCAGTGCATCTTTCAGGTTTACCAGGTGAGGCCATGAGAACTCCTGTACCGCACGACCCGACACTGCCGAAGCCGGAGCAAGCGCCACCGAAAACCCCGCAGCCGGAAGAGCCGGTTTCCATGCCGCCGCAGCCGGAGTTTCCACCGAGCGGGCCGGATGAACCGCATCTGCCGCCGCCCGATCCGGAGCCGTTGCCTACTCCTGTTCCAGGACCCACCGATCCCGGGCAGCCGAGACCGATCGCCGCTTAAGTTTGCCGAACTGCTGCAATAGAATGTATCGGGTTGCTGGGGTCATAACTGTGAACAGATCAGAGAGATCCTTCGCTACGCTCAGGATGACACCAGTGCATTTGTGAATTGAGCACTACCTCCGCCCGCTTAGTGTTTAGGATCGCCCGATTGACTACTCCTATTACAGCCTTCCTCAGGTAACGTCCAAGAGGTGGAACAACCTGCCCATTGCAGCCGTCATCTCAAGCTTTCGATTGGGATGTGACTCCATTCCTTTCAGAGGAGATTCGATCATGAATCGAAAGTTGAATGTTTGTTTGTCGCTTGCCGCGGGCCTGCTGGGCGGAATCATTTCTCACTATGTGGTTCTCGATTCGGTGCACGCGCAGGCACAGGCCGCGCCGCCGAAAGAGATCACAGCGAAAAGCTTTGTGCTGGTGAATGACCAGGGAGCAACTGCCGGAACTTTTGGGTTCGATCAGAATGGGAATGCGATGATCAGGATCTTCGATAAGGCCGGTAAGCTGGTCTGGAGCGCAGGAAAACCCAATCTGGCGCCGCTGAGCAGCGAGCTGCACTGAAAAATTTGTCCACAGCCTTTGCGGCGGCGATCTTTACTATTTTCGCGCGGTGCTTTATCTTCGAAAACTGCACAAACGCCAAGGAGGCCACTGCATGATGAAGCACCCCGAACTCTGGTCACGGATTGAAGAGACGATTGCGCGCCACGACCTGCTGCAACATCCCTTTTACCAGGCGTGGACGGCGGGCACGCTGCGCGCCGAAGATTTGCGGCGCTACTCCGAGGAGTATTATCACCACGTAGCGGCATTCCCCACGTTTCTGAGCGCGCTGCATGCGCGGCTGGCTGACGGCGAGCTGCGACGCGCGGTTTTGCGCAATCTGTGCGAGGAAGAGATCGAAGGAACTCCGCACTCGGAGATGTGGCTGGATTTTGCCGAAGGCATGGGCGCGCAGCGCGACACCGTGCGCGAGGCGACACCCTCAGCCTCCACGAAAGAGCTGGTTGGCACGTTCCGCGGCATTGCCGCCGAGCGCGCCCCACTGGCCGCTCTGGGCGCGTTTTACGCCTACGAATCGCAGGTGGCGCGCATTGCCGGGCTGAAGGCGCAGGGTCTGAAGGAAAAATACGGCGCCGACGCGAAAACCTGCTCTTACTTCACGCTGCATTCCACCTGGGACGTGCACCACTCGCGCGTGTGGGCCGAGCAGATTGACAGCCGCATGGATGACGGCGAAGCGACTGCCGATGAAATCGTGGCGGCCGTGGAAGCCGCGGCGAAAGCCATGTGGAATGGTCTGGACGGAATCCAGCAGCAGTGCAGCTGTAACTGACGTCTAGTTCAGCTTATTTCTCGCCTCATATCGAACCTAGAGAAGCAAAAGAAAAGGGCCTCGCCGGACTCCGAAAGAAGGAGGGGTCGGAGAAGCGAGGCCCCCGGTGGTAAAACTCCGTACAAGTTCTAGTGACGCCGTCCTCCCCGGCCGCCGGAGGAGTGTCCTGACGAACCGCGACTCCCTCCGCCGCTGGTCCCTCCGCTGTTACCGCCACCTCGATAGCCGGGCGCCGGAGCGCTTCGGCTGGTGCCGGGGTTGTAGCTGGGCGTCGGCGTGGTGCGGTAACTCGGCGCGGGCGAAGTGCTGCGATAGCTGGGGGCCGGCCCGCTGCGAGAGCCGCCGTTGTTTTCGGTGCGATTGCCGCCGGCGGCCGGAGCGGAATAGGAACGATCATTGACAATCGGGCGATTGAGGTTGAGCGGCTCACGGTAAGACGTCGAAGGGGGCCTGTAGCTGCCCTGTGACCTGGTTGCAGCGGACTTGCCGGGCGCGGCGCCATTGGGCGCAAATGAGCGGCCGCCGGCGGCGGCGTTGCCACCGCTGGAATTAAGAGTGCCGGCGCTGCGGGCGAGCGATTGGCGCACTCCTGCGGCCTGCTCGTTAAACGATTGCGGCCTGGCTGCCGGCGCGTTGCGGGTAAAGAAGCGCTGACTGCCGGCGGCACGCGCGGAGAATGCTCCTGAGCGGGCGGGGCTGTCCGAGGCGCGGAGACTGTCGCGCGAGGGCACTACCGGTACGTTGCCGGTCAGGGCGCGGCCGCCGCGAAATTCCTCGCCACTCACTTCCCTGGCCTGCACGGATCCCCTGCCGAAACGGTCCGCACCGACGGTGGAGACGCCGGAGCGCAGCCGATCGTTGAAGCTGACGTCGCGGAGATTCGAGAAGCGATCACCCGCGTGCAGCGGAGTGAATCCACCGCGCAGGCCGTAGACGCTCCCTACACCGACTACGGCGTAACCGCCGCGGAATCCGCCATACCACGGATGGAAGTAATCGCACGGTCCGATGGGCAACCAGCCGATCGAGCCAAAGCCGCCGCCGAAACCAAATCCGACGTTTACGCCGACACCAGCGCCAAATCCAAAGAACGAGACATACGCCGGAGCCCACAGCGGGCGATAAGGCCGACCGACGGGCCCGGGCCACCAGGCCCACGACCCGCTATAGAGGAACCAGCGGCCATAGTGATACGGAGCCCAGCCCCAGGCTTCGCTGGAAACCCACGTCCATCCATAGAAGGGCTCCCAAACCCAGCGGCCAGCGCGGTAGGGCGCCCAGTCCACGGCTACGCGGGGAATCCACACGGGGCCGTAGTCGGGAACATCGCTCCAGGAGCCATACGGATCGAGATCGCCGGCGCCGGTGTAATAGGGATTGGTGCGACGCACGCCGTCGGCATTCTGGATGATGTTGTCGCGATCGCGGTTCCAGTCGTCCCAGGAATCATTGGCAGAGGCTCGCGAGGTCTGATACGCGGTGTCGTCTCCCGTTCCATGCACGGTGATGAGTTCACCCTTGTTGACGGTGGTGCTGCCCTGCGGCGTGGATACCTGGGCCTGGCCCTCGCGGACGACGATGAAGGTGTCGCCGGAGGGATCCACCTGCACGCGGTAACGACCCTCGCGGGTGGGATGAACGGAAACGTTGGGAGTATCGATTTCTACGTCGGCCTCCGAGCCGCGCAGCACGGAAAAAGTCGCCAGCCCCTGCGACAGCTGCACCTGAATACGGTTTTGCAGCAGCGTGGCGAGGGTGACATCGGCGTGCTCGTCGAGGCGGATGACATCGGCGAAGTCAAGTTGCAGCTCGGCGCGAGAACCGCCGCCGGTGGAGACTTGATCGCCGGCAACCAGCGGCAAGTTGAGGGTGGCGGCAGAGGAATCGCCGGAGTCGCCGCGCAGCATGTCGACTTCGCCGCGAATGAAGCTTACTCGTGCGACGCCAGGGTCGCTGGTGTTGGACTGATTCTGGGGAACTTGGCCTTGAGCCGCCTGGCCCTGGGGCGGCAGTTGGTCTGGGGGGGGCCTGCGCGCGCAGCGGCGAGACTGCAAAACTTGCCAACGCCAGTGTTCCGATGGCTACCAGAAGCTTGTTCTTCGTGCTATTCACGGCTGGCCTGCCTTTTGGACGATGCCCGAGCGACAATTCAATTCCCGTGCTTGATATTGCACGGAGAGGCCCAAACGGGGCACGAAGTCGGACGCAGTAACGCTATTTATTTCTGTAAGATACGGGAGGACTGCGGCTTGCCCCGTGCAGCATTGGAGCGGGAAGCGGTGGAAATGCAGCAGCACTGGTGGTTTTCGGCCAGATGGCGGTTGGCGCCGTGGGAATCAAGAGCGGCGCAATGCGGAACGAATCGAGCGAGGGCAGAACCTATAAAAAGCAAGGCCAAAGCCTCAGGTCGCGCAAAGCCGGCGACGACCTGAGCTACACGGGCCACGTCAACCCCGGCTTTGTGGCGGCAAAGTGGCCTACTGCCAGCGCACGGCGGGTAGTGGTGGTGATAGGATACGCCAGCTAGGAGGTAGGCCTCCGTGCCGCGTTCCTCTATTTGGCTTCGCGCAAATTGCGCTTGTCGCCTCAAGCTTGTGGTCAAGCTGGCGGGCAGTTGCCTGGGAATTTTGCTCCTCGCATCCCTGCTGATTGCAGCGGCGGCCGCACAAGTGGCGCAGCCGCAGGCGATTCCCAACGGGCTGCCGGCGTGGGCTTACAACATTCCGGACCGTGTGCAGCCGCCGAATCCATCGCCTGCAACGGGTATGGTTCACTTGCCTGGCAGCAACAAAGAATATGAAGCGAGCGAAGTGAGCGGGAACGCGGAGGCGCCGGACTGGTTTCCGGATGAGCATGGGCCTGCGCCGGGCATCGTAACGGGAGGCGCGGGCGGAGCAGCGCTTGCCTGCGGCACCTGCCACCTGATGTCGGGGCAGGGTCATCCTGAATCCGCGGATATTGCCGGTCTTCCCGTGGAATATTTTGTGCGCCAGATGGACTATTTCAAAAGCGGCGCGCGCAAAGACGACGGGCGCATGGGGCCGATCGCGAGAGCCACCTCCGATGGGGATGTGCGCGCGGCAGCGGAGTATTTTGCCGCGATCAAGCCCATCCCGTGGGTCCGCGTGATCGAGACAGCGACGCCGCCGAAAACGTATGTAGGCACCGCGGGGCGGCATCGCCTGCCGGTTCCCGAAGGCGGTACCGAACCGATGGGCCATCGCATCGTGGAGGTACCGGAAGATCCAGTCAGAACCATCGATCGCGATCCACACTCGCCATTCCTGGCTTACGTGCCGCCCGGAAGCATCGCCAAGGGAATGAAGCTGGTGAAAGCGGGCGGATCGGGCAAAACAATTTCGTGCGCCATCTGTCACGGGGACGATTTGAAGGGGCTGGGCGAAGTGCCCAGGATCGCCGGTCTTCAGCCCGTGTACATCGCGCGGCAGTTGATCTGTATGCAGAACGGATCGAGCGCGGGCAAGGCCGCCGAGTTGATGAAGAAAGAGGTGGCCAACCTGTCCGAAGACGACATCATCGACATCTCGGCCTATCTGGGGTCGCTTCCGCCGCAGTAGAACGATTTCGGTTCCGGCGGCGGAGCGCTTGTGTACGTGGAACTTGTGGTCTGCATGCAGTTTTCTGTGTATTGCGACTGGAGCACGGTGACTGTACCCTCACCGACCGTTGTGCGAGACACCGACAAAATTTTCGACATATTACGACGTCTTCGGTCCTTGTGGGATAAGGTGAAGATGGCTCCCTCCGACTCGCTGGAGTACCACTCCCTGCTGGAAGAGATACGCGCCCTGTCCGACGAACACCACGCGCTGATCGAAGCGGCGCAGAGCCCCGACTACTGGAGTTGACCCACCGCTTGGCCTTCAGGTGGTGCCTTTGTTCGCCTGATAAAGTTTGCGCGTAAGCTGCACGAAAGCATTCCCTGGAGGGAACAGCAGATTCCTCGCTGTCTTCGGCGGGTGTAAGGGAATGCTTCGAGGCAGTCGCTCGGAATGACGCTCTCCGTAGAATTCTAAATTGGGACACGATCTCGCCTTCAGGTTGCTGGAACGCCCCTGCTGCTTGTGATATAGAGCACTCACCTGAAAGAGCTTGTGCCGTGTCCGATTGAGGAGGTCGCCATGCAACGACTAGCGCGCTTGATTCCACTCTCAGGATTACTTGTGCTTGCCGGTGTGTTGACGGCCCCCTTCGCGACGGTGTCGTTCGCGCAGCAGAAGGGCGCGCCGTCGAAAGCCGAACAAAGCAACATGGAACTGGTCGGCCATGACGACCTGCAGGCGCGCAGCGCCTATCAGCCGGTGATCCACAAACAAGGCGCGCGCTGGATTGCCTACGTCGGGCATCACGGCGGCATGGCTCTGAACCCGCTGACGGGCAAGCAGGAGCCTAACGGCACATCCATCGTGGATGTCACCGATCCCAAGCATCCGAAATACCTCGCGCACATTCCCGGCGAAGCCAGCAATCCCGCAGAAGGCGCGGAAGCGGGCGGGGCGCAAATGGTGCGCGTCTGCGACGGCAGCGAACTGCCGCGGGCCGATAAGAGCAAAGTGTATTTGCTGCGCCCGTTCGGCATGTCCGCGGAGGAGATTTGGGACGTCAGCAATCCCGCCGCGCCCAGCCGCGTGACGGTGGTGGTGAGCGGGCTGCACGATTCGCACAAGAGCTGGTGGGAGTGCGACAGCGGTATTGCGTATCTCGTTGGAGGCGCACCCGGCTGGCGCGCCAAGCGTATGACGATGATTTACGATCTGAGTGATCCTGCCAAGCCCGTGTTTATTCGCTATTTTGGCTTGCCGGGGCAACAGCCCGGATCGACAGGGCCGGTACCGAGCGACTTGCACGGACCGATGTCCACCGGACCGAAAGGCAACCGAGTTTATTTTGCCTATGGGCCGGGCGGCGACGGCGTGATTCAAATCGTGGATCGCGAGAAGCTTCTGACCGGGCCCAAGGAGCCTACCGACAAGAATCTGCGCTATCCGCAGATTGCCAGGGTGGATCTTCCTCCGGGGATTGGGGCGCACACGGCGTACCCGCTGCTGGGAATGGAGCTGCCGGAATTTGCCAAGCAGAAGGGCGGCAAGACGGGCGATTTCCTTCTGGTTCCGGGGGAGACGTTCGGAAACGAATGCCAGGAGACGCGACAGATGCTGCGCATCTTCGACATTACAACCGAATCGAAGCCCGTGGCGATTTCCACGTGGACGGTTCCGGAGGCCAGCGGCAATTTTTGCGGCCGGGGCGGACGGTTCGGCTCGCATTCCACGAACGAGAATCTGACGCCATTATTTTACAAGCGCGTGGTGTTCCTATCGCACTTCAACGCCGGGGTACGCGCCCTGGATATTCGCGACCCTTACCATCCCAAGGAAATTGGTTATTATATTCCTGCGGTCACGGACAAGACCGATAAGCGCTGCGTAGGAACGGGCGCTGACGAGCACTGCAAAATTGCGATTCAGACCAACAACGTCGAAGTAGATGACCGCGGATATATCTATATTGCCGATCGCGCCAACACTGGACTGCACATCCTGCAGCTCACGGGTGCGGCACGGCAGGTTGCCAACTTGCCCTGAGTACGGCTGTCGCTCCGGATTGCGCCTTTGCGATGGCCGGCGGTTGCGCTCCGCCCGCGAACGATTCCTCGGGCCGGGGAGCTGAGTCCTGCGCTACGCTCCTTCATCCGATCGGCCAGGCCCACCGGAAACGTCGCTAAGCACCGTGGCGCGCGCGCTTTTGTGCGGCGCAGTAGCGACGTGCGTGCTGCTTTGGGTGGCGTGGTACAACGGCTATCCGACCACCTTCCCCGACACCGGCAGCTATCTGTACACCGGCAAATTCTTTCGCGCGCTGGCTCCCTTTCGCGCGCCGGGCTACAGCATGTTCACGCGCATCGTCAGCCTGGGGCGCAGCGGCTGGTATATCGCGGTGGCGCAAGCGATCCTGACGGTCTACGCGCTGCGCAAAGCGTGCGCTTATTTAATTGGCGGCGAGCACCGGTTCCGCGATTATTGCCTGCTGGCCATCGTATGTCTGCTCGCCGCGTTCAGCAGCCTTCCCTGGGAAACGTCGCTGCTTATGCCGGACGTTTTCGCGGGCGTACTGTTTCTGGCGGCGTTCTTGCTGGCTTGCAACGGAGAACTGCGCCTAACCGAGCGCATCGGCCTGGCGGCGGTGCTGGCGCTTTCGGTCAGCAGCCACATGTCTCTGCTGCCCATCGCGCTTGTCTTCGTCACGGCACTGGCCATTCCGCGGTTCCTGGGATGGCGGCCGCAAGGCGCGCCCTCCATTCGGGCGATGGCGGCGTGGCTGCTGGTGCCGATTATGGCCGCGGGATTGTGGACCGCGACGCTGAATCGCGAAATGGGGCTGGGCTTCCGGCTGTCGGCATCAGGAAACGAATTTCTGCTGGCGCGGCTGTTCGGCGACGGAATCGCGGCGGATTATTTGCGCGCGAATTGCCCGAGAAAGGGCTTCGTGGCCTGCGGCTACCTGGACGAACTCCCTCATACACAAGGGGAATTTCTGTTTTACAGTCCGCTGCTGCCCGCCATGGCAGACCATCGCGCCGAAATAAACGAAATTTCGCGCGGCGCAATTGCCGCGTATCCGGTCCGGTTCTTGTGGAGCAGCTTCACGGAAACGCTGCGGCAACTTGGTTCCTTCCGCACCGGCGACGAAACACGCACCACGGCCGCGCCGGACACCATCACCGGCGACATCAAGAAAGTGTTCCCGGGCGACCTGTCTGCCTACAGGGATTCGCGTGAGTATCGCGACCACATCTTTCCGTTGGCGCGCGCTCTGGCGCGCGTGGACATTGTCGTTTTTGTATTGAGTTTGATCGCCTGCGTGGCTTTTGCGCGCGCCCGCGGCGCTGAGAAGGTAGCCGCTTTTTTCTACGCGGCCATTGCGTTTCTGATTATCAACGCGGCGGTCTGTGCCACGCTGGCCGGCGTGTATGACCGCTACCAGAGCCGCGTGGCATGGATCATCCCGTTTTGCCTGGCTGTGTGCGTTTGCCGCCTGATCCGCGAGAGGAAAAACGTATTCGCCGACGTGGACTCCACCGATTACATTTCCGCGGCAGAGCCGCTATAATCGCGCGGCCGCAGGGTCAGCCGGCGGATTCTTTTTCCGCTTCGTCGCCGCCAATGCCGATTTTTTCGAGGCGGTAGCGCAGGGCGTTGCGCGAGAGGCCCAGCAAGCGGGCCGTCTGGCTCTTGTTGCCGTTGGCGCGGCGATAGGCCTCGCGAATGATGTCGTCTTCCCACTGATCCAGCGTTTTTCCTTCGGGCAGCAGAGCGGTGGCGCCCGAATCGTGAGATTTGGCCGGAGCGTCAATATGAATATCTGCAAGTCCGATCGCCGGGCCGGGCGCCAGGGCGGTGGCGCGCTCGATAATATTTTCGAGTTGGCGCACGTTTCCGGGCCAGTGATAGTCCATTAATTTATTCATGGCCTCGGCTGAAATGCCGGTGAGAGGCTTGGGAGAATTTTTCGCGAAGCGCGCCAGGAAAAGATTCGCGAGATCGGGAATGTCCTCTTTGTGTTCGCGCAACGGCGGGATGTCTATGGGCACGACGTTTAGCCGGTAGTAGAGGTCCTCGCGAAACGTGCCCTGCTCCAGCGCTGCGCGCAAATCGCGATTCGTCGCAGCTACCAGGCGCACGTCCACCTTTATGGTGCGCGTACCGCCAAGCCGCTCAAACTCGCGCTCCTGCAGCACGCGCAGGAGCTTCACCTGGGTAATCGCGGGAACGTCGCCGATTTCATCGAGCAGCAGCGTGCCCTTGTCGGCCAGCTCAAATTTTCCGGGCTTGCTGGCAACCGCGCCAGTAAATGCGCCCTTCTCGTATCCGAACAACTCGCTCTCCAGAAGAGTTTCGGGGATGGCGGTGCTGTTGATTTTGATGAAGGGGCCGGAAGCTCGGCTGGAGCGATGGTGGATCAGGCGGGCGATCATATCCTTGCCCACGCCGCTTTCGCCGCCGAGCAACACCGTGGAGGGTGTCGGAGCGACGCGCTCCACAAGGGCCAGGACTTCCTGCATCTTCGGGCTGTGCGCCACGATGTTGGGAAACTCGTAGCGGCGGCCCAACTCCTCCCGCAGCGTGCGGTTCTCCTCGCGCAGGCGGCGCACGTCCAATTCCCTCTCGACGACCATGCGCATTTCGGCGAGGGAAAAAGGCTTCAGCACATAATCGGCTGCGCCAAGCTTCATGGCTTCGACGGCGGTCTCCACGGTGCCATGCGCGGTCATTACGATCACCGGCAGGGCCGCATGCAAACGTTTGGCAGCCTGCAAAAATTCCAGTCCACTCTGGCCGGGCAGCTTGAGATCGGTGAGAACCAGATCGACATGGTCGCGGCGAAGGCGGTCCAGGCCGGCCTCGGCGTCGGCGACGGAAATCGTCTGGAATCCGCCCTCGGCGAGGTCCAATTCGAGGAGTCGGCGCATGCGCGCCTCGTCTTCTACGATGAGTATGGTGGCCATGGCGTCAGGCGCTCACAGCCGCGGGAGGAGTGGGGGAGACCGATGCCGGCGCCGCGGGGAAAAAGAGCACAAAGGAGGCGCCGCCCGAAGGAGCAGCAGCCAGCGAGATGGAGGCTCCATGCTCGTCAATGATTTTTGAAACGATGGAAAGTCCCAAGCCTACCCCCGTTTTCTTGGTGGTCATGAACGGATTGAAAATCTCCTCGCGTTGCGCCGGCGGCACTCCGGGACCGGTGTCGGTGAATTTCAGCTCAACACCCTCGCGCCCGTTTTTTTCGGCGCGCGCAATGGTGATGGTAAGCGTTCCGCCTCCGACCTCGCTCATGGCCTCAAAGGCATTCTGCACCAGATTGATGAAGACGCGCTCACCCAAATCCTGGTCCAGCGGAACCGGCGGAACGTTGGGCTGGTATTGGCGGTCGATTCTGATTTCAGGGCCATGCCAGTTTGCGAGGACGTCCTGAATGGCGCGATCCACGGCGGCGTCCAGTGGACGCGGCTGCAGACGCAGCCGCATGGGGCGCGCGAAATCGAGAAAACGCGTGACCAGAGCGTTCATGCGCTCCACTTCGCCGGAAATAAATCCGGCGAGTTCGGCGGCGATCGGCGTGGTGGAGCGCAACTGCTGCGTGAGCATCTCGGCGGAGCCCTTGATGATACCCAGCGGATTGCGCAGTTCATGCGCCAGACCGGCGGAGAGCTGGCCGAGCGCGGCCAGGCGCTCGGAGCGGCGGGCGTCAGCCTGGGCCTGCTCGAGCTGACGATTGGTCTCCGCCAACTGCTCCGCCAGGTATTGATAGCGGCGCGTCTGGCGGCGATTTTCGGTGGCAAACCCGTTCACGATAATGGCGGCGAGGAAGAAAAAAAGATTGCGAATCACCAGCTCCGTGATGGCGTCGGAGGTGAGTTCGTAGGCCTGCAGCGCGGGAATTAAGTAGGAGCAGTACAACGCAGAGGCCAGAAGCGTCCATAGCAGCGTTCCGATGGGACCGAAATAAACGGCCGCGGTGACCACGGGCAAATAGAAGATGGGGTAGTAACTGCTGTTGATACTGAGCTGATTGGTGTGGCTCAGCAGCAGCATGCCGAGTAACAACTTCAAAATCACAACGTAGGCACGGCCGCGTTTGGGGAGCCAGGCGATGATGCGGTCTTCACTGAGCTGCAGGACGCCGATGGCCAGGAGAATGAGCTGCTTGTGTATCTCTGTGACGGGAGGAAGCGCGGCAAGCCCCGCTAGAAGCGCGAGGGACAGCAGATTCATCCAGTTAAGTTTCTTATGCTCGTCGGCTGCGGTCATGAAAAGCCAAGCGGCTATTTACGGCGCCAGCGGACCTGTCCTAAGCAATCCCCGGCGGACGACGACCAGTTTACAGCGGCTTTGCCGAAAAGCGAGCCTTGGCAAATCAGCAACCTTGCAGACGCCATGAATTCGGCTCGCCGCCTGCTGCGAGAGGCCGGCGGGGCTGCTTACTTCTTCTTGTCGTCCTTGCGTGCTGCCGGCGGATGGGCCTGCGCATGTTGCTGCTGCCAGCCTCTTTGTTTATTGGCGTCGTTCTGTTGTTCGGCAGGGGTGGCTTGACGCGGCGGAGGCGCCTGCCTGACGCTGGGGTTTACCGGCTCACGCTCGGCAAATCCGGTTCGCGCTCCGGGATTGCTACCCTGGTTAGGCGGCGCGTTGGCTCCCGGGTCATTCTGCCGATTGGGGGGACGGAAACCACCGGGACGATCAGGCGGCGCGGACGGCTGATTAGGTCGGCCAAAACCTTCAATCGGCTGTCTCCCTTGCGGTTGGGCTTGCGGTTGGGCTTGCGGCTGAGCTTGGGGCTGGACTCCGGGCTGCCCGGCCGGCCGGTTCTCAAATCTTGCGGGCGGCGGAGGCGGCGTGCGCTTGGCGACCACGGTGCGGTTGAACACCTCGGCAGGAGGCCGCGCCGCAGCAGGGCGCCCCGCTCCCACGTAGCTGGCACGCGCGGGTTGCACGGCAAGATTGCGTGCCACGGGGGCTGCCGCCAGTTCGCGCTCCTGACCGGTGACGATGTTGCGCGACACGGGGCGGGCGTTCACGAAGGTCTCGTGCGAAACGGCGGTGATTCCGCCGTTCACGTGCTGGTTGACGTAGGTCACGTTAGTGACGCTGGTGTTGTGATACACGTTCACCACCGTGGTTCGCTCGACCACCGTGTTGGTGACGTTCACGCGCGTCACATATTCATCACTGACGTGGTAGCCGGGAACAAAAACTTCGCGGGGCCCCAGCGGGAACCAGGCCACACCGCCACCGGCGCCGAATGAAGCGGAGAACGCAAAACCGGGACCGCCGCCAACCCAAGCGACTAGAGCCGGCGCGTACACCGGGCGAGCCGCCAACGGCCCGGGAACCCAGCCCCAGTAACCTGCGGCGAATACCCAGCGGCCATAGTGAAATGGCGCAAAACCCCAAGGCTCATCCTCCACCCAGGTCCAGCCCCACGGCGCAACCCAGACCCAATGCCCGAAGCGATAGGGAGCCCAGCCCACAGCAACGCCTCGAGGAACCCAGACGTAGCCATAATCGGGCGTGTTGCGCCAATCGCCGTTCGCGTCCAGGTCTTCACTCCCGGTCACTTCCGGCGGGACATAGCGCGCCGATTGAGAGTGGTCTTCCCCGCGATCGCGGTCGGCAGCCCATTGATCGAAATCCGTGGCAGGCGTCACGTCGGCGTCCGCCAGGTCATAATCGAGATTGTCGGTGCCTGTGAAGGTGGCGCGCTGGTCCGCGGTAAGGTTGTAGGAACGGCCGCCTCCGGTCACCTCTCCCTGCCCCTGAATGACGGTGACTTTGGTGACGGCATTGTCGGGATCCACGTCTACACGGTAGTCGCCCGGCCGCAGCAACGAAAACGCGAGGTTGGGGGCGTCCAGCTCAAAACTGTCGTTGGGATCGAGCCGACGAAGCCGCATGATGACCGCGCCGGAGGAGACCTGCAGTTGCACGACGTTGTCGCTGACATTGAGGAAAGACACGCCGGTATTGGCGTCCATGCGAATGGCGGTAGAGCCCACGTGAAGCTCGGCGCGGCCATCATTGTCGGTCCACAGACGGTCGCCAATGGTCAGGGGGCGGTTGGGTACGGCGGCCACCCAATCGTCGTCGGTACCTTCCGCGGGGCGGAAGGAGACGCTGCCCTGCATGAAATTCAAGCGGGCCACGCGGGCCGGGGGATCGTCCTGCGCGCGGGCCGGCACACTTGCAGCCGCGCCAAGCAGCAACGCCACCAGAAGGGGCATAAACAGCCATCGAATCGTTCTCATTTTTTCTCCGTCACCCCAAGGGATCATGAAGATTAGATTACATCTTCGTCCAGACGGTTGTGCCCGTTGTTTCCAGGAGCGTGTCTGGTTTGGACCTGTTTATTTGGCCAGGTCTTCCAGCTTCTGGCGATGATCCCAAAAATCGTGCCAAAGATCGCCGCGTTCGCGCAGCCGCGCGGGAAGCGTGGCGATATTGAGGGACTGCGGGCGAAGCTCGTTCAGCTCGTCCGCAAGGATTGGCGTGGAAACCGGCGCGCCGGGAAAGGGCCGCACGGAATAGACCGACGCCAGGGGCTTGCCGTGAGCGTTTTGCGCGGCGTCGATCAGGACGGTGCCTTGCGGGCGGGCACTAATCTGCCGCTTGAACGTGACCAGTTTGGGCAGATCGGACTTCACCAGTTGCCCGATGGCCTCGGCAAACATGCGCACCTGCTCGTAGGTATATTTCGGCTGCAGCGGAATATAGATGTGGAAACCGGTGGCGCCGGACGTTTTCAGGTAACTGCGCGCGCCGCGAGCCTGGAGATGCTTGTGCGTGGCGCGCGCGACTTCACAAACGGCGTCAAACGGGGTCCCGTCGGTCGGGTCCAGATCGAAGAACAGGTAATCGGGAGAGCGCTCGCTCTCAAAGCTACTGGACCACGGATTGTGATCGATGCAACCCATGTTGGTGAGGTACAACAGCGCCGCGGTATCGTCGGCGACGATGTAACTCATCTTCCCTTCGCGCTCGCGGGAGTAGATGGAAACCGTTTTCAGCCACTCGGGACGCGACGCGGGCGCTTCTTTCTGAAAGAAATACTTGCCGTGAATACCGTTGGGATAGCGTTTCAAAACCAGCGGGCGGTCCTTCAAAAACGGGAGGAGGTACGGGGCCACGCGCAGGTAGTAGGCCACGAGATCGCGTTTGCGATAGCCGGACTCGGGGAAAAAGATCTTGTTGAGATGGGTCAGCGTAAGCTTCTTGCCATCGAGCACGACCGGGAGGGTCTCCTGGCTGTCCTTCTCCAAAGTCTCTTGTAGTTCAGTGTGCTCGTCCGCGGGAAGAACACCTATGGCACGTGCCGCTTTGGCCGTTTTGGATTTGGGAGGCGCCGCGTGCGCCGGAGCAGTGCTGGCCATCGAACGAGCGGGCACGGACTTGTTGGCCGGCAGGGTTTCGTCATCAAAGGTGGAACTTTGCGGCGGCACATCATCGCGGAAGCCAATGAACACGGGCGCGCGAAGCCTGCGATCCTGGGTCCACTCCGCGTAATGCACCCGCGCGACCAGTTGCGGCTTGACCCAGGTCATCGCTTCTTTCAGTTTCGGCGGAACATGGAACGGGCTGCGCGACGTTTTCAATGGCCGCAGCATCTCGTGCGTCTGCTGCAGGGTCTGATTGGTGAACCCGGTACCCACGCTGCCAACATATTCCAGTTGCTTGCCGCGATACAACCCCATGAGCAGCGCGCCGAAGTGTCCGCGGGAATTGCGCGGGGACGTCCAGCCGCCGATCACCACGTCCACATCGTGCACGATCTTGAATTTGATCCAGCACCGC
>Ga0206883_1077_pt1 | contig 16467 bp, 12 predicted proteins | sample Alteio_BWOrgCont_2_FD_152910 | JGI IMG/M metagenome (GOLD analysis project Ga0206883, IMG submission 152910) | Enriched cells from forest soil in Barre Woods Harvard Forest LTER site, Petersham, Massachusetts, United States -... | ecosystem: Environmental > Terrestrial > Soil > Temperate forest > O... | reverse complement strand
ATGCCCTGTTTGGCTTCTTCATAATTAAATTGGCGCTTTTTATCAAACTGAGGCAATAAATTAATTGCTCTTTCTATAGGTCCAGCAACTAATTGAGGAAAAAAACTAATAAAAGCAGCAAATAAAATAAAATCGTTAGTGGGTTTTAGTTTTTTCAGATAAATGTCTGCCGTGTAGCTTATCGATTGAAAGGTATAAAAACTAATTCCTACCGGCAGTATAATTTTTAAAGGAAATGCAGGCATGTTATAACCAATACTATCAAAGGCAGCTATAAAATTATCTACAAAAAAATTAAAATATTTAAAAAACCCAAGAAAACCAAAGTTCACCAAGCAACTTAAACCAAATACAATCTTTCGTTTTCTTGCATTAGTAATTTCACCAAGCTGTACACCAACCCAAAAGTCTAATGTGGTACTAAATGCAATCAGTAAAAGGAAACGCCAGTCCCACCACCCATAAAATATATAGCTTACAACTAAAAGAAACAGGTTTTGCCATTTTACCTGCTTATTAAATACAAACCAATAAAGCAGAAAAACTATGGGTAAAAATATGGCAAACTCAAACGAATTAAATAACATGGCTTATACTATGAATTTAATTTGCATATATAGCAGGCATTCCAGCTGGTTTCAGTCAATGGCTGTTTAGTCATCCATTCTTCAGCATGTAGCATTTTTAAGCCACATTCTTCTAACAATATATTTAATTTATCTGTAAACAAATAATGCATAGTATGTTTTTCGTTTAAGATAGTTTCTTCTTTAGTTTGCTTATTTCTAATCTTAATTTCAAAGTTAACATCAACTAAATCTTTTTCAGGAAACATTTCCGGCGTCGATTCTCTTTTAACCGATATAAATTCATTTTCAATTTTTTTTACTCTTGATCCAGGTTTATCATGCAACACCCCTGGTCCATACCAGCAATCAAAAACAAACAGTCCGTCTTTTTTCAAGTGATGTTTAGCCGTCTGCATCGCTTTTTTTAAATCAGCATCAGTTTGCATGTAACTCATCACATGAAAAAGAGAAATCACCACACCAACCCTATTATCACTTTTATACGAACGTATATCTCCTTCATGAAAAGATAATTTATCAGCAACAGGTTTATCCAAATTATTTTTCCTTTCTTCTGCTTTGTTAAGCATAGTCTGACTTTGATCTATGCCAATTACTTCATAACCAAGCTGAGCCAAAATACAGGCGTGTATTCCCGTGCCACTGCCAAGCTCTAAAATAGAGCTGGCATTTTTAGAGAAAGATTTTATAAGCGTATCTATATAACTGGTTTCAGCATCGTAATCTTTATCCCTATACAATAAATCATAATACTGACTATAAGCATCAAACACTTTTGTTTCCATTTAGTTTAAAATGTTTTTTAAAGTTTTAGCAACTTCTTGTATTTGTGCTTCTGTTAAGGATAAACCACTTGGTAAATAAAAACCATACTCATACATCTTTTCTGCATTCGGGTATCTTTCACCTACAAACAAATTCATTTTTTTAAACACAGGCTGCATATGCATTGGATAAAAAAACGGGCGCGTAGCAATTTGCTTATCAGCCAATTGTTTCATCAACATTTCTGCAGTCACATTTTTGTTTTCCGAAACAACACCAAATACCCAATAAATATTTTCGGCATAAGCTGTTTCCTCTAAAGGAATAGAAATGTTTTTTTCGTCTTTAAGTAAAGAAGTATATAACTCGCCCATCTTCTTCTTAATGCTAATAAATTCATCCCAACGCTCCAACTGAGCTACCCCAAGAGCCGCTTGTAAATTAGTCATGCGCATATTCCAGCCTAATTCTTCATGCACAAATCGTTTACTCGAAAAGCAAAGGTTGCGTAACGATTTACATCTTTCTGCCAACTTCTCATCATTAGTCAACACCATTCCACCTTCACCTGTTGTAATCAGTTTATTCGGGTAAAAGCTAAACACACTAATATCTCCAAAGCTTCCACAGGCTTCACCTTTATAGGTTTGCCCATGAGCTTCAGCAGCATCTTCAATTATTTTTAAATTATGCCTTTTAGCAATATCTATTACTGCATCCATATCAACAGGTAAACCATAAATATGTACTACCATAATAGCCTTTGTTTTGGGAGTGATTTTAGCTTCAATCTGATTTACATCCATATTCCACGTTTGCAAATCACTATCAACTAAAACAGGTTTAGCTCCCATTTTTATAATGGCCGAAGCGCACGAAATAATAGTAAAAGCAGGCATAATAACTTCATCGCCTTTAGTAATGCCTAAAGCCTCTACAGCAATTTCTAAAGCAGCTGTACCATTGCATACAGCAACTCCATATGTACGATTGTTTTTTATCGAAAACTGCTCTTCTAATTTTTTAATAAAAGGACCCTCTGAACTTATCCACCCTGTATCAATGCACTCGTTTAAATATTTTTTTTCATTGCCATTTAACAACGGCTCATTTACTGGAATCATCTTTTATTTTTGTGTTAAAATAAACCCTTTATGATAAATCTTAATCCCTTCAATTTCATTATCAGCATCTTCGCTAATAAAATCACTAACTAAATTATATTTAGATAGAAATATATTAATAAATTTTTCTTCATTAAAAATCCAAGCAGGAAAACTAGCGTCATAAAAAATATCAGGGTCAGCTTTTTGTAATACAATTCTCTCGGAAGAATTAACAATAAAAAAAACTCTATCTAAAACTATATTTTTAAATCCAAAGTTCATTATTTCCTCAATAAATTTATAAGGGTCCTCAAGGTACTGGATTACACCCGAAGAAAAAAACAAATCTTTCCCTTCTTCCACTATACAATCTTTAACTGAATAATGAAATTTTAATTCATCATTTTCAAATTCTTCTGTCCCGCAATCAACAAATGCCTTTTGTTCAACTACATTCCAATTAATTTTTAATTCTTTAGAAAAAAAAGATTTCATTTGGTAATAATGAGAACCTAAAGAACCTCCAAAATCAATTACACAAATACTTTTATTTACATTATCAACTGATCTTAAAAAACCTGCCAACACTGGAAAAATGTATTTCTGTTTATTAAAAGTAATTCCGTCTTGTTCGTATACCGCTAACCCATTTTTTACTTGCAACGATGCTGTTTTTACTTTTTCAAGTATTTTAACAGAGTCCCAACCTGATGCTTGGACTAAAGCTTCGTCCCAATTTTTAAAATTTCCTTTAAAGCCTCCGTTAATTTGTTTTTTCTTGCAAAAATTTAAAAAATCAATCAATATCGGCGGGCATATTTTTTTTATTACTTTTTTAATTATATACCCCATTTAAATTCTTTTAAAACTGCTCTAATTAGGTTTAAATCTCGTTTTATCACTATCCCCTTTATATGGGCCCTGTTTCACTTCAACCATCTCTATATCTTCTAATACTTCAAACCCATGTCCACCCGATGCAAGTAAAATAATATCCCCCTCCTCCAACACCTTGTTTTTTAAATAAACCTGCTTATCATCATAAAAATTAACCTTTAATTTTCCTTTTTTTATCACTAATACTTCTTGTGTGTAAACAACATTTCTTTCAACAGGATTGTGATAGTGTGGCTCAATCACTTTTCCTGCCGGGTGATTCATATAGGCCAATTGCTGAGAAAACTCATCGGGTGTAAAAAAATGAATTCCTTTTTCACTGAATTTATGGCTAATAACTATTGCCAAAACTTGCTCGTCATTTTTAATATATTCTATATGCTGCATAAAAATTATTTATCCCAGATACCTGTGGCTTTATTATGAATGATTTTTAAATATTGAATAGGCATTAAAATAATATCGGGGATTAATGAAATGCACGAAGCGGCAATTATAGCCGACACGCCCCAATTGGTATATTTTGCAAGTACTATACATAACGGAATGTTAATAATAGCAGTAAATATAGAAATATAAAACCCTACTCTGAACTTTCCTACACCATTAATAAAGTTTCCAAAAATTTGGTTCCATGATGCCAATAAAGTATATAAAGCCATCCAGCAAGTAAGCCCTGTTGAAATTTTTATTTCCTTACCAACCCAAAGTTCATAAGCAAACCCAGAAAAAAGAATCATTGGCAAAACAGCTAACATCATCAAAAACCAAATTCGCACCATTTTACCTGTAATTCGCTTTATCCACTCTATATCTTTTTTAGCGTATGATTCAGTATAAGCGCTCCATAAAGGAGCTGATATAATAGTAAACACAAGGGTTATGGGGGTAAAATATTTTAAGGCAATATTATAAGGAGTTACTTCTTCTGCACCAAACATTCTGGTAATAATAATGTTATCAGTAGCTACAACAATTAATGCTGTTGATTGAAAAAGAAAAAACATTACACCCACAGACATTAATTTTTTTGCGTAACTAAAATCAACATATTTAAAAGATGGGGCGTAATCCTTATAGTACGTTTTATAAAACCAAGCCCCTGTAACAAAAGGCACTACAACATTTATAATGCCTATTGCCATAGCCAAATAAACCAATGAGCCTTGTGTAGTTTTTGTAAGTATAAAAATTACCAATAACGATAACACACTGCTAACTGTATTTAAAGCTCCGGAAACTGCCGTTTTTTGGTCAGCTAACAATACAGCACTAATTAACTTAACAACCAACTGCAAACAAAACGAACTAAAAACAATAGTTGTTACTCTGGTTAGTTCTATAGCTTTTTCTTCATTAACATTTAATATAGCTGCCCAATTTAAATAATGATTAAGAGTTAAAAATAAAACACATGCAGTTCCCATTATTATGCCAAGCATGGCGTAAGCGGTACTTAAATAAGTACGTGCAGCATCCTTATCTCCACTTGCAACCGATTCCGCAAATTTATTCCGCAAACCATTTCCTAAGCCAATATCTAACAAACCAAACCAGCTAATAATACTATATAAAGTGAGCCAAATGCCGTAATTAACTGGCGTTAAATAATTAATAGTAAGCGGTACTAAAACAAAACTTGTTAAAACACTTACACCTTTTATTAAAACAGAAGCAAGTATATTTTTTTTGGCCTTAACACTCCTGCTATGCCCTACCGTAAAATAAGTTTTTAAATTAAATTCTTTAATTTTATGAATCAACTCCATCTCAAAATTAAAATAAATTAAGCTGAAGTTTTTTTACCAAACATACGCTGCAATTTGCTTTTCTTTTTATCTTCTTGTTCTTCTCCATATCCGTATCCACCATAACCATACCCGTAACCATATCCATATCCATAACCCGAAGATGAATCCTTTACAGCATTAAATACAATGCCCAAATTTTTAATTTTCCCTTCTTCGTATAACTTATTAATAAACTGTAAGTGTTGTTTTCGTGTTGTATTTTGCCTTACCACATAAATATTTACGTTAGAGTATTTTGATAATACAATGCCATCCGTAACCAATCCTATAGGCGGAGTATCAACAATTACATAATCATATTTTTCACTCAAATACTCAAACAATTCATCCATCTTTTCTTTAAACAAAAGCTCCGATGGGTTAGGCGGTATTGGTCCTGAAAAAATAATATCTAAATAAGGCAAAGCATCAGCATGTTGAGTAACCTCTTCAATAGTTGATAAACCAGCTAAATAGTTACTCATTCCCTTATCATGTTTAAGTTTCACACCTTCAACAATTTTAGGTTTGCGCATATCTAAACAAACTAACACCGTCTTTTTCTCCGATAGGGCAAAAATACCCGATAAATTATAGGCACAAAACGTTTTCCCTTCACCACTTATAGATGATGTAACTAAAATAATATTTTGCTTCTTCTTGTTTTTGCTTTCGCCAATAAAATAATTAATATTTGTACGTATGGTCCTCAACGATTCTAAAAATATTGCCTTAGGTTTCTGTACAGAAAACAAACTAAAATTATCGTCATTAAACCCAATAATGCCCATTAAAGGAATTTTTGTATTTGTCTCCAGCACTTCTTTATCAGCAATTTTATCATTTAATAAACTCCTTACCGAAATAATAAGGGCAGGTAAAAGTAGTCCCAAAACAATAGCTATAGCATTTGTTTTACTTTTCACAGGTTTAATCGGATTGTAAGATGGTTCTGCTTTATCTATTATTCTATTATCTGAAACAGTCGACGCCAAAAGAATAGCAGTTTCTGAACGCTTTTGTAAAAGATAAACATACAAACCTTCTTTAATAGTAAACTGACGTTTAATGCTTATCAGCTCTATTTCAGTTTTAGGCATAGTTCTTATTTTACTTTCAATCTTTCCCAGCTGCTGGTTGGCTTCTTTCTGAACAATATTATAACCTTGTTTAATACTATTAAGCGTTTCTAAAATAGAATTTTTTACCTTTTTTATTTGTTGGTCAAGTGCCTCTACAAGTGGATTAGTAGCCTTAGAGTCATAATTACGCCTATCTCGTTCGTTCTCGAGCTCACTTAATGCAGCAATTAGCTTAATAAGTAAAGGGTCTGCAATTCCTAAACTACTTGGAGTTATATCATTTACTTTTTTATTTTCTTTAATATATTTCTCTAAATAATCTATAAAACTAAGCTGAACATTATTTTCTGATATTCTTTCATCAAATCCTTTCACCTGCTCTAAAAACAACTTTGATTGAGCATCTACATCTGTAATGCCTTTATCGCTCTTAAAATCAAGCATATCATCTTCTATTTGCTTTAATTCTTCTGAAATTTGTTTAATCTGAGAATCAATAAATTTAAGTGAATTGCTTGCCAATAAATTTTTTTGCTCAACACCATTCTGAATGTAGACTTCAGCGAGTTTGTTCAAAAAATCTGCGCACTGCTCGGGTACTGCATCTGCAATGCTAAGTTGTAAAATAGATGAGCCACTTGCCGCTACTTCTATCGTAAGGTTTGCCGCATAGTAGCTGGCTATATTTTCTATTGGATTAAAAAATATTTTAAAATTTTTCTTATCATATTTCGGATTATTAAAAAGGATGCTATTGAAATTTCCCCGTACATCTACCCGAAATGTCCCTAATTCATTGGTAATTTTCTTATTAAAACTATATTCTTGTACCTTTATTTCTTTTTCTTTATTTATAGGATGATAACTAAGTTCAAATTTATCTTGGCTTAAAACCGTAATATCTAACTCTGAAAAATAAGCTATTTCGTTAAGCGTATCGGTTTTTATTATAAAGGGGCATTTTGTATATAATTCGGTTGATTTTATTTTCCCCTTTAAAATGTATGTTTCTTCAAGCTCTAATTGTTTTACGGCTTTTGATATAAGCGATACCGATTTTAAAATCTGCATCTCATTTTCCAGATTCCTGTTTCTTTTATAATCGTTCAGTTCTTTTAAAATATTTTCACCACCTGCATTTTCATCTTCAAGTATAATTCTGCACGACGATTTGTATATAGGTGTGGCATACCAATTATAATAACGTGCAACAAGCAAAGCTAAAACCAATGAAATAACAAATAAGTACCAGTATTTTAAATAACCAAACAAAAAACGCTTAACGTTAAAATTTCTTTGTTCTATCTCTAATCCTGACTGCTGCTCTGAGTTTTTACTCATTTTTTATGTACAGATAATTAATCCTATAAAGGTATAAAAAAACAAGTAGGTACCAATTTACCTATAGATGTTGATAATGAATAATGGCTATTGGGTAAGAAACTGCATTTCAAATAATTTCAATTGCAGTTCGTATAATTTTAATTTTATTTCAAGGTCTTTATCCTCTTTTTTAGATGTTTTTCTTTTAAATAATCCTTTCTTCTCAGGACTAGCCCCTATACTTCCACTCATATCTTCATCCGGAGGGCTTGAAGATTCAGCTTTTGATTTCCTTGCATGAGGTCTTAATAATCTTTGGTCTTGTGGCACTTCATCTTCATCCCCTCTTCCAAAATTATAGCACAAACCAAGCCCCATATATAAATATTTATCATCTTTAGTCCAGGTTCTATCCCATGAGTCTACTGATTTAGAGAATACAGTTGCATAATAAATATCTAAAACTATATCTGTTTTCTTATTAAGTTTAAAGTTTAGTTTTCCGCCTATTGGCAAAATAAAGGCACTTGCCATAGCTGCTTTGGTTGTAACAACACCGCCTGCACTATTAATTCCGGCACTATCAACACCTTTTGTTTTGTATCCTGTAGCATTTTCTATATACCACTGGTTGTTACTTGCTAATTTGTATAAAATACTTCTGTAATAAACCTGACCAAAGCCGGCTGTAAGAAACACGCCTAACCTGTTGAAAAATTTTCTATCGTTTTTCTCTCTAAAAAAAAGCTGCGATAAATTATATTTTGCGTTTATCGAATAACCTAATACATTCCCGGTAAATTTTCTTTCATAAAGCGGTGGCGATATTTTATACCCAAGTATGTTTCCTTTAAATACTTGTGCTTCTGCAGCTAAACCAAATTTAAATTTTTTGCCGCCATATAAACTATACCCGTTTCCGAAGCTCTTATTAAATTCATTTAATTTCGGAAATCTGTTATACAATGATATTGCTCCATAATGTAAAGTACTCCCAAAATCGCCCCCCACAAACCATCCCTGCTTTAATCCCATTAGGTTTTCTCGCTTATGATCTGAATTTACCCAGTCAGAAGAAGTTTCTTGGGAAAATAAGGGTAAACTTGAAATGCTTACCCATAAAAAAATGGCTATTTTAAGATAATGTTTACTTTTTAATAGTATTAATTTATTCATACTTAGTATTAAGACCCTTGCAAGATACAACTTTTTTTAAAACCATGCATGTTTTAGTATGTTTTGCTACCTTTAAACCTTTATTGTATTTAAGTTTATTATGAAAAAGCAACTCTATCTATTTACCGCGTGTTTAATTGCTTTTTTTACTGGTTTTCGTGGTTATTCTCAAAACAAAAGCGAGTGTCTTTCTCGGCAGTTTGTAATCGATGGAGCTCAGCTTGCCAATCAATCTTACACATTTTCTAAGCTTTCGTATTTTGTGAGTAGTAAAAGCCTGTCAGAAAAAAATATAGATAGTGCCATTATCTATATAGAGTGGTCAATCACAGCAATCGATTCTGCCATTATTTTGGCTACTGATTCTGAATTAATGGCTTTAGATTATGCCAATATCGCTAAAAAATTTGCTACACGCTCCTACAAACTACTAAAAGCTTGCCAACAAACAACAGATGTAGCCGTAAAGAAAGATTTAGCTAAACAGGCAACTTTTTATACTGCTAATGCAGTTACTGATGCCTATCATGCTTCTTTCTATTTTAAAAATTGTAAGGTTAAAGAAGATAAAAAAGATACTGCATCAGTAATTCCTTCAATTGCTGCCAAACAACCCACAAAACTTGATGTTGACCAAAATTTATTTGCGCTTTTAGATGAGCATTTGCACCAAAAAACCGAAGAAGATAAAAAAGAGGTTTTAAAACTAAGCGCAGAACTCAATAAACAAAAAGATCCTGCAAAAGCAGAGAAAATTAAAGAAGAGATTAAAAAATTAGAAAAAGATGAAGCTCTATTGGAGCTTAGAGATAAGGATGCGAAGGCAAAATTAGATAGTATAAATGTACAGATTGACAAGCGTGATAAAAACAAAGCATCTGATGCTAAGCCCGAAGAAACTGTTTTTTCTAAAAGCATGAAACGACCTGCTGACCAGTGGGACAAAGATATTTTGTTAGATACCGAATTACCAATGGGCTTAGTATATCAAGTGCAAATTGGATATTATAAAACGCTTAATGCCAGCGAAATATTTAGAGGTTTAACTCCTATAATGGGCAAAACTATGCCAAATGGTGGCATTTCTTATTCAATAGGTATGTTCGAAAAAGTGGCTGATGCAAAACAAGCAAGAGATTATGTAAAAAGCATAGGTTTAGCTGATGCTTTTGTAATTGCTTCTTTCGATAGAAAAAAAATTACCATAGCCGAGGCAGCCAAATTAGAAAAGAAATAATAAGTTTGACTGTGCACAGTCTCAAAAACAAAAAACGCACCCTAAAGAGAAACTTTAAACCGTCTCTAAAGGGCACGCTTCTCTCCAATCAAAATTATTTATTTACTATATAAACCACTAAGGTTGTTATTGAAATAACATATGCTGCTGTAGCCCACCCTCCTTTAATTTCATTTCTTTGTTTGTTTTTGCTGTTGTTTATCATATTGCAAACATCCTAATTAGCTAAAACAAATGTGTTACAGCATTAATTAAATAAATTACACAATTCACATATATAAATATAATGTCTGTAAAATGCTACAAGTAGTATTAAATACAACAGCAATAATTAAGGAAACAACAAGTCTTTTTTAGTCTTTTAAAATAACCACTTCCACCCTAATATTCAACTGCCCTTCTTCATTTGTTTGAGGGTCTCTAACAATTGGTTTTTTACCTCCGCAACCTTTAGCATCAAGTCTTTCAGGTTTAACCCCATTGTTTTCTAAATATTTTTTAATTGCTTCAGCTCGCTTTTGCGAAAGCGCTTTTGCGCTTCCTTCAAAGTTCCATTCCTCTCCAAGTGTACTATAAGCTTTATTTTTAGCAATGTGGTGGTCGCCATTAGTGTGCCCTTGTATCTCTATACTTATATTTTCGTTATTCAATAAATAATCTAAAAGCTTTTGAAGCTCGTCTGACGAAGCCTTTTTTAACGCATAAGTATTCGGATAAAAATAAATGCTCTTCATTACAAAATTATCACCCTCTTTAAATGGCTCCAGTAAAATGTCAACTACATTAGTTTCATTGACGATAGATATCTTTTGTTCGTAATTTTTATATCCAAAAGCTGTACATTTTACCCTATATTTTTTTCCTTTTTCAACATTGTATATACGTTCTCCATTACTTGTCTTTGTGCCGGTAATTTCTTCTTTGCTTATTTCACTAATAACAATAAGGTTAGCATCTATAGGTGTTTTCTTTTTAGCATCTGTTATCTTGCAAACAAGCGTAGTTTTTGTTGACAAGGAGCTATCTGTTTTCACAGAATCTTTCTTTACAATAATTGGCCCGTTAATTTTAGCTATAATAATGTCTTGCTTTTTTTGAGAGTTTTTAACTGAACTTTCTTTTACCGAAAGGTGTACTACATCTCGTTTACAAGGTAAATGAAGTGCTTTAACTCGTAAAGTATCTTTTCTGTCTATTAAATAAAAATTATGCCCGCAATTATTTAACGATGTATTTAATACAGATATATAATAAACGTTATCTTTTTTTGCCGCAAAAGTTTTTTCAGTCAAATCATACGGGTTTTCTTTCGATACATTTCCTATAAAAAATGTTGGCTTTACTGCCCGAATCTTTTTATAGTAAACCTTATCACAAAAATCCTTTCCATTATACTGATATACGTAAACCACATACTCATCACTATCGTTAATTGGGTTTACTTTAAATTTAAGTATAGCATCTTCTTTTGCAATTACCTTGTACCAGTACGAAAACTGATCTCTGTAATTATAAAAAACTGTTTGATTAAGATGGTGCATAGTTTTAGTTACAGCATTATCCAAATAATTAAAAGGCACAATAATTTCCTTGCTATAAGTACAATCATTATCTCCTTCTATGGTTTGTGCCTCAATAGAAATAACGCCAACAATAAAACACAGTAAAAATAAAACACGTTGCATCTAATAAATCTTTACGGAAAAATATAAATTATAGAGAAATAAAAATTGCCAAACCAAAATAAGTTTAGCACATACAATTGTTATTATAATAGGTTAAAATCCCCAGTTTAAACCTCCCATCATAGTAATGGTGTACCCATTTGTAGGCACTTTAACTCCATTTACGGTAGCTGTGTTTCCATAATAAAAAGCAGGGCTATAAGTTTCAATTCCATAAGTGGTACCTGTTATATCCTGAATGGTACACGACGCAAAAATGAACACGTCGTTAATTATCTCAAATTGCGCTTTTAAAAGTAAAGATTTGTTTTGCCACTGTATGTTTTGCATAAACGGTGTACCTGCGTTGTTATTTATGCCATTAATTTGCTGGTATGCCAAAACTTGTCCTTTACGTGCCCAACTAAGTCCGGCATCTAATGTTACACCACGCAATGGTTTCACTTTTATACCCCCATAAAGCTCATCCGAATTTTGCCCTAAATAATTACCCATATTATAATTATTAGATGCAAACGTTATGCTCGATATAGGGTGTACATAAACCCACGGATTAGTTCTTGTATACTCAAAAGTAAACGATGTGTTTTTTATAAATAGGTTGGTAAATCTAATACCCGCTTTAAGGCTTACAAAGTTTGTTTGTTCATGCGGTTTAAACATTTTAGCTAGGTCAATTTCATCTACAAAAACAGTTCCATACAAATTTGTTTTGGGTATATTACGGCAACTAACATCTAAAAACATTTGCGAGTTTTCTCCTACAGCATTGCTCCCCGCACCACTTTGTGTATGGTCAGCAGATGGATAAAACATAAACGGAATTAAATAAATTGGCTGAATGTACTTATCTGCATACACAATTGAGTTTCCTATCGAAACAAAAAGTTTTTTTGTAAACCTAATAGTTGCCAAATTAGCCGCCATGTATTTTGGAATAAAATCCTGACGAAGACTACTTCCCATTCCATATGTTCTCGAAGAATCTAGTATTTCTGAAATTAGCGAACCATGTATGTAATTATATTCAAGCCACTTAGCAGGCTTTAGTTTATAATGTAAATAAGCAAACGACGGCTGCCTGCCTGAAAAAATATTTGAGCCATTGTAATTATTTCCCCATGAAAAATTATCTTTTAATAAACTTATAGTCCCCCATTTCCAGCCATAACTAATGCCTCCTCTAGCATCATCAAAATCAGCCTTACCATTTGAACTTGGTTTTAAATTAGCTCCAGGTGCTTGCGTGAGGTAATCGGGCGATATTAAAAGGTTTTTAAACCCATTATCGCGTATATTAAAATAAAAACCAAAATGTTTGCCTATAGTTCCGTTCATTTCAGCTCCCCACCAACGTTGCCACGCTGTACCATTTTTATTTTCAGAATAAGTAGCCCCCATTATAGGGTTTAGTGTAAATGCAAATAAAGAATCTCTATAGTAAAATAAATCTAAGCGTTTTTTAAAATACTTCCCTGCGGGATTTGGCTTACTGTACTCCTTCCATAAAAAAGTAGAGTGGTCTTCTGTATCATATAGTTTATTGTAATCTTTCAAAAAAAACGCCAAATCTTTTTGCTGACGTACCGTGAGCATCTCTTTTTTCGTTTCAGCCTCTTTTAGCTTTTCTCCAATCAATATGTATGTGTAAGGTTTTACCGCCGAATTGAGCTCTATAACCCCCATATTGGCAAGCTCATCCAAATAATCATAAATAGTGGTGTACGATATATGTTTGTTAATCTCTTGAGCAAAAGAAGTAAAACACAAATACTGAAAAATTAAAAATAGGAATAAAAGTTTCTTCATTTACATTACTTTTTCGATATAAATATAACTATTGTATTTAGTTTGTTCTTGCATTTTTAAAAACAATATTTTTAAACGCTTTAAAAAAATAAGCGCAGTCTGTTTTAAAAGGATGTGCCTTATGTAAATCCAAATAGCGTGATTCGGATTGCATAATTTCATCTAACGTTACAGGCAAATCAGCATAAAAAGGTGGTACCAAGCCGGGTTTAGCGTGTATGCGTTTTTCTTTTAACTCCTCATTATACAAACTTAAATACTGCGCACTTAGCGGACGAACACCTACTAATTTTATCTCTCCCTTTAAAAAATTTACAACCATTGGTAACTCATCAATCCATAATTTTCTAAAAAAACGCCCCCAACTGGTTACCCTAAAATCATTTTTAAATTTCCCCCCATCCTGTAATTTATTTTGCTCGTAAACGTACTCTTGCAAATATTCGGCATAAGGGTGCATTGTTCTTATTTTATAAACTGTAATGGGTTTATTATCCTTGCCAACACGCTGCATTTTAAAGAAAAACCCAAAAGATGGGTGTTTATCAGGTATAGACTTATTAGTTTTTGTTCCCACAAAATAAGTTAGGTTTTTAATCTCTTTTACTTCTACAATTTTAAACCCACTAAACACTAATTTGCCTAAAGCTTCGGCCTTAGGCAACACGCGGTTTCTGCCAGCAGTAACAAAAAAATAAAGTTTACGGGTCAAAAAAAGTTTAGGAAACACTCGTTTAAAAACAAAATCAAATAAAAAGTAAATGCGGGCAATAATAAAAGGGAATTTTTTCAGAATCCGTGTTTGGCGTTGCAAATTAGTTTCTACACAGCCAATAAAAATACCACCTTCTGATAATTTCGAATTTGTTTCTTTAAAAAAATCATTAATGCCGCGTATATCATTTATCTTTTGAAGGTTTACAATTGCACTACAATTTGCATTTTCAATGGCTTCAATATTAAATGTATCTAATGTTTTTACTACATACGTGTTTTCTGATTGTATATCGGCATGCTTCGAAATAAATTCAACTGTTTCCTCTCCTTGTTCCTTAGCAATCAGGTCTTTCTTCATCTTATGTCTCTCAAGGAGTTAAATATAAATAAAAGTTTTAGGCTAAGGTATTTTTTTCAATAACCTTTGTCATAAAATCCGCAAAATCAATGCATTCATTCAGCATTTTTTTACGCTTTTTATGCCAGTCTTGTTTCAAATCAGATTCCTGCAAAAGTTGGTTTACTTTTTCTAAAAGCTTTTCAGGCTGATTTGTTTTTATACCATATGTCAAATCAAACGTATATTCCAATTCTTCCAAGTAAGATAACTCCCCTACAAAATCGTTAAATCGAATAGCCGGTGTACCCAGTACCGCCGCCTCTGCCGTCATAGTCTGACTATCACCAATATACATATCTGCAAAGTACAAAGCATGATGAATGTCTAAAGGTGAAATTTGTATTCTGTATTTTTCAAACTGAGATTCTAAAGCTCTTTCCGATGTTATAAACACATTTCCTTTGGCAGATAACATATCAATTAATTGCTGAGCTATCTCTGTTGTTATGCCCGATTTCCCTACATCATGGTAAGCTGTAAGTTGGGCAAAGCGCAAAATAAAATTCTTTTCATTCAGGTTAAAAATTGATTTCACCTTTTCTGCATCTGGTGTAAAATGGTTCGGGTGCAAGTAAGCCAGCTCATGGTAACTTTTATACCCCAGTTTCTTATCATTCCATTTCCAGGCACTACAGCAATCTGGGCAAATCAGTTTAGTAGCCAACGGACCCGCAATTTTTGCAAACTTTTTTACCGCTTCAAAATCATCTTCAAAAAATATGTACGATGGTATCCTGAATAACTTACCCAGTATCGTCAACTCAGCCGCAGACCCAGCCAACAGCTTTGGTTTTTCAGTTCTTATAATTTTTGCCAGGTTATATAATCGCTTGGCAAAGTTCTTATATGCACTTCCTTTATTATTAGCATCAGATATGTTCAAATAAGGCAGTTTACTGTCTATCAGTAATTTCTCCAGTACGTCTTTGCTTTTTATAACAATAACAACCTTCACAGCCTTTGCCTGAAGGTTCTTAATCGTTTCTTTAAAAAGATGAAAATGTGCGGGGTGTCCCAAGTAAACTAATACAGTCATAATTAATCTAAACGATTAAAACGTACCCCATATCGAGAAAAAAACTGAACCAACTCCTCCCCCACATCCGATGTACCAATCCGTTCATTTTTATCTAAAGAAATTGCCATGGTAAATCCTAAAGCTTGTTTAGCCACTCCTTTATTTAACACTAAAATACTATCTGATGTTTTTGTAGAATTTATCTCAGCACCCGTTTCAGAAAAAACAACAATGGCTTGTCTATTTTTATTTTTAATATTTATTTCAAAACCACCCACAACAGTTTTTTGTTCCGTTACAAAATCATTATGGTTTAAATGCCCCACAAACTCTTTAAAAATATCGGTAATTATTTCTCCCCTATCCTCTTCTTGTAACGCCTGCGGAATGTTTTCTTTTATAATTTTTGCCGGCGAACCAGCTACCAAGCAGTTAGCAGGCACATCTTTATTAATCATCGAATCTGCTCCAACCACCACCCCATCTCCAATACTAACACCCGGCATTACAAACACACGCCAAGGCAGCCAAACCTTTTTACCAATATGTATAGGTGCAAATTTCACAGGGTATCCTTCCAGTATTGAGCTCCACGACCCATGCGTAAACAACAAGCAATGTCCACCAATGCCGCTATCATCACCAATAGTAATGGGCATAGTCGGGTTAATATAGCTTGCCTGCATAATAATGGTTCGCTTACCCATCGTTAACGATGATTGCGGTGTTTTTGTACCACCAATATAAACCTGCTCATTTATGCGTGCATCATCATCAATCGAAAAACTCTCAGTATCAATCGCACTCATAGCACCAATTTTTACATATTGTAACGATTGGATTTTTGCCTTCGTTTTTAAAGAAATTTGTGT
>Ga0206883_1074_pt1 | contig 16929 bp, 10 predicted proteins | sample Alteio_BWOrgCont_2_FD_152910 | JGI IMG/M metagenome (GOLD analysis project Ga0206883, IMG submission 152910) | Enriched cells from forest soil in Barre Woods Harvard Forest LTER site, Petersham, Massachusetts, United States -... | ecosystem: Environmental > Terrestrial > Soil > Temperate forest > O... | reverse complement strand
GGCGGCGAAGGCGATGGCTATGACTGGCCGGACGCGGAGCACAATGTCTTCGTCGATGCCAAGGACAATGTCTATATCAGCGGCAGCAGTCCCAGCGGCCAATCCAAGACCATGCGCTCGGACGATATGATCCTGAAATTCACCGTCGAGGGCAAATTCATCAAGGAATTCGGCGGCCGTTCGATGTCCCAGGGCAGCAACGATCCGACCTCCGTCAACAAGCCGGGCGATTTCTTGGTCTGGCCGAAGACCAACGAACTCTTCATCGCCGACGGCTACGGCAACCGCCGCGTGCTGGTGCTGGATGCCGATACCTTCGCCTTCAAACGGCTGTGGGGCGCCTTCGGCAAAAAGCCGGTGGACGATGCCAATTCCGGCGGTCCCGGCGCCACCGGCGGGCCGTTGCTGGCCCCCGGCGCGCCGCGGCCGGCCGGCACGGCGACGCCGCGCGCCCTGGATATTGACGGCCCCGGGCCGGACAGTTTCGCCAGCCCGGTGCATGCCATTCAGGTTTCCAATGACGGCATCGTCTATGTCGCCGACCGCTCCAACCGGCGGGTGCAGGTCTTCACGCCGGACGGGAAATATCTGACCCAGATGTTTTTGAACCGCGCGGGACCGGCGACGGGTTCGGTGTGCGGCCTGGCCTTCTCGCCCGACCCGGCCCAGACTTATTTGTATATGTCCGATTACGGCAATTCGCACATCGCCGTGGTCGAGAGGAAAACGCTGAAGGTCCTGTATCAGTTCGGCATGCGCGGCGCCGAGCCGGGGAATTTCCAGGGCATCCATCACATCGCGACCGATTCCAAGGGCAATATCTATGCGGCCGAAGTCGCGCCGGGGGCGCGAGCGCAGCGCTTCATCTTCAAGGGCATGTCCACGACGCTGCCGGCCAATGCGCTGACGGAAAAGCAATTGTCGGGGCTGTAGGGGAGGCGGCGACAACGCCCCCCTCCGCCCGTTTCACGGGCACCTCCCCCGTAACAACGAGGTAGGAAATATTGCACTGCAATATAGCGTCTTACTGATTTATTCAGCAATTGTAACGATTTTATATTTGTGCATTGCAGCAACTTTCTGCGTTACTTGTGCGTTGCAGCATATAGTCTTGGACCGATTCACGGTCTGGGACTATTGGAGGCTGCATGGTGGAGTTGGTGCGCGCCGACGGCGTTGGCGCGGTGCGCGGGAAAATGGCGGCGGCCGGCGCGCTGGCCGAGGCCGGCGGGCGGCTGCGCGAAGTGACCGATTTCGGCGCCAATCCGGGCGGGCTACGGATGCTGCTTTACGTGCCGCCGGCCGGCGCCGGGCCGGGCGCGCCGCTGGTGGTGGTGCTGCATGGCTGCCTGCAGAGCGCGGCGGATTATGATCATGGCGCCGGCTGGTCGGCGCTGGGGGCGCAGGCAGGATTCGCCGTTCTGGCGCCGGAACAGCGCAGCGCCAACAACCGCAATGGCTGCTTCAACTGGTTCAAGCCGGCCGATGCCACGCGCGAAAAGGGCGAGGCCGCGTCGATCCGCCAGATGATCGCCTATGCGCTGGCCGAGCATGCGCTCGATCCGGTGCGAATCTTCATCACCGGCCTGTCGGCGGGCGGCGCCATGGCCTCGGCCATGCTCGCGGCCTATCCGGAAATTTTCGCCGGCGGCGCCATCGTCGCAGGCCTGCCCTATGGCGCGGCGCGCAACGTGCCCGAAGCGCTGGCCAGCATGCGCCAGGCCCCGTCGCGGCCGCGCCGGATTTGGGGCGATCTGGTGCGGGGCGCATCGGCGCATAACGGGCCGTGGCCGAAGATTTCGGTCTGGCATGGCGATGCGGACGAGGTGGTGGATGCGCGCAACGCCGATGCCATCGTCGAACAATGGATCGATCTGCACGGGCTGGACCATTTCCTGCCGGCACAGGAGGAGGTGAACGGCCATGCCCGCCGTCTCTGGCGCGACGGCACGGGACGCCCGCTGCTGGAATCCTACCGCATCGCTGGCATGGCGCATGGCACGCCGGTCCACGCGGCCGGCGGCGACGCGCCGGCACCGTTCGTTTGCGAGGCAGGAATTTCCTCCAGCCAGCGCATCGCCGAATTCTGGGGCTTAAGCGGAACGGCGGCCAAGGCGGCGCCGGCCGCATCCAAACTGCGCCTGCTGCGCGCAGCGCGAAAGAAGAGCGCGGTGGTCGCGCGGGCTGTTAAAGTCGTTGAAGCGGTGGCGCCGATCGAACTTGCTGCTGTAATTGAGGCCGTGCCAGTTGAAATCGCGCTATTGCCGCAAGTCGAGGCCGAACCGGTGCCCGACATGCCGCTCACCGCGGAACGGGCCACCATGCCGGAGAGTCACGTCCCGACAACCCCGCCAGAGACAGGCTTCAAACACTGGATCGCAAAGGCGTTGCGGGCAATCGGGATTCTGAAAAACCCGCCCTGAAGGGAGGATCTCCTCCCCGCCAGCGGGTCGAGGGGCCAGAAGCGAAAGGTCCGGCGAACCTTTCGCCGCCCCGAGCGTGCCCGCAAAGCCACTAGCTTCTCTTAGCGACGCCTAGCTTCTTTTGGTGAGCGTAGCGAACCTAGAGAAGCTGGCGCTTGTGAGCGCAGCGAGCTTATGCCCGTCTCGTGTCCCGTTGGATTGCCGGCATCGGCTTGGACCCAAGTTTCTTCGGCACGCATTCCCTCAGGCGAACCAAAGCAACGCTAATCTACCGTCGAACGGGGAACCTGCGCGCTGTACCACTGCTTTTGGGGCACACCAAAATCGAGAGCACGGTGCGCTACCTCGGAATCGAGGTCGATGACGCCCTGTCGATCTCTGAGCAAGTGGATGTCTGATGGAACCGGGCAGAGGCAATCTCTCTGCCCGGCGTCAGGCCCCTATCGAGAAATCGACGATATTGGGCTCGATGTTGCTTCCTGATACTATGTCCGCAGCGGAGCCCGTAGCGGACATGGCTGCCCCAGGGCCAGATGTCCGTTTTTGACGGCGGATGCAATGGGTCGGCGCAACACCTCTAATCTGTGTGGATGAGGAGGTGGATGATGGTGACTTCACGGATACCGCAAACTCCATCCTTCTGATGACGGTGATCGAAAAAGACCTGCCCGTCTGTCTCATTTGAATTCCGGGACGGTGAGCGTGCCCGGCGCGGGGGAATCGGTTTCGACAAACCCCACGATTCCCTCGTGCGACCAGCCCGCTTTATAGAGCCTGTCGAAATGGCATCTGTCCATTGTCACCGTGCCGCCGGCATTGACGTCCCGGAAGCGTATGGTCGTGACGCCTTCGCCGTTCGGGGCGGCACCAAGATCGGCAGCGGTCGCCGCCTCGACGATACGAATCTGATGCTCCTCGCCCGTCAAATAGCGGATCACCACAAAAACCGCCTTTCCCTGTTTTAACGCGGCCCTGATGATCTCCGCCGTCCCGGGGGATCCCGTCGAGCGGATACCGAAGGCGTTCAGAAACTGCCGCAGCATGCCCTCATTCCAGGTGCCACTCTCCGGCGCCTTTATGCCGATGCGTTCGGCGACCGCACTGCCCTCCGCCTCCGACAGGTTCAGGCCCAATCCATTCAACCAATCGAGCGCCGTCGCCAATACGCAACCGTTTTTCTTGCAGTAGAGTTTCGCGGGATTCTCGCCGGCATCCACTTCGATGGAAACGTCACCAGGCCCGACGAGACGCTTGTATTCCTCGGGGGTGAGACTCTCGGGACTTTCCGTCTCGTCGAGAGCGGCCACGCCGTCTTCGGGGCCATCCAGCAACTCCGCGACGCCCGCCGTGTCTTCCAGATCGCTCAGATCCGACTTGGCCAGCGATATGTTGTCGGCTTCCGCCGCCGCCTCACTGGCCTCGATCGCGGTGACACGCGCCTTCCAGGCCTCGATGGCCGCCTGACGGCGCAGTTCGAGCAGCTCCGCTTCCTGCGCGGCAATCACCCCCACTTTGACGCCGGCCTGGTCGATGGCTACTTTCGCGCTGTACAGGCCCAACGCCGCCTGGACGATCGTCAGCGCAACGCGCGTGCGTGCCAGAAACTGATCGCCGAACGTGGCATGCGGCAGGTCGGGCGAAAGGTCGTGAAGGTCGTAGAGCTCCTGGTGACGGCCTTGCGAATCCGTCTGCCGGAAGAGCAGATACAAATCGTCGACATCGGCGTTGAGCACCTTGTCGAGAACCTTCTTCTTAGACACGACTTGGCCGAGTTCACGCGCCAGCTCGTCCCAAAGTCCCTCGAACCTGTTCGACTGCACAAGATTGAGACGCGTCGTGATCACGTCTTTTTCGAAGCTGGAGGTATAGCGGACCCCGAACCGGTCGGGCGAGGCCCCCGTTGTGGACGTATCGAGGGGACGTCCGTCCGCGTCTTTGCCGTTATCCGTATCGATCAATTCGAGATATTGCAGTCCGAGCGCGATCCTGGCATCGGCGGAGAGGCGCGCCATGCCCTGCGGGTGAACCGTCGCGTGCATCACGTCGAAGCTGCCGCCGATCGAGCCGGAAATGTAACTCGCCAGGAAGATGCGCGCATTGCGGATGAGCAGCAGTTTGCGGGAAATGTCCGCGGGGGCCGGACCGTTGCCCAGGAAGGTCTGGTTCTCGAATAGCGCCTGGAGGTAATCGAGACGCGCCATGATGCGGTAGAGGGAAAACGAGACCGGCGTATCGAACAGGCGGATGGTGTCGCGCGCGCCCATTGCGCTGATGTCGACTTTGCCGCCGTCGTCGGCCGCCACGGTGATGGGGGCGTTTCCGGGCGCGAGCTTGTCCGAAAACAGCATCAGCCCGCCGTTCTGCGTGCCGAGGAACACATCGGAATAAAGCTCGGCAAGATGCTTGGACAGCGTTTGAAACGTGTTGGGTTTGATCGCTATCGTTATGGGATGGTCCGGAAGATAGGACCACGCCCCGCCGCCGATGCGATGCCCGCTCAGCGCAACACGCGTGCTGCCGATCAGGACATCGAGATGTTCGCCCTGTGTCGCCCCCAGGTCGCTCGGCAGAACGACGCGCACGATGAACGGTTCTCCGCGCAATATCTCGTTCAAGGGCGCGAAGTCGTTCTGCACTTTGGTCAAGGCCGTGACAAAAATCGCCGGTGCTCCGCGCACGCCTCCCAACTCGCCCAGATCCCGGGTGAATTTCTGGACGATCGGAACCCCCTGTCCGGTAACCGATGCCGTGGCCGGCTTTCCGTCATGCCAAGTCAGTTGTCCCGGCAGCCACGTCGCCGTCATGGAGGTCGGAGCGCAGGCGTCGTCGCTGGTCAGCTTCAACTGCCATTCGAGGTTTTTCCACACGGTCTGGCGTACGACCAGCGGCACCGAGCCGTTCATCTGCGCCGGCGCCGGCTTTTTGAATCCGATCAGCCTGCCGTTCGCCGGATGATCCGCCCCATCGTAATGCCCCAACCACACGTTTTTCTTGGTAGACAGCAATACACGATGGGACTGGGCCGGTTCGTAGCGATAATAGGTCGAAAGAAATTGCGAGGGCTCGCTCTGTCCCCAGGGCGGAGGCCCCGGCGCCTGGGCATTGGCGATCAAAAGCTCCCGCTGATCAGGCTTGGCCGGGTCGTACAATTTTATCGTCAATCGCGAATCGTCAACGCTGTTTCGCCAATTCCCGAGGAAGCTGGTGAGCGGCTGGGCCTCGTTCTCATTGGAATCCTTGGCCGGCTTCTTCGACTGAAGCGCCTGCTGCTTCGCGGCAATGGCCTTATAGTCGTCGCCGAGCGCATCGAGCCTCTCAGCTTCATGGGCCGCCAGATTGGCTTCGTAATCGATCGCTTCCCGCGCCGGTTCCGTCGTCGCGCGCGTGGCGTCGAGAATCGTGTGAAGGCGCAGCGAACGCCAATCGCCGGCCAGCTTGCGAACCAGCGCCTCGTTCTTGTTGGCGGCGGAAATCGAACCGGCGAGATCGTCGGCGGTTTGGGAGAAGGAGAACGGCGGCCACAGAAGCGCCACGCCCGCCACGGCGGCCGAAACGGCGAATGTGCGATAGCGCATGCGCCTCACGGCCCTTCCTCCGGCCAGCGCCCACCCTGTGCCACGAGAAGATCGTTGTTTCCAGGCGGCCCCACGATCCTGGGTATGGAAAACATCAGTACCAGCAAATCGCCCTGCGGCATTGCCGCGGTATTGCTGATCGGGCGCCCATTTCCCTTCTCGAAGCCCGCCACGCCGTCCGGCACTTTCCCGCTCCAGTTGGGCCAGTAATTCCTGCCCAGAAAATTGTCCACGCCGTGCGCAACGTAAGCGGTGAAAACGGGCATGACGTAGGACATGCGCCCGTCGTACATATCCTGCAATCCGCTTACGTCCGGCAGATCCAGAGGCGTGAACCAGAGGTCCGTCCGCGGCCCCTTGAAACTGGAATCGGCGGCATCGGGATGGAGATAACTTCCGCCGAGAGACATTTGGGCGGCCTCCTCGAAGCTGAAATTCGTCTCCCGCGATTGATGACGTGGATCGGAATACATTCTATAGGGCAGGTCGGGCACCGGCCAGAAGTCGTGCGCGGAATATGCCGCCCAATTCTTCAGATCGGCCCGGAGCCGGTTTCTTTCGACATTCACCCGGTCGATGGCGGCCTGCGCGCGTTGCAGAATCACAGTGAGGTTCATTGGCGAAACGCTGTCGAAAGGCGCCGCATAAGCCTCGAGAGAATCCTTGTTCCCCGAAGCATCGGCCCATTGGTGCACCGTCGACCCTTGCCACTCGATGTTTTCGTTTTTGATTTGATAAACATCCGTATCGCCGTTCAACTGGTCGAACATGTCGGCCGCCTCTTGAACGTAAAGCCGGAACAGCACGCCGGCCGCGGTCTCGACGTCCTGATAGGTTTCGCGCTTGGCGCGATGAAACTCGTCGTCCAGCGTGGCAAGCGTGCGCGACGTCGTTCCGGCCAATAGAAGATCTTTCTGCCGCTGGTCGTACAGGCCGGCGAGTTGCGTCCGCAACGCTTGCTCCCGCCCCTTGGCGGTGGTGTTCGTCCACCAATTGGGTTGCGCGACGAGATTGAAGTGCTGCAAATTCGCGGCATCGATGTCTTTTGAGAGTTTGTCGATGTCGGCCGCGACGGTTTGCTTGGTTTTCTCCGCTGCCGGCCAGTTTGCTCGATCGCTGTTCCACAACTGGCACGCGGCGGCGCTGCGTCTCGCGGCGTTTTCCGCGAGGAGATTCGCCCTGGCATAATGGGGCGCCAGAAAGTCGCTCGTAAACGCTACCGGAAATGAGGCGGCCAGGGGGTTATAGCGCGGCTTGCCGACTAATTCCTGGGTGCGGGCGCGCAGCGCCGCCGCGTCTCTGGCGATGCCGGAAAGGTATTGCGCGCCGCAAGCGCATACGGCGGACGCATCGTTGGGCCCGGCATTTGCCGATTGCCGATCGGACCCCGGGCAGGCCAAGCCGGCCGTATTGGTGCCCTTGGCATCCGGAGAAAGACCGTCAAACGGTTTTGGCGGCGATGACACCGTCGTAACCGCTGACTGAGTCTTCGGTGAGGCCTGAGTGTTCGGTGAAGACTGCGTTTGCGCCAGCGCGGCCGTTTCGCAGATTGCGGCCAGACAGACAGCCAGAACCGGCCATAGGCGTCGAGGGCCGCCAGACCGGTAACGTCCGTATGGTATATCGCGGCCCACCGATGTCGATTCCCCCGATTAAGACGGTCGCTGCGCCCGGACGGCGAAGGCGCTTCGCGAAAGGACGGCGCGCATGGACCCCGGGCCCCTAGATCTTTCGCAATTCGACCCGTCGATTCTTCGCCTTGTTGTCGTCCGTGGTATTGGGTGCAACGGGTTTGGTGTCGCCATAGCCTTTGGCCGTCAGGCGTTTGGGATCGATGCCGTATTTGGTCACCAGCACCTGGACGACAGCCTGCGCGCGGGCCTGCGATAACGCCAGATTGTGATCCTTGCTACCGGTATTGTCGGTGTGGCCCGAGATTTCCAGCTTCAGGGACTTGTCGATCTTGAGCAGGCTCGCCACCTCATCGAGCGTTGCCGTGCTTTCGGGCTTCACAACCGTTTTGTCGGTATCAAAATAGACGCCATAAAGGTCGATAAAGCCCTTGGACGACAGGGCATCGGCAATATCGGCAGCCTTGACGACCACCATCTGGTTTTCCACCGCCTTGGCCATGGAGACATCGACCACGACAAAAGGCTGATCGGCGTCGAAATGGATTTTCGACTTATATACGACGTCCACCGGGTGCGAATAATTGCCGACCGTTATGGCGAGCTGGACCGGACGGCCGCCGACAGTACCTTTGGCGGTGACATAGCCGAACTGCTGGATTCCGGAACGGCCCAGATTGGTCCAGTTGAAATCCGAATTGGTATCCCAGCTCTGATGATAAATGTCGGCGAGAAAATCGCGCGCAAGGTCGGTGGTGCCTTGGCGCTCATCGACCTGCGTAAGGTTGGCATCCTTTAAGGCCTGCTCGTAGTTGCGCAGCACCTCCAGCGTCGTGTGGCCAGAAGGCACATGATAAACTAGGCGCGTGATTTGGCCTTCGGCGGGCGTCAAAACCCAATTGGCGGAATTTTTCGGATCCGGCGCGGCGATCTGGAGGGCATCAAACGGCACGGTTTCGTAATTGACGATTTCCGAGCCCTGGAAGCGCTTGAGAAAGGGCGGATCTTGCGATTTCGGCAGATCGGCGGCCAAGCCCGCACCCGTCAGCAACAACAGGCCAGCAATCCCCAAGGAGGCGGCCCTCACCACGCCTATACACATCTGGTTGTCCCTAATGCTTCGGCCCAAGCCAGAAGTAACTGTAAAAGCCCGGCGCGCTTTGGCAAGTCAAAAGCGCGAGACAGCGCCTTATTACCACCCGCGCGTCGGCTTGTCCTTTTTTAAGAAACTGCGAGGCAGATCAGGTAGATATTTGCTGTAACACCTTAGTTTGACGTCCACGCAAGTCTCTCGGAGATATTGCCACGCAAGTTCGGCCCGAATGCATTTGCCGGTAATGTCCACTTTTGGCGCTGATCATTCACTACAGGCAGCCGGGATAACTGTTTCTGGCAAACCTGGATCGTTCCGCCTGACCTACCCATGTCCGCTCTGGCGGTATGAGCGGACCTTGCCGATATAGGCCGATTTTGTTCAGAATGACCCGGAACGGTCATTGCGGAACAAAGGCCGTCTCCTAGTCAGCCATGCCTGTTTGGCTGATATTCGTTAGCATTTGGCCGGACGACGTGGCGGGCGATCACTATCCTCAGTGATTGAAGGGGTTCGAACACACCGCAGGATCAAAAGGCAATTGTCGGGAGATTTTCGTGAGGGGCGATGGTTCGTCGGACGAGGAAAGACGAAAAACCGGTAGGAGATATCGAACCGGCCGGACAGAAGGGATTAGCGACGGGGTCTTCGCGGTTTCTCTGACGCTCCTCATCCTCGACGTACGACCTCCTGAAGGCAGTGTGTCCCAACTTGTGCACGGGCTCGTCCTGATCGCACCGCGGCTCGGGACCTTCGCGCTGAGCTTCGCGATCGTTGCGTATTACTGGCTCGTCCACGACCTGATTTTCGCGTCACTGCGCGGGGTGAAGGTCGCTCTGATCTGGGCGAACATGCTGTTTCTATTCACGATTGCCGTGTTGCCCTTCTCGACCGCGGTGCTAGGTCGTTACTCTCTCGCGCCGGTGGCGCTGGCAATTTATGGCGCCAATCTCGCCGCTTGTACATCGACGCTGGCAGGTGTGTGGTTCGTCGCGGACCATTCTCACATCACAGAACGACCTACAGTCAGCCAACGACGCTACATTGCGCGGCGTTTCGGTATTCAGTTGATTGTCGCGCTGCTGGGGATCGCATGCGCGTTCCTCGCTCCGGCACTCGCACTGACCATCTTCGTCGCGCTGCCGATTGTGTTCGCGCTGACGTACCACCGGCGGTACTACTGACTGTCGTCGTCTGCCACGGCGCGTTTGACCCAATCCGGCCATTTGGCTGATGCTCGCCGAAAAAGGAGAAATTCGATTACACCGGCCTAGACCCAAAGCGGAAATTGGCCGAGACCGGTAACCAAGGAGATTGAAGCAGTCACCTCCGTTCCCCGGCAGGTTCATACGTTCGCTACGGCAGCGTTCGCCGCGCTCAGCACCGCACGCACAGAGGCAGTCGCAGTGTCCGCGTCGAGTCCCACACCGAACAGTGTGCGGCCGTCCACCGCCCGGCACTGGACATAGGCCGCAGCTTGAGCGTCGGTGCCAGTGCTAACGGCGTGCTCCTGGAAATCCTGAATGTCGAATTTGAGGCCGCAGCCGGCGTCGAGGGCGGCAAGAAGGCTTGAGATCAGGCCGTTGCCACGCCCCCGGATCGTGATGGGCTTTCCCTCCCACCGCAGCTCGCCCACGAATACTCGCTGCTGGTCGGCGCGGGACGCTCCCGTTTCCTCAAAGCCGATCAACTCGAAAGCCCCGCCCGTCAGATAGTAGGTGCGCTCAAACGCAGCCCAGATGTCCGCCGTCGTCAACTCGCGGCTCGTCTCGTCCGCAAGCTTTTGAACGAAACGGCTGAAGTCAGCCTGCAGCGGTTTCGGCAGCTTCAGACCTCTGTCCTGCTGTAGCACCCAGGCCACCCCGCCCTTCCCGGACTGGGAGTTGACCCGGATCACCGCCTCGTAAGCGCCGCCCAGGTCCGCTGGATCAATCGGGAGATAGGGTACGTTCCAGAATTGGTCGTTGCGCTTCGCTTGGGCGTCGAAACCCTTCTTGATCGCGTCCTGGTGGCTTCCGGAGAAAGCGGTGAATACCAATTCGCCAGCGTAAGGATGGCGAGGATGGACGGGTAGCTGGTTGCAGTATTCCACCGTCTTCACAACCGTCTGCATATCGGAGAAATCGAGGCCCGGATCGACGCCTTGGGTGTAGAGATTCAGCGCCAGCGTCACCAGATCGACATTGCCCGTGCGCTCGCCGTTGCCGAAGAGGCAGCCCTCGACGCGATCGGCGCCAGCCATCACCGCCAACTCCGCCGCAGCGATCCCGGTGCCTCGGTCATTGTGAGGATGCACGGAGATCACCACGCTATCGCGGCGTGAGATATAGCGGCACATCCACTCGACTTGGTCGGCGTAGACGTTGGCGCTGGCTGCCTCTACCGTGGCCGGCAGATTTAGTATTACTGGCTTCGCCGGAGTTGGCTCCAGCACATCAAGCACGCCCTCGCAGACCTCCAGGCTGAAATCGAGTTCGGCAGTGGAGAAAGTTTCGGGGCTGTATTCGAAGCGCCAGTCCGTAGTGGGGCGAGCCTCGGCCTGCTCGCGCATAAGACGCGCGCCTGTAATTGCCAGCGCCTTCACACCGGCGCGGTCTAGCCCGAATACGACCTCGCGCCAAGCGGGCGCGATGGCGTTGTAGAGATGGACAGTGGCGGCGCGTGCGCCTGCGAGGCTCTCGAAACTGCGCTCGATCAGGTCGCGCCGGGACTGGGTAAGCACCTGGACCATTACATCCTGCGGTACTCGGGCGTTACGGACGAGCCCCTTTATGAAATCGAACTCTGTCGCGCTGGCAGAGGGGAAACCAACCTCGATCTCCTTGACGCCGATCTTCACCAACAGGTCGAAGAACCGCTGCTTCTTCTCGGCGTTCATTGGGTCGGCTAAGGCCTGATTGCCGTCACGCAGGTCGGTGGAGAGCCACCGAGGGGCCTTTGTGATAGTCCGGCTCGGCCATTGACGGTTCGGCAGATCAATTTGAGGAAAAGGACGGTACTTGAGCGAAGGGTCGCGCAGCATCGTGACATCTCGTATGTAGCATCTCGTATCGAGAGCGCAGGAAATCGGGGATTGATGGCTGGCGTGCCGCCGCCGGGGCAGCCGCTTAGGTCCGGCGGCCGCCGGTAAGTCGCCCGAAGGCAAGACGCAAAGCTGCGAAGCTGCTAGCCATATTGCTTCTTAGCGCCTCCGAGACCCCGTGACCAGCCCCTGCTTGGCGCTGACGAATGTTCGTTTGCGGCGAAACCGGTTGGTTCTGCGTGGTGTCCGGTATGTCGGCTATAGGCCCAGGACACGACCTTGCCCATGCAGGCCGATTTCGTCGAGAACGCCCCGTTGCGGTCATACGAGCATGAATCTACCGGCGGCTTATCAAATTTGGACCTAATAAGAAGCTACGCAGTCTTTTCTTCGAGAAGGGTTTCGAGCGCTTCGGGCCATAAGCGTTCGAAGTTCGGGTCTGTCTGGAGTCCCCGCTTTAGAAGCGCCTGAACGATCTGCTGTGCATGGGGCCACGTCAGCGCCCGCTCAAAACTGTTCAGGGAGTCGAGGAGACGATCGGGGGACGGCAGGGAAACTTGGTTGATTAGATTCTTAGCTGCCCCTATCGCGCGCGCGTCAAACGAAGCGATTCGCCGCGCAAGCCGGTCGACAAAGCCGTCCAGTTCCGCATCGGGAAGCGCCCGGTTGACGTACCCGTAACGCTCTGCGGTTTCGCCATCGAAATCGCTCGCGCTGAGGACAATTTCGAGCGCGCGGCCGCGACCGACGATGTGTGGGAGGCGTTCTGTACCACCGCCGCCTGGGTGCAATCCAACGCCCACCTCGGGTTGGCCCAAACGCGTGTTCTCTCGCGATGCAAAGCGCATATCGCAAGCCAGCACGAACTCGCTGCATGCGCCTCGGACGCAGCCCCTTATCTTTGCGATGGTAGCCACCGGAGATTTGGTGATGCGGACAAACGTATCGATTAGAATCGGTAGACCGGAAGGACCGACGGCGGTCATGATGTTGCCCAACCTACCGGTCAAATCGAAATGAGCAAGATAGAAATCGGGATTCGCGCTCTCGAATACCACGACACGAAGGTTCGGTCTCGCATCCATCCGGGCCAGCAAATCCTGGAGGCCCTGAAACAGCGTCGCGTCTGCGATGTTGAAAGGCGGATAATCGAATACTACGCGCCAGTAACCGGGCGTTTCTTCGATAACCCGTAGGGGCTGCGCCGACTCCGTCATGATTGTTACTCCCTGTTTCGACTTCAATAGAACGCGATGGCGAAGCGATGTTCACCCTGGCGTAAGACCAACCAACACTTAAGCGCCCGCTCCTTATGGGCACCACGTCATAGATGCCGCGATTTCGGACACTGCGCGGAGAATTGGGGTCTGAGCCGCTACCGGTTTCGAAGACACCGAGTTAGGTGTTTTAATGGAACCGGAGGTGGATCATGGAACGACGGAAGTTCACACGGGAATTCAAGCTTGAGGCAGTGTGCCTGACCAAGGATTGCGGCCGCGTTCCGTGTGCGCAACACGCCCGATGGCAAGCCCGTCATCACCGACATTCAGATCGAGGGTGTTTGGCTTGCTTTATCCCAACGTTCGGATTTCACCGGTTTCCTGCAGGAGCACGATGGCAGGCTGGCACTTCTGATCCACAATCTGGAAGCGCAAACGGAACGTATCAATGCTGATAGCCCGAATTGAACCATTTTGTGCTGTTTCAAAGAAGGTATTGGTCGTTTTGCATCCGGATTCGAATCCGGAATATGAGTGGCGCTCCGCGGCGCGATCTCAAGGATAGCGGGCGACTCGTGTGACGACGTAAGAGCGCGCTGAGCACAATGCAGGCCATGGCGCCGGGACTACAATACTGTTCGGCCACATTCTCGCGTCGGCTGGCTTACGCCAGCCCTACATGCCGCTCAATTCGGACCATTATGGGCCAAGCCGCCGCGCTCTCTTAATGGCTCGAAGCAATGGGCCAACGCGCCGCCGGAGATGATGGTGAAAATCAATCGCCAGACTCAAGTCGCCACCGGATAAGAGCTGCGGCAACCTCAGCATTGTTAGCTGCAACAGAATAGCTCATTTGGACTATTTTAGCTAATTCTCGTCCTACGCTTTGGGCATACTAATACCGCCTGACGTTCAGGCGCCTGAGTCCATTGTAAACTATGGGCGGCGCGACGGCTCGCCGCGGGACCGAGCAAAGGAGTCAAAGGGTGTCGCCGATGTTGCATCCCGACGGGAGCGGTGACCGTGAAGATGTCCCCTTCGCCCGCATCTCGCAAGGTGCGTGATCCATCATTGAACGCCGGAGCGTTCCCCCTCCGCTTCGGCGTTCAATTTACCAAGAGGCAGACTTTGGTCTCGCCGATACAAACTCACAAAAGGATTCCCTATGAAGCCTCGACCGGTGGGTACAAAGCAGGACGAACAGACATTTCGAAATAAAAAGAGACACCCATCGTTTGAATGCACCGCCCTGGTTCTGCAAGGCGGCGGTGCTCTTGGTGCCTACCAGGCAGGTGTTTATGAGGCGCTGGCCGAAGCTCGCATACACCCTGACTGGATTGCCGGTATATCCATCGGCGCTGTTAATTCCGCAATTATCGCAGGCAATCCACCCGAAAAGCGCGTCGAAAAGCTGCGTCAGTTCTGGGAGCTGGTTACCACCGACAGCTGCTGTGGCCTGCGCTACGGGTCTTCGGCGGTATCCGGTTTGCCTTGGGCGTTCCGAGTACCGATAACGATCGATGGCGATGCAATCCGCGATATCGCTAACCAAATGAGTGCTGGTTGGGCCATGCTACGCGGCGTGCCTGGGTTTTTCTGCCCACGGGTTCCCCCGCCTTGGTCGTATCCGCGGGGTGCGGCAGCGGCGACAAGTTTCTATGACACCACGATGCTCACAAGCACGTGGAACGTCTGATTGACTTCGATCGCATCAACTCTGGGGCCGTGCGCTTCAGCGCAGGAGCAGTCAATGTTCGCAGTGGCAATTTCGTTTATTTCGACACAACAACACATACAATCCGGCCGGAGCATGTGATGGCGAGCGGAGCCCTGCCGCCGACCTTCGCGGCAATCGAAATCGACGGCGAACACTATTGGGACGGCGGTCTCGTTTCCAACACGCCTTTGCAATGGGTCGTGGATAGCGCGCCGCGTCAGGACACTCTGGCGTTTCAGGTCGATTTGTGGAGCGCCCGGGGTGACATTCCACGCAACGTCAGTCAAGTCGAAACCCGGCGAAAGGAAATCTCTTATTCAAGTCGGACTCGTGCCAATACTGATTCCTTTAAGTACACACAACGAATGCGCAACACGGTCGCAAATCTGCTCGACAGGCTGCCGGAGGATTTGAAGAACTGCTCGGAGGCGCAGACCCTGCGCACGGTTGCCGCTCGCAAGGTTTACAACATCGTTCACTTGATCTATCGCGCCAGAAATTACGAAAACCATTCGAAGGATTACGAGTTCTCGCGTTCGAGCATGGAGGCGCACTGGCGAGCCGGATATCACGATACGGTGCGAACACTGCGTCACTCCAATGTGCTTGAACCACCGACAACCTATGAAGGCGTCGCGACTTTTGATTTGGAGTTTGATGATCGCGAGTAAGAGTCCATGAGCCTCGAGAGCCCACCCTCCTTATAAGTCGAATATAGGTAACGCGGCGTGATCTGTGAATCCGAACGCCGATTGGGTCCCCACCACCAATCTGTTCGAGAAGAAAATTGACATGTTCTCACGCGGGAGCGTGGGGCCGCGACTCACACCAAGACACATACCTGGTCCGTTCGGGAGCCAGTGGTCTGCCGGGAATACACAATCCGGGTGTTAAAAAAATACACTGCCTGAAATGGTATTCGAACCGAGATTGCGCTTATTGTCCTACTCCGCAGCATTAGCGGGCGTTGTGTAGCTGGACTTCATCGCGTCCGCGATCAATTCAATCCAGGCGGTCGTAAATGCTTGCTGCTCGCTTGCAACGGCTTCCAAGCGTTTTGCCATCCATTCGTTACAAACGGCCGTTGCCTCAGACGAGCTCTTTGCGCTCAACAATCTGCTTCGAAAATCGGACTCGATCAAACGTATCTCCCGCAGTTTTTCGAGCCAAGCCCGGTTCATATCTTGCATCCGTTCAAACAGAGTGTTGTTAAACTCGGCTGCCTCCATCTTTTTGGTCATATTGCCAACCTCTGTGATGTAAATGTTGCCTTCTGATGCGGGTGCGCCGGAGTAAGAGCGCTGGCGAAAGCACTTCTCCCGTTTGCTCAACGTCTTGTCCCGTTTCCCGGCTGCATAGGTGGAAGCGCACCTTAGATCCCGAGCTTGGCAGCTGGTGGGCATGCCGATAATCGCAAATATTCAGAATGGGGTATTTGCAGTTCGCAAAGAGTACCTGCAGCCAAATCTTAAGTTTACCTTCATGCAGGATAGCGTTTCCGTACCTCTCCAAAGCGGCAGTGTCGACCGCCGCCAGTTGCATAATCGCGGCCACAGGCATCGATCTGATCGAGGGCGTCTATGGTCGCAGTATTGAGGGCGTTGACAATGGCGCTAGCCCGATTGTCCGTGGCAAGCCTTTGGCTTTCAAAGACGCAATCGCTTCGCCTGTCCTGTCAAGATGGTGCCGTGATCGACTTGAATCCAGTCTGTGAACAAACATCGGGTTCTACAGATCCCATACTCGGTGTTCGCCGGTGTATTGATAATAGCGAATATCCCGAATAAGTTATTTGCATTTCACGAAGGATGGCCCGCGTTGAATGGCCCGCGTTCAGCTCACTGAATTGACCGCCTTCATAGCGGTTGCGGAACATCGCAGCTTCACGAAAGCCGCGGCGCAGGTCGGGATCGCCCCGCCGACGATGAGCCAAACCATTCGATCGCTCGAGGAACGGCTCGGCGTTAGGCTCTTCAATCGCACGACGCGCAGCGTTGCGTTGACGGAGGCCGGGGATCGACTCCTCGCAGAAATACAGCCGATGCTTGAAGGCATTGATCACGCTCTTGAGAATGTCAATTCTTTCCGCGAAAAACCGATCGGGACACTGCGCCTAGCTGTCGCGCGACCGGCCGCCACGATGCTGCTTGCGCCGCTCATTCAGCCGTTTCTTGCGGAATACCCCGCCATTCACCTTGAAGTTGCAGTAGATGACACGCACAGCGACATTGTGAGTGGCCGGTTCGAT
>Ga0206883_1073_pt1 | contig 17109 bp, 17 predicted proteins | sample Alteio_BWOrgCont_2_FD_152910 | JGI IMG/M metagenome (GOLD analysis project Ga0206883, IMG submission 152910) | Enriched cells from forest soil in Barre Woods Harvard Forest LTER site, Petersham, Massachusetts, United States -... | ecosystem: Environmental > Terrestrial > Soil > Temperate forest > O... | reverse complement strand
TCAGGGAGTCCGCCGGGCGGCTCTTCACGCTGTCGTTCACCGCCGTGAGGTTGAAGTCGGAATTTTCGATGGGGCCCTTGAGGGAGTTGATGAAGGCGTTGACCTTGTTGGGATTGTTGATGAAGTTCGTGATGGACGTGATGTTGAAGTTCGAATTTTCGATGCTGTCGAATTCAACGCTCTCGGTGAGGTTCCGGTAATTGTTGAGGCGGAAGACCTCGCTGGAGTCGCCCTGCGGGCAGTCCTGAAGCTTGGCCGCCGGGCTGAGCGCGGCCCCGCAAAAGGCGTTGAGGTGGCCGTTGCTGTCCAAGTCGATGGGCGCCAGGATCCCCTTGACGGCCTCCAGGATGCCCAGATCCAGGCGCGCCACGTCGGGGGAAATGACTCCGTCCGAGGCGGTGTCCCCGTCCGGCGCAAGAAACTGCGAATGCGCGCTGTCGAGGTAAACCGTGTCCTTGCTCTGGCGAAGGATATGCTCCAAATCACCCACCGCGACGAACACCGGATGGTAGATGCTGTCCAGGCTTTCCACGGTGGAGGCGGAGTCGATGAACGGCAGGCCCGGGACGTTGTTCTTGCTGTTCAGCGCGCTTTGCACCTCGGTGTAACCGACATGATAGAGACCGATGACCGCCTGGGCGTGGAACAGGTAGGCCTCGGATCCCGCGGGATTCAGAGCCATGGCCTGCGCGAAGTAGCCCATGGCCGCGGAATCGTCGCCGGCGCTCATCGCGTTGTTGCCGCTTATCAGTAAACTCTGATAATCCAGATTATGCGGAGTTTTTAGCGAAAACGGCTCCAGCACATTGCAGGCGTTGAGAGCCCCCAGCAGGCCTAGGCCCAGGATCGCCCGTCGTATGCCCTTATTGCTCAATGTTGCCCCCCAACCCCGCTTTTAAGGTAATCCGAACGAGAAGGTTTGGCGGAAGGGAAATACTGATAACGGGAGAATGGGGAATTTACGCGGAAGTTATAACAATGTCTGGAGGTAGGCCTTCTCGTATTGATGGTACAGGGGGATGAAATTCCGGTAAGCCGCCTGCGCCTCGGGGTTTGGGGTCAAGGTGAACGTCGTGCGCAAATGGGGGCGCGCCAGGAGATCGAATGAAAGCGCCGAAGCGTATTTAAGGGTTGTTTTGAGGGACACGTGCTGGGCGCGAATCGCGGCTCCCAGGGCGGCGGAGTTGGACGTCTCCTGGCGCATCACCGGAACGCCGAACATATCCGCCATGACCTGCAGGATTTCACGGTTGTTGGAGGCGCCGCCCGTGGCCTGAATGCGCGCCGGCGCTTCTCCCATCCAGGAGGAGTGCAGGAACATGCTCGCCATCTGCGCTTCGATGACGCCGCGCACGTCCCCGGCGGCGTCGTTCCCGGAAAAACCGTAGCGCTGCATCCCGGCGCGGCCTATGCGCGGAATTATTTCCGTGTCGAAGTACGGCAGCATCACGCGCCCCAGATTTCCCGGCGGCGTGGCGCTCAAAAGTTTCGAAAAAGCCTCCCAGGACAATCCGTGCTCGCCGCGGACGGCCTCGCGCGCGAGGCTTCCGTTCTTGTACACGGAGATGGCCATGTACGCGCCGGTGGGGCTGCCGAAGACGTGGGAGGCGCCCTCTGGATCGGTGTGAATGGCGCTCATGTAGGCGAATACCGTGTCGCTGGTGCCGAGCGAAATGCCGATGGCGCCCCCGGAAACCAGCCCCAAGCCCACGAGGCTGGCGGGGTTGTCGCCGGTTCCCGGCAGTATTTTACATGCGGGCGAAAAGCCGTAGCGCGCGACGAAATACGCGGAGATTTCCGACGCCACGGAATCGGATTCCTGAATCGGCAAAAGCTTCTGCGACAGATGCGGAGCCGTGGCCTCCAGGGCCTCGGGGCTCCAGGCGCGCCGGGCGATGTCCATGAGGTTCATGCCCGCCCCGTCGCCGGGATCGATGGGGATGATCTTGCCCGCCAGCAAGGAGGGTATGAAACTGGAGACCAGGCACACGTGGGACGTCGCGGCGTATCCGGCGGGATCCGTTTTGTAAAACTTCCGAATCTGGGGGCCGGTGAAGCGCTCGAAGCAGCGCGAACCCGTCAGGCGGCATACCGCGTCGTCTCCGCCGAGCGCCTGCGTGATTTCCGCGCATTCCGCCGTGGTGGTGGCGTCCATCCAAATGGGGGAGCTTTTGCGGGAGTAGATGTCACCCAATTGATCGGCCAGTCCACGCCCGGGATTAAGGGCGGCGAGCGTGCGCTCCGCCTCCGCGTTCAAATAAACCGAACCGTGCTGCTGTCCCGAGACGCCGACGGCCTCAATTTCATGGACGGGGATGCCTTCCTTTTTCAGCGCGTCGAGAACGCCTTCCAGCCCGCGCACCCACAACCGCGGAGGGGTGTGGGCCACTCCCGGCCCCTCGGGCAAGACGCCGTTGCGCGTCCCAAATTCGGGGTAGTCGGCGTCGAAATTCAGACTTTTTTCCAGCCGAATCCGGGTCGAAACGGGATCATCATCTCGCTCCTGTTCCAAAACCAGGGCGGTGATGCTTTGCGTGGAACAGTCGATTCCGAGGTAATATTTGGGCATAAGACTGGACATTTTAGCAAATTCACGCATTGCGATTTTAGGCGGGAGCTTATATTTAAGGCACCAGCCCCTGGCGTCTTGATTTGAAGACGGCCGTTTGTTTCGGGCGCCGCGAAAAATTCCCTGATAGTTGTGTTCCGGGAGCTGGGAATTCAAACAAGGATTAGCGCATGAATATTTATGTCAGTAATATCGCCTACAACGCCACGGATGAAATGCTTCGCGATGCCTTCGCCCTCCACGGCATGGTGCAGTCCGCCCGCATCATCAAGGATCGCATGACCGGCCGCTCCCGCGGATTCGGCTTCGTGGAAATGGCCAACGACGAGGAAGCCAAAAAAGCGCTGGAAGGCGTGAACGCCACGGAAATGCTCGGCCGCCGCATCAATGCACGCGAAGCCCGCCCCCGGGAAGAGGGCAACGCGACAGGCGGCAACGGCGGTGCGCGTCCCCAGGGCGGCGAGAATCGCCAGGGCGGTTTCCGTCCCCGCGAACCCCAGCCTCAACCCCAGATCCAGGTGATTAACCGCGGCGTTTATTGATTCTTTAAAATTTTTATTTGCGCCGAGTTATTTGCGCTCACTTACTGCGCTCACTTGCGCGCCAGGGCGGCGAGAAGGAAATTCAAGTCTTCCTCGGCCTCATCAAACAAAAGATCGATGTCCTCGCCCGGTTCGCCCACGCCGGCGGTGGCCTCCAGCGTCCAGGATCCCTTGAAGTCCAGGCGGCGCATCAGCGACACGATGTCGGCGCCCTCTTCCGCGTCCCGCAGCGCCGCGTGTCTTCCCTCGTAGCGCGCCTTTACCGTCAGGTTGACGAGGAGATCGCCCGCTTCGCGGAAAAAACTTTCCGCCGCGTCTGGTTTGCAGGCAAAGGGATTGATGGAGCAGCGGAATGACGATCCCACGCGTTTCCGCGACGCGTCGATTTCCCCCGGCTGCGGAAGGCGCTCGTCAAAAGCGCGCACGATTTGCAGGTCGCGCGGCACCTCCGACTTCCACTTTTCCAAAAAGGAAAGCTTTTCTTCGGCGCCCGCGTCGTCCGCCAGCAGGAGTTTGAGTCCCACCACGCCGAAATAGTCCGCAGCTTCGATGAGGGAGTCCCTCTGCCGCGCGCTCTTGTCCGATTTGTCCAGGGGCAGGTGGGAGTACAGGAACACGATGGGGATGTCGGCTTCCTGCGACTTTTCGCGCATGGTTTCCCACTCCGAGCGGGAGGCGAAAAAAAAGTGCGGCCCCCAAACCTCGACGCCCCGGAAACCGGCTTCGGCAATGGGTTCAATCCAATCGGAAACGAGCAAGGAAGGCCCTTTGCCGTTCCAGCGATTCTTTTCCAAAAGAAAGGTGGATAGATAAACCGGGGTACTGCTAATGGCCATGGAGGCGAAGGCCTTTCGAAGTGGGAAATTCTAATTAATTCGGCATTTTATCACGCTTCTATCTTACTCAATACAGGATTACGGAAAAACGGTTCGGGTGGTTTTTTACGGTATTTTATTCATATAAAATGAGTATGATATAAAGAGCCCGTTTGCGGATAATGCCTTTTATACCCTTAAAAATAGGGTTTTTAGATGGAAGTCGCGGACAGTTTATACTGACTAAGTTTATATGTATTATATTCCGACCGGTATGGAACAGGATCATCTCGATCAGCTGGAAAACCAGAGCGTCTACATCCTGAGGGAGGCTTACGCCAACTTCAAAAATCTTGCCATGCTCTGGTCCATCGGCAAAGACAGCACGGTTTTATTGTGGCTGGCGCGCAAGGCGTTCTTCGGCCATGTTCCCATCAGCCTGGTCCACATCGACACCAGCTTCAAAATTCCCGCCATGATAGCCTACCGCGACAGGCTCGCGCGCGAATGGGGCCTGAACATGGTCTACGGCCAGAATCAGGAAGCTTTGGCCAAGGGGGAAACCTTTCCCGCGGGCAAACTCACGCGCCTGCAATGCTGCAAGGCCCTGAAGACCGACGCTTTGCGCAACACGCTGTCCGGCGAATGGCCCCGCTACCGGATGAACCATCAGACCGGCCAGTACGAAATCGACTCGAACCGGGAGCCCTACACCGGGGTCATCGTGGGCGCGCGCGCCGACGAGGAGGGTTCGCGCTCCAAGGAGCGGTATTTCTCGCCGCGCGACAAGAACAGCGAATGGGACGTGGGGGATCAGCCCCCGGAATTGTGGAACCAGTTCAAGACCGACTTCGCGCCCGGCACGCACGTGCGCATCCATCCTTTGCTGGACTGGACCGAACTGAACATCTGGGAATACATCCTGCGCGAGAACATTCCCATCATCGATCTGTATTTCAACAAGGGCGACGGCAAGCGCTACCGCTCGCTCGGGTGCTATCCCTGCACCTCGCCGGTGGAATCCGAGGCGCGCAACGTGGTCGAAATCGTGGAAGAGCTGAAGACCGGAAAATTCACGAACATCGCGGAGCGCTCGGGCCGCCAGCAGGACAAGGAAGACGGCGGCCTGGAAACGCTGCGGCGCGACGGGTACATGTGATGGCTGCCGGAACTAAAGCCTTGAACTCCGCGGCGCCCGAACTTTCGCCCGAAGCCGCCAGGGCCTTGGGCCATGCGCGCATGGACATCGTCATCGTGGGCCACGTGGATCACGGCAAGAGCACCGTCATCGGGCGCCTGCTCGCGGACACGGGTTCGCTTCCGGACGGCAAGCTCGAGGCCATCCGCGCCTTCTGCGCGCGCAACGCCCGCCCCTTCGAATACGCCTTTCTCCTGGACGCCCTGAAGGACGAGCAGGCCCAGGGCATCACCATCGACACGGCGCGAACATTCTTCAAATCCGCCAAGCGCGACTACGTCATCATCGACGCGCCCGGCCACATCGAGTTCCTCAAGAACATGGTGACGGGCGCGGCGCGCGCCGAGGCGGCGGTGCTGGTCATCGACGCCAAGGAGGGCATTCAGGAGAACAGCAAGCGCCACGGCTATCTGCTTTCCATGCTCGGCATCCGGCAAATCGTGGTGGCCGTGAACAAGATGGACCTGGTCGACTATTCGCGGCAGGCCTTCGAGGACATCCGCGACGAATACATGGCCTTCCTGGCCCGCATCGGCGCGATGCCGCGCTTCTTCGTTCCCATCGCCGCGTTTCCGGGCGAGAACATGGTGAAGCCTTCGGAGAAAATGCCGTGGTACAAGGGGCCGGATCTGCTTTCCGCCGTGGACGCCTTTGAAAAGGCCCCCTCCAAGAACCACCAGCCTTTCCGCATGCCGGTGGAGGACGTCTACAAGTTCACCGCGCAGGGCGACGATCGCCGCATCGTGGCGGGCCGCGTGGAATCCGGAACGCTGCGCGTGGGCGACGAGGTCGTGTTTTTGCCGTCGGGCAAGCGCAGCAAAGTCCAAACCATCGAAGGTTTCAACGCCGCCGCCCGCACGGAAGTCTACGCGGGCACGTCCACCGGCGTGACGCTCTCCACCCAGGTCTATCTCGGCCGCGGAGAGATCATGGCCAAGGTCGGCGAGCCGCAGCCGGAGGTGTCGAACCGCATCCGGGTCAACATTTTCTGGATGGGAAAATCCGCGCTGCGCATGGGCCGCGACTATTTCCTCAAACTGGGCACCTCCAAGGTCGCCGTGCGGCTGCACCACATCAACTATCTCATCGACGCTTCGGAGAACGGCCGGGGCCACGATCCCGATCGCGTGGAGCGCCATGACGTCGCCGACTGCATCCTGCAGCTGCGCAAGCCCATCGCCTTTGACGCCATCTCCTCCCTTGAGGGCACGGGCCGCTTCGTCCTGGTGGACCAGTACGAAATCGCGGGCGGAGGCATCATCCGCGAAGCGCTGCCCGCCGATATCGCCGATGTGGAAGAAGGAAAAGAATCCGACCTGGCCTACCGAACCTTGTGGCAGGCGCAGCCGGAAAAAAAAGGCGGAGTCGTCTTTCTCACCGGAACCTCTTCCGTCCTGGACGAGGCCGCTGAAATCCTGCGGAAAAAATGGCCGGTTCTGGGCCCGCTCAAATCCAACGAGCTCCTGCCTTCCCTGGGCGAGGCCGCCTTTCATATCGCCACCTCCGGAACCACGGTGTTCGGGCGCCTGGAGGAGTTGGACTCCTTCGATATCCGCTCGCTGGCGGCGCGTATCGCGCCGCTCTCCACTTTGTGGATTCGTCCCGCCTCGGAGCCGCCCTTGGAAGGCGTGGAAAGGTTGGAAATCCTTGCCTTCCCCGCGGAAACGAAGCCTCAAGATTTGGTGAAGCAAATCGAAAGCCTGCTCCCCACGTTGACCGGGTCCCCTTCGTGAACGCGGGCGCCCTTCACACTCCTCCGGAAGACCGCAACCTTACGCGGCATGAGACCAGCGTTCAGCGCGAGGATCGCGCCCGCGTCTCGGGGCAGCGCGGGGCGGTGCTGTGGTTCACGGGTCTTTCAGGCAGCGGAAAGTCCACTGTCGCCAATGCCGTGGAGCTTCGGCTCAACCGTTTGGGCCGGCTGACCTATCTGCTTGACGGCGACAACGTGCGCAGCGGCCTTTGCGCGGACCTGGGGTTTTCGAACGAGGACAGGCAGGAGAACATCCGCCGCGTCGCGCACGTCGCCAGGCTCTTCGTGGACGCGAACCTCATCACCTTGGTGTCTTTCATCTCGCCCTTCCGGCAGGAGCGCCGCAATGCGCGCACTTTGATAGGCGGGGATTTCGTGGAGGTATTTGTGGACGCCTCGCTGCAGGTTTGCGAGGACCGCGACCCAAAAGGTTTGTACAAGAAAGCCAGAGCCGGCGCGATTGCCGATTTCACCGGGATCTCCTCTCCGTACGAGATTCCTGAAAACCCTGAAATCGTCCTCAAGACCGGCAAGGAAAACCTGGACGTTTGCGTGGACCGTGTTTTGGATTATTTGAAATCGAGGAAGTACATCGCCCCTTGATTTGAATTATTTGCGGCTAGATTTGGCTGAATGAACGCCAAGGCGGCCGCGAAGTACCTGATTTTTGTTTTCCTCCTGGCTTTCGCGCTTCTCTTTTTTCTGCTGGCGGCGGATCTTCTTCTTGGCGTTTCCAAGGACAAAAACACTTGGCGCCCTCCCTTCGCCCCGGGCGTGGCTTTGGACGCCAGCGGACTCGATCCTGTCACCGTGGCGGAAACCGTGCGGCTCTCCCCGGATTCGGTCCAGGCCCTTGAGCAATTGCACGAGGCGTGGCAGCGGGCCCGGGCACAAGGGTTGAAAATCGCCATCGCGGGAGCGCGTCACAGCATGGGAGATCAATCGGCCTACCCGAACGGCATCATCATCGACATGCTGGATCACAACAGCATGCGCCTTGATTCGCTTTCGGGAGAGGACGGGAAACAAATGGTGCTGCACGTTGAAACTGGGGCGCGTTGGTCCCAGGTGATCCAGTTTTTGGACACGCGCGGTTATTCGGTGCGCATCATGCAGGCGAACAATCCGTTCACCGTGGGGGGCACCCTCTCGGTGAACGCCCATGGGTGGCAGCACGGGCAACCTCCTTTTGGCTCCACGGTAGAAGCCTTCGACCTCTTTACGGCCGATGGAACCGTGAAACACTGCGATCGGCGCGAGAACGCGGAACTGTTTCATCTGGTCATTGGCGGTTACGGCCTCTTTGGGGTGGTGCTGGATGCGGACCTGCGAATAACGCAAAATGTCGTGTACCGGGCGGAACATTTTCGGTTCCCCGCGCGGGAATATGCGCGCCAGTACGCGGAACACGTGGATGGCGACACATCGCTCGGACTGGTTTACGGCCGGCTTTCCATCGCGCCCAGTTCTTTTCTTCGGGAGGCCATTTTAACCCGCTACGTGAAGCAGAATGGAATCGCACCTGAGCTTAAACCCGACGGGGGTGGGATGACGCTGTCCATGTGGATCAAAAGGGAGCTGTTCCTGGCGGCCGTCGGCAATGACTTTGGCAAGGAGGTCTGCTGGCAGCTGGAAAAATGGGTGGGCGGGGAGAGCGAGGACAACGCCACGCGCAACAGTATTCTGAACGATCCCGTCACCCTTGCGGAAAACCACGACTCTACCCGCACGCAGCTCTTGCACGAGTATTTCATACCCCGTGACTCGCTGGAATCCTTTCTGGTTCAGGCGCGCCGCATCATCCCGGAGCATGGGGGCGATCTTCTGAACGTGACCGTGCGGAACCTTCGGGCCGACACGGATGCCTATTTGAATTATGCGCGTGAAGACGTTTTTTCCTTGGTCATGACCTTCTCTCAGGCGGCGACGCCTCAGGGAGACAGCGGCATGCGGGAGATGACCCGGGCGCTCATTGACGCGGCGCTGGCGGTGAGAGGGACCTATTATCTGCCGTATCGGAGGCATGCCACACGCGATCAGTTTTTCCGTGCCTATCCCATGGCCGCGTCTTTCTTTACGCTTAAACGGAAGTACGATCCGCAGGAATTGTTCCAAAACGAGCTTTATGCTGGGTACGCTCTCCCAGAGGATCCCAAATAAGGGGATTCGGAAACGCGGTTAAAGCAGGGGCCGGAGAAAATGTTTTCCCCGGCCCCTGGATGTTCGTTACTTGATCTCGACGGCCTTGGCTTTCGCCTCTTCGGCCTTCGGGATGCGGAGATTGAGAACCCCGTCCTTGAAGTCGGCCTCAATGGCGTCGGCCTGGACGTTGCGCGGAAGCTCAAAGGTTCGCGAGAACTTGCCGTAGCGTGATTCCACGTAGCGGTACTTGCCTTCCTCGCCGCGCGTCACGGCTTCCTTGTGGCCGCTCAGCACCAGCCGGTTTTCCTTGACCTCGACGTTCAGGTTTTCCTTCGCAACTCCCGGAAGCTCGGCTCGCAGAGCGTAGGCGTCCCTTTCCTCGACGACGTCCACTGCCGGAGCGAAATCCGTCCGTTGCGCGTAACCCGCCCTTTCGAACTCGTCGAAAAATCGGTCGACCCAGCCGGTCGGGCTAATAAGTGTTTTGTTAAGAATCATGTTTTCCTCCTTAATGGAAATGATGGTTGCCCCATGAGAACGCAAGGAGGATGCCAAGCAGGCTCTCCATATAAAAGCACCGGGAGAAGCCAAAATCAAGGAGGGCGGCAGCTTCCTTTTCCAACTTGAAACGGCGGGTCGAACGCTTCGTCCGACTTTGATACATTCCGGGCGAAGCCTTATCCTCGGATTTGCATGGACTTTGAAATCAACGGAAACACCCTGCGGCGGCTGTTCCGAATCTGGAACGTGCCGTTGCCCAAGGAAGAATTGGTGCTCTTCGGGCTTCGCGGCAGCATCCCCCTTAAACCGGCCAAGGGCGCGGCCTTATCCGCCAGGCTGAAGCTCGTCAAACCCGACTATCAGCATCTGCGCTGCACGCTCGGCGTCTGGAACCAAAAAACGGACAAGGTCTTTGCCGCGCGGGGGTCCACCGTGCCGCATCGCGACAACGTCCTTAAAGCCGCCGCGCGCAAAGGCGTGATGAAAGGGCGGGGCACGAATCAGGTGGAGCCCGGGTTTTACCAGGATCTTCGCAAGGGCGAGCACCTGCAGGGCAAGCCCATGGGTCACGCGGCTTTGCGACAAACGGGCTATCGTTTTTATCGGCGCAGCCATCATGCGCCCCCTTACACCCATCGCGATCCCCTCTATTTCGGCAATCCCTATGACAACCTTCACAGTTCCTGGAATCTGAACGGGAGCCAGGCGGGTTTCCGCAGCTCGGGGTGTCTCGTGGTCGCGGGCCTGCCAGAGTGCCCACGTCTTCCGGACCCTGGAATTAATCGCGGGGCCTGGAAAACCTTTCACGACTTGATCTACGCCTCGCTGCAAAAAGGCTTTCCCCTTCTGCTGCTTCCGGCATCGGAAGCGCGCGCGGCCTTGACGGAAAAATCAGCTAAGACCCGGCTCTGCTACGGTTCGCAGGGGGAAAGCGTGCGGGACTTGCAGGGATGGCTGCGGCAAAAAAGGCTGTACGCGGGACCCCGTGACGGAAAATTGGGAGTCGCGGTTTACCGGGCCTGGAATCGCGCGGGACTTGCGGGATACGGAAACCTCTGAGGCCACTTACTGCCAATGGTGTCGGCAACGATGTTGCCAATAAGCAACCACAATCCATTGCCCGCAGTCAACGAGTAAAACTCGAGAATCCCTAGCTTATGGACAACTGGAGAGTTGCTCATTGGCTATCGACATCGTCACAATCATCCGTGAAAATCTGCGCCGAAGGATCACCGAAAGCGGTTATCCCACGTTCGAGCGCTTTGCCTACGAGAACGCCATAGACAAGACGACCTTAAGCCGGATCTTGAACGGAAAACGGGAGCCGAAGATTTCGACTTTGTTCAAAATCGTGGACTCGCTGAATTTGACCTTGAACGATCTGTACCTGGGCGGATCCCATGTCCGGGAAAAAGCTCCGGCCTATTCGCCTCAATCGACCCGGAACATCAAGAAGCGCAAAATAACCTTGATGCTGGTCGAATCCGATCTGGCGGCCCTTCAGGAAAAACTGAAATCCGCCACGCCGCTGGTGCTGGAAGCGCGCGTTGCCAAACGCGGCAAGTAAGCCAAATCTTCTTTACACGTTTCCCTTTTACTCTTTTAACGCGTTCACCAGCCGCTTGAACGCTATCCCGCGTTCCTTGTAGTTGGCGAAAAGTCCAAACGAGGCGCACGCCGGCGACAGCAGCACGGCACCCGTATGGATTTCCGATCGCAGGAAGTCCATGGCCTCTTCCAGGGAAGCGCAGACGAGGTATTTCCTGTTCGCAAGGGCTCCGGCGTCCCGAAGTTCGGATTCCAGCCGTGGCGCCGTTTGCCCGATGAGGGCGAGGGCACGAAGATGGGTTTCGGCGGCCAGGCCTGCGGCCAACTCGGCAAAGTCCGCGAATTTTTCGGAGCCTCCTAAAATGAGACCCAAAGGTCCGCCGCGCAACGCCTTAACCGCGGCCAAAGCCGCTTCCGGACGCGTGGCATACGAGTCGTTGTAGTAGGAGACGCCCTGAAGGGAGCGCACGAATTCGAGGCGGTGTTCCAAAGGCGCAAAATCCCGCGCGGCGGACAAAATCGCGTCCGCAGTGACGCCAAGCTCCAGGGCGACCGCCGCGGCTGCGGCGAGATTTTCCAGGTTGAAAGATCCGAGCAGTCGGGTTTCACTGAGGCGCAGGCGAAAATTCCGCTCCGGCCATTCCACTTCGCTCTCGGTTACCCGAACGGCGCCTTTTTGGCCGATGGAGATTTTGCGGCCAGCGCCCTGGGTGCCGATCCAGGCGGATCCTTCCGCGTCCGCGAAATAAACGCAGAGATCCCCGGGTTTCTGGTGCCGGGTTAGGTTGGCCTTATGGTCCCAATACTCGGACTTGGACGCGTGCCAATCCAAATGCTCACTGGTGGTTCGGAGCACCACGGCGACGGCGGGATTGTCCCGACTTTCATTTAGGGTGGAAAGCTGAAAGCTGCTGAGTTCGAGCAGCAGCCACGCCTTAGGTTCCAGGTTCTCGACGACATCCAAGGGAGGCAGACCGATGTTTCCGGCCAGACGGTGGGGGACATTTCCCCGAAGCAGCATGCCGGAGAGGAGTGAACAGCAGGTTCCTTTGCCGACGGTGCCGGTGACTCCGAGAATGCGGCGCCCGCCCAGGAGCGAAAAAGCCATTTCGACTTGCGAGGTCAGTAAACCACCCTGTTTTTGGAATTCGAGGATTTCCGGGTAAAAAGGCCGCAAACCCGGGGAACGGATGGCCGTGCGAATCCCCTGCAGGCCTTTGAGGTAATCGTCTCCAAAATATCCCTGGACTCCGGCGGACAATTCTTCCCCCGGCACGGCTTTGTCCAGGACCGTGATTTTGCGATAGCCCCAGCCAAGAAGGTGCCGCAAAGTGCTTTTCCCTTCCACTCCGAAGCCCAGCAAAGCTATCGGTTCCTGCAATTCCAGGCGCATTCCATCCCCGGTTGGCGGTGAAAACCCCTAATCTTATATTCCGAGGGCTATTCCGGCAGGAAAAACCCATCTAGGGCTGAACTAGAGGCCGGATTTACAGAAAAGATGGATTCAATTCCGATGACAGAACCGGTCCTCCTGACTCTTTTCTTCGCCATCGCGGCGGTCGCTTTGATTGGAGCGGTCAATGCCCGTGGAACGATTCGAACCGTCATTTCCTACGCCCTCGCCGCGGTCTGCCTGGGACTGGCCGTTTACCACACTTATCGCTACGAGGCCCGCCAAACGGCCGCGATGGACATACTCACCACGCCTTCGGCCCCGCCCGACATGGCGCCCACGCCGGATTCGCAGGGGGGAGCCACCGCCGACACCAGCATGGGGCAGAATGCCGCCCAAAATCAGGGCTTGGGTCAGGGCCAAAACCAAGGCCAGGATCAAGGTCAAAATTCGAATCAAAATTCCAATGAGAACTCCGGTCAGGGCGGAGTCCAAAGCCCGATTGATCAAAGTTCGGCAAATTCAGACCTGCATAAAATCCTGCGCGACGCGCGGCAGTTGCAGAACGAGCTTTCCGCCGTAAACTTGGCCACCGTGAGCCAAATCAGCGACGCGGAGTATGCCCGCATGCAGACGAACGCGCGCCAGTATTCGACGGACGCGCAGAATCTGCAGACGCGCATGGCCACTCTCACCGCCAGCCCCCCGATGGGCCAGGAAGAGGCCCTGCAGGGCCTGACCGCCGCCATCGGTTACCTGGCGTCGGCGTCCCAGGAGTTGGAGCGCTTCTTCAGTTCCGAAAACACGGCCGATGAGAAGATGCATGCCGCGGGCTTTCGGAGCGGCACGCATGCCGCCGGCTTGAGCCTCGAAAAAGTTGAATCCCGCACGGGCGGAACCGAAACCTCCGCCCCCTGAAAACCGACCTTCGACACCCAAGGAGTATGACATGTCCCTCGTTCCCGATGAACTGCTTTACACCAAAGACCACGAATGGGCGCGCCTGGAAAACGGCACTGCCACCGTGGGCATCACGGATCACGCTCAGCGGGAGCTGGGGGACATCGTGTTCGTGGAACTTCCCAAGGTAGGAGCGCGCCTCAAGGCGGGGGAGACCTTCGGCACCATCGAGGCGGTCAAGACAGTGGCGGAACTTTACGCCCCGATGGCGGGCGTGGTCACCGCGGTCAACTCGGACCTGGCCACCGACGCCGGAATCGTCAACCAGGATCCTTACGGCAAGGGCTGGATTCTAAAAGTGGCGGCGGAAAGATCCAACGACGACGAACTGATGAACGCCGAAGCCTATAGGAAGCTGATCTAGAGCACTCATCTAGAGGCCTGCCAGCAGATCCCTGACCCGTCTTTCCACGTCTTCCGCGAGGCTTATTTCCGTGACCATGGCCACGGTGCGCACCCCGCGCTGAAACAATTCCGGTAAATGCGCGCCTTTGATCCCTCCCATGGTGGTCCAGGGATGGGAATTGAGCCGGGCCAGACGCAGAACCTCGTCCAGGCCGAGCGAGCGCATATGCTCCTTGGTCCGCGTGGGAAACATGGGCCCGATGTTGATGTAATTCACCGGAAGACTTTGCGCCGCCCTCACTTCCGTTTCGTCATGCGTCGAAAATCCGATGATGGCCTTATCTCCCAGGATTTTCCGTGCCTCGGCGGGGGGCATATCCTCCTGCCCCAAATGGACGCCGTCCGCTCCGATGCGCTGCGCGACGGACACGCGGTCGTCCAGGATCAGAGTGGCCCCGTGTTTCCGGCAGGCTTCCAAAGCCAGGCTAGCCTCGGATTCAAATTCCGCGTCGGACAATTCTTTATCGCGGTATTGAATCAGCTTGATGCCGCCGCGCAGGGCGGATTGAATGACTTCGAGTTTGGAGCGGCCGCCGTTCAAGTTGTGATCGGTCACGAAATAAAGTGGAAATGTTCCCGGGAGGAAGCGCATGGGAACAAAAAATAGCCACCCTCGCGTTGTACACATTCCGCCTTAAATGAGCCCTGAGGCACGCCGATGCCGCGTGGCGAGGCCGGGGGACTTGGCTACATTTCGCGCTTCAAAGGAAGGCGGGTTTTTCGGAATGGCTTCAAAAAGCGGCAAAGACAAAAAGGCCAAAAAGGGCAAGCTTAAAGTGGTACTGGCCTATTCGGGAGGGCTGGATACTTCCGTCATCATTCCCTGGCTCGTGGAAAACTACGACGCCGAGGTCATCGCCTTCGCGGCCGACATCGGCCAGGGCGCGGTCGAGGTCGAACCCCTGAAGAAAAAGGCCCTGGCCACGGGCGCGTCGAAGTGCTACGTGCTCGACCTGCGCCGCGAGTTCCTCGAGGAATACGTCTGGCCGACGCTCAAGGCGGGCGCGAAGTACGAGGGGCAATACCTGCTCGGCACGTCCATGGCCCGCCCCCTCATCGCCAAGCATCAGGTGCTCATCGCCGAGAAGGAGGGCGCGACGGCGGTGTCGCACGGCGCCACGGGCAAGGGCAACGATCAGGTCCGCTTCGAACTCACCTACATGGCCATGAATCCGCGCCTGCAGATCATCGCGCCGTGGAAGGATCCCAAATGGACTTTGCATTCGCGCGAGGACGCCATCGAATACGCCCAGGCGCGCAAGGTCCCGCTGACCGTTTCCAAGAAAAAGATCTACAGCGAGGACGGCAATCTTTGGCACCTCTCCCACGAGGGCGGCATCCTGGAGCACCCGGAGCGCGAGAACCCCTACGACATGCTGAAGCTCACGACGACGCCGGAGAAGGCGCCGGGCAAGCCCGAATACGTGACCCTCGATTTCGAAAAGGGAATCCCCGTCGGAATCGGCGGAAAGAAGAAGGATCCCGTTTCTCTGCTGGAAACCTTGAACGCGCTCGGCGGCAAGCACGGCTGCGGCCTGGTGGACATGGTGGAAAACCGTCTGGTGGGGATGAAGTCGCGCGGAGTCTATGAGACTCCCGGAGGCTTTTTGCTCTACCGCGCCCACGAGTTCCTCGAGCAGCTGGTGCTGGACAGAGACACGCTCGGCTACAAGCAGTTGGTGGCGCAGAAGTATGCGCAAATGGTCTATGACGGTCTTTGGTTCACGCCCCTGCGCCAGTCGCTGGACGCCTTCGTGGACAAGACCCAGGAAGTGGTCACCGGTTCGGTGAAGCTCAAGCTCTACAAGGGCAACGCCACCTTGGCCGGAATGGAAAGCCCTTTCTCGCTGTACGATCCGGGCCTCGGGGGATTCAGCGACGTGGACACGTACAACCAGCAGGACGCCAAAGGGTTTATCCGCCTTCTCGGCCTGCCGATGAAAATGCGCGGCCTCATCTTGGGGAAGAAGAACCCCGTGCGGATTTAAGGGATGGAAGGGCTTAAAAATTTAAAGGGGAATTCCAGATGAGCATCGGCGTTGTTTTGGCTGCGGGGGGACACGGTACCCGTTTCGGGGGGCCTCTGCCCAAGCAATTCCTTGAGGTTCGCCCGGATAAACCTTTGATGCGCTACTCCGTCGAAACCTTTCACGGCTTTTCCGAAGTGGAAAGCATCGTGCTCGTGCTGCCTCAGGAATACATGGAGGACGGAGAAGAGCTGCTGGAGGAATTTCCCAAACTCAGTCTGGTGGCGGGCGGCCCCGACAGGTGGATCTCCGTGCGCAACGGAGTGGAGGCTTTGCCGCCCTCCGCGGACTTTGTCCTGATTCATGACGCGGCGCGCCCCTTCACTCCCCGCAGCGTCATTCGGCGCTGCATTCATGCGCTGCACCCCGGCAACGAGGCGGTCATCGCGGCCCTGCCGGCTTCGGACACGGTGAAGGAAGTGGGAGGAAGTAAGGTCGCGCGCACGCTCGATCGGAACCACCTGGTGCTGGTGCAAACCCCGCAGGGGTTTCCGCGCGCGATGCTGAAGTCCGTTTATGAGCGCGGTCTGCCGCAGGGCGCGAAGCCCACCGACGAGGCCCAAATCGCCGAGGCGGCGGGGTTTCACGTGGGATGGGTGCCGGGAAGTTTTCTGAGCCGCAAGATCACCGAGCCCGAGGATTGGGAGTGGGCGGAATGGGTGGCCGCACGGCTGGAGTCCGGGAAGGTGACGCTGCATGATTAAGACCGGCATGGGCCAGGACAGCCACCGCATACAGGAGCCGGGCCAGGGCAAAGCTTTGATGCTGGGCGGCGTGCGCTTTGCGGAGGCCTTCGCCCTGGAAGGCAACAGCGATTCCGACGTGGTGTTGCACGCCATTACCAACGCCATTTCCGGCGTCACGGGGAAACCCGTCCTGGGTCCGGTCGCGGACGGTTTGTGCAAGGCCGGGGTAACCGACAGCGTGGCCTACCTGCGGCTCGCGCTCGCGGATCTCTCCGCCATCCAGTATCGCCTCGCGCATGTTTCGGTCGCCCTGGAATGCCTGCGCCCGAAAATCTTGCCCAAACTCGCGGAGCTCCGCACGAACCTGGCGGCGCTGCTCGGCCTCACGGTCGCGGACATCGGCCTCACGGCGACGTCGGGCGAAGGCCTGACGGATTTTGGAAAAGGGCTGGGGATCCAGGCGCTCGCGGTGGTCACCGCGCAAAAACTTCCTTAAAAAATCGCGGAAAGATCCTTCAGCGGATCTTCTTGCAGCGGTAGCGGTTTTTGATCCGCTCGCTCAGATAGGTT
>Ga0206883_1072_pt1 | contig 17141 bp, 14 predicted proteins | sample Alteio_BWOrgCont_2_FD_152910 | JGI IMG/M metagenome (GOLD analysis project Ga0206883, IMG submission 152910) | Enriched cells from forest soil in Barre Woods Harvard Forest LTER site, Petersham, Massachusetts, United States -... | ecosystem: Environmental > Terrestrial > Soil > Temperate forest > O... | reverse complement strand
TCATCGGTCAGGGGATTAGTCATCACCACACTTAAAATCTCACCGATGCGGTCAAGCGCAATCACCCGTTCTTTCTGGGCCACATCCTTGGGGATCAATTGCACAATGGTAGGATCAATGGTGTATTTATTGACAGCGATATACGGCAAGCCACATTGAATCACTAAGGCCACCACAATATCACGCTCATCCAAAAGACCCATATTGACCAAGATCTCGCCGACAAATCCACCTTTTTCTTTTTGAGTGGTTAAAGCTGCATCCAGTTGTTCGCGGCTGATACGCTTGCGTTGAATTAAAATTTCTCCCAACAAAAATTTATAAGCATCCATGATTGACCCCTATTCCTCTTCAGACGTGATTCTAAAGACTTCAGTTAACGTGGTTTCGCCTGCACACATTTTATCAACGACATCATCAAAAAGCAATTTCATCCCTTGATTTTTCTGCGCGTAGCGGGAAATCTCGACCGAGGTGCATTTCTTGAGCAACATGTCGCGGATAGCATCATCAATCTGCAAGACCTCGGTGATACCGACCCGGCCTTTATAGCCCGTGCCTCGGCACTGCTCACAGCCTTTACCTTCAAACAGAACCGCCCCGGGAGGTAATTTATGCTGGATTTTCTTCAAGGCATCAGGTTTAAGGATAACGGGTTGTTTGCAGGCATCACAAATCCGACGGCAAAGCCGCTGGGCGCAAATCAACACCAAGCTTGAGGCCACCAGATACGGCTCCAGGCCCATATCCACCAACCGCGTCACAGCGTCGGCCGCGCTATTGGTGTGCAAGGTCGAGAGCACCAATTGCCCTGTTAAGGAGGCCTTGATGGCAATGTCCGCTGTCTCGGCATCCCGGATTTCACCCACCATCACCACATCCGGTGACTGGCGCAGTACCGCACGCAGGCCAGCAGCAAAATTAAGACCAATGTCGGAACGCACTTCAATCTGGGTTAAGCCATCCACCAAATATTCAACAGGCTCTTCAATCGTAATGATATTTCGCTCTGGCGTATTTAACATGCTGATCAATGAATAAAGGGTGGTGGACTTGCCGCTACCGGTGGGTCCCGTCACCAACACCATGCCAAAAGGCTTATACACAGAGGCCTCGAGCAGTTCGCGTGAATTTTTGGAAAAGCCAAGTTTAGAAAGGCCAACTGAAAGATTATTTTTATCCAAAACCCGCATGACGATTTTCTGACCAAAGCTCGTGGGCAAAAGCGAGACACGAAAATCAACCTCCTGCTTGCCTTCCTTCATCTTAAAACGGCCGTCCTGAGGCGTCTGGGTATTAGTGATATCGAGCTTGGCCATGAGCTTAACGCGCACCCCCACGGCGTTTTTGCTCTCTTTAGGGATGGTGAGGATGTCCTGTAAAATACCGTCGATACGAAAACGCACCCGCATGCCCGTCTCCTGAGGCTCGATATGAATATCAGAGGCGCGCTGACGCAGGGCTTCCTTGATGATTAAATTGACGATACGCACGACCGGCGCCTCGCCTTGCTGCGCTGAGGCCACTTCCGCATCGAAAGATTCCTTATGCTTCACCTCGGTGCCCTGGGATGCTGTTTCGTTGGCCGATGCGGCCGAGGCATAAAATTGATCAAGGGCCTTGAGGATCTGGCTTTCGGACGCAATGACAATTTCAATATCCTTGCTCGTCACATTCCGCAAATCATCTAACATAAAAACATTCAGAGGATCAGCCACGGCCACCGTGATGGTCTGCCCCAGCAAAGAGAGTGGCATCACCGCACACTGGCGTGCGGTTTTCTCAGGCAAGATACTCTTGAGGCGTTCATCAAAACGGTATTTGCTAAGATCGATCGAAGGGATATGCAGCTCACGCATCAAGAGGACCAACAAATCCTGCTCGGAAATAATGCCCTGCCTGATCAAAGCCCGGACCAGGCTTATTTTTTTATCCTGCTGGACTTCCGAAAGCGCATCAATATCCGCCGGATTGATGTTCGGCAAACTTTTCAGCGCTTTAAGAATTCTCTCTTGTGTTGTATCCATGAGTTCCATTATTTTATAAATGTCCGGCGAATAATGATGAGTGGCCGGCTTGAGGCCCATGAGGACCATTTTAATCAGGTGCTGTCAAACGGATCACTTCTTCTAAGGTGGTTAACCCACGGGAGGCCTTGATCACAGCATCTTCCCGCATGGTTTTCATCCCCTGGGCGCGGCCGGCATTTTTGATTTCCGCCTCGGAAGCTGAAGACAAAATGAGTTCCTTGATTTTATTATTTAAGACCATGGTTTCCGTGATACCCACGCGGCCTTTATAACCTGTATTTAAACATAAGGAACAGCCCTTAGGTTTAAAAAACTGCATATTGTGATTAGGCAATAACTGTTTGAGATGAAATTCCTTCATGACCTGCTCGGAGGCGGTGTATGGCTCACGGCACTTGGGGCAGACCCGGCGCACCAGACGCTGGGCCACGATGGCAACCAATGAGGACGTAATTAAAAACGGCTCCACCCCCATGTTGACCATACGCGTGATCGAACCAGAGCCGGTTGTCGTATGCAATGAGGAAACCACCAAATGCCCGGTCAAAGCGGCCTTGACCGCGATATCCAAGGTTTCAGAATCACGGACCTCACCAATGAGGATGACATCTGGATCTTGGCGTAAAATGGAACGCAGGGCTGTAGGGAAAGAAAGCCCGAACTCGGTGCGGATATTGACCTGGTTAAAATCTTTAATCTGAAATTCCACCGGGTCTTCGACCGTAACAATATTTTTTCCAGGTGAATTAATATGCCTTAAAATGGCGTATAAGGTCGTGGTCTTGCCACTTCCCGTCGGACCACAAGCCAGGATCAGGCCATGTGGCCGCTGGCAGCATTCTTTCAAGCGTTCCAAGGAATCAGCCTCAAAGCCCAGTTTTTCGATATCTGCCATTTCTTGATTTTTATCCAGTACACGCAAGACTATCTTTTCCCCCATGGCGGTAGGCAGCACATTAACGCGAAAATCCACTTCTTCTTTGCGGGGTGTCGTAATCCTAAAACGGCCGTCCTGCGGCAAGCGATGCTCAGCGATGTCTAGGCTTGAGATGACCTTGATGCGCGAAATCAAAGGAAAATGCAGCGTCTTGGACATGCGGTCCACTTCCCGTAAAAAACCATCGACGCGGTAACGGATGCGCAGGCAATTTTCCATAGGCTCAATAAACACATCACTGGCCTTGGCCGTCACAGCTTGCTGGATAATGGTGTTGGCCAAGGTAATGATGGGCGCCTCATCGGTTAAATCTTCAATATTCCTCTTAGCTTGTGGATGGCTGTCTTTGACAAGCTCTAAATTTTCTGATTCACCACCTGACTTGACATCAGGCATGGATACTCCCGACGCCGACGGGTTGATTTGAGCATAACTGCGCTCCAGGGCCACGCGCATTTCTTTAGGTCTCGCTAAAACCACGCTAACCGACATGGATGTCATGGCTTTAATATTATCGATCGTGATCATATCCTGTGGATCAACCATGGCAATGGTTAATTGGTCATTGATCCGAGAGATAGGAATCAACATGGATTTTTGGGCAGTTTCCTTCGGGATTAAATTCAAGAGAGAGGTGTCGATGCGGAATAAATTCAAATTAATCAGCGGTAACTGCAAGGCCTCACTTAAGGCCACACTCATGTTATCTTCAGGCACTAATTTCAACCTTAAAATAACACGGCTTAACTCCCCGCCGGATCGTTCTTGTTCTTCAATGGCCTTCTGAAGGTCCTCGGGAGTTATCAAACGGTCCCGCAAAAGAATCTCTTTAAGACTTTCCTGTGTGGGCAGCATCAGCGCGTTTCGTAATAACGGTTGATGGCACTTTTAATTTCCGTTGCTGTACTGACAAAAGCCTGTACGGTGCAGCCAGTGACCTTTTCCACTTCTTCCAAGGCCTGCACATTTAATGGATTGGCCATGGCCAAGGTCAAACTGCGGCCGATTTTATCAATAGGCACCAGGCAATATTGCTTGCAGATCTCCTGCGCTACCGTGGCCACCACTTCAGGGGCGATTTCATAATTAGCCAAAGGTAGGTAAGGAAAACCGTATTGGCAGGTCAATGCTTGGACAACATCCTCTTCCGTGCAAAGCTTCATCTCAACCAAGGCTTCACCAAAGAGAAGGCTTTTTTCTTTCTGGTAATTTAATACTTCCTCAAGTTTGGGCCGTGAAATAACGCCACGCTCGACTAAAATCTCACCCAATTGCTTGTTGACAGTCTTGCGGAAATGTTTCATATCTTTAATATACCCTAAAGAAGAGCTGATTGTCCAGCATGGTTCTTAAAATATAGTCCTCTTACGGCTTAAATTCAACAGAAATCCCAGTAGAATAGCAAAAACCATGAAAGAAGTGCGGCCGTAGCTGATCAATGGCAGGGTGATACCCACCACTGGCAGAAGCCCCATGACCATGCCGATATTGATCACCACCTGCATGGCCAAAATCGTGACAATGCCGATGGCCACCAGCTGACCAAAAGGGTCCTTGTTATGCCGAGCGATTTTAAAACCACAGTAAATAATGATCCCATAACAATAAAGTAGAAAAATCCCACCCAAAAGTCCCCATTCTTCGCCAATCACGGAAAAAATAAAATCCGTGTGCCTCTCGGGCAGAAAATTTAACTGGTTCTGTGTGCCGGAAAGCCAACCTTTACCCCAAAGCTCGCCGGAGCCGACCGCGATCTTGGACTGAGTGATGGTATAGCCAGCACCCAGCGGGTCTAAGCTTGGGTCTATAAAGACCATCAGCCTGTCTTTCTGATAAGGTTTTAATAAATGCCAAGCCAAGGGCATCATCAATACCAAGCCACCCATCAAGGCCCAAAAAAGTTTCAAGGCAATACCGCTGGCATAAAGCATGACCAAGAAAATCCCCATCACCAAGATGGCCGTGCCCAAATCTGGCTGTTTGAAAATAAGCACCATGGACATTCCTACCAGCAACAAAGGTACGAGCAAATCCCTCCAAATCTCCTGGACGGAAGATGAAAAATTAAAAGAAAGCCTAGGGCGGCGCTGCGAAAAATAACGGCCTAAAAAGAAAATCACGGCCAGCTTACTAAACTCCGAGGGCTGAAAGCTGAAACCAGCGATGGAAAACCAACGGGTCGCACCTAAGGCATGATGCCCCATGACCAAAACTAAAATTAAAAAAAAGACACTGATCCCATAAACAATATACGCCACATCAAAAAATTTGTGGTAATTGCCATGGCTTAAAACAAGCATCAGCAAAAGCCCCAACCCCGCACAACAAAGCTGGTCGTAAAATACCGACGAGTCCACGGCATCGTTATTAAAAGAAGCACTATAAAGGCTTAAAAGCCCCATGGCCATGATTAGGATGGTATGAATCCAGATAACCTTAGGGATATTACGGGCCAAAATCATAGACGACACTTCCCATCTGTACACGAATGAAAAACCGGAAAAAAGTAACGATTACGGGCAATCCATCGGTAAATCCAGGGGCCCAAAATACCTGCACCTGGAAAATAAACGAATGGTATCAATGGATAAAGCATGGGGTAAGCCCAACAAAGATGACGAAAGGCAAAAAAACCGCCATAGGTTTTTCCATCTGGCAATTCCAGAACCATCTCCGTGAGGCCTTGTGGCCCGGCAATATACTCCAGTTTACCCCAAAGATCCATGACCTTAAGAACGCTGATACTGGAGCGGCAGAATCCGCATTTGCCATCAAAAATGATCTTAGATCGTGGGCTATCTGCATTGATGCGACGTTTGGATTCGATCCAATCCGTTATTTTTTGTGGATGGATAAAGAGCATCAATTGGGCTGGAAAAAGAAAGAAGAAAATCGCTGGCACATCCAAGGCCAAGATCAATAGCGTATGCCAGCATAGCCCTAAAATAATAGCAGCCCGACGGGTCTTAGGATTAAACAACCAAAACGGCATGGTCAATTCCGTGGCCACGATCATAAGGCCAATCACGTAGCAAAGGTGTGGATGCACCGCCATCCACTCTTTAAGCAAAAAATTCTTGGTCACCCCCTGTGGCGGATAATTCATCAAATAATAAATCGGATTACCCGTCACCCAGTTGCCTTGACCTGTGATTTTATAAAGGCCCGTAAAGAAAAAAGTAGAAGCAATCTGCAACTGCAGAAGTCGCTGGATAAAAAATGGCCGTGGCCTTCGCCAGGACTCCACATCGCCCCGGCGCAAAGCGTCCACGGAAAAATAATCGCCATGATACCCCGTCAGGCACATTAAAAATAATGTCACCAACAAGATATCCCAGGAAAGGGTACCAATCGCAAAGTCATTAAGTGCGTAAAAATAATAACAACAGCCGGTCATGAGAATGCAATTGAGCTGGGCCAAAAGGCCGAGGAGAAAACAAAACCACGTGACATAAAAAAGGGCAACGAAAAAACAAATCAGTGCATCCGGACTTTGCTGCACCAGATGGATGAACCCTAGAGGGAAGAAATCCGTATTAAAGGTCTTGAATGCCGTGTGAAAATAATTGTCATCCAAATGAAAGAACGACGGGATCACATGCAGCCCCACCGTCAAAGCCACAAAAATACGGAAAAATGACAGGCCAATGGACGGCCGTTCTTCCAAAAATAATCTATTCCAAATTTTCACCATTAAAAAAACCTTACGGGCTTGACGACGCAGATTCTTCGTGATTGACCAGATCGATCAAGGCATCCATGGACAGAGCGATGGAATAGCCTGAATTTTCAACCTCATAGTTTGAGTACCCATATTCCTGATTCTTAAATTCATTTAAGAAAGGCACCATCTCAAGAACAATCCCAATGGGACGAAATTCCCGCTGCAAGGGATTAGCCACATTATAGCCAGCTTCGATGACTAAACCTCCGCTGTTGCCAAAATAGACCGGCGCATCGAGAATGATCTTATTGGATTTGGCGTCTTTGCCAGCAACCACCCCTTTTCTCAAAATAGGCTTGGTAAAATCAATACCCAAAGCTGGATTTTGCAAGGATGCCGGATACCCAAAAATAAACACGTCATTGCCCACGTGCACATCTTCTAATCTCTTAAGATGTTGAGCCTCCACCGCGATAATGGCCCTATTGCTATTACCGCTAATACCTACGTCCTGATAATACCTGATCCGTGTCTGATCACCGTCCTTGGTAAGCCAACCTAATTTAATCAAGGCCAAATCTTCGGTCGGATGAAGGATAATCAGATGATTTTTCTCAGACTGTTGCAAATTGATCATAAATTGATCAGCGCTCGAGTCACTGGTATAGGTCCGTAAGACAGCCAAATTCCCATTCAAAGCCCCCTGCTTGGTGTAGAGAATGTGTTTGGCCGTGACAAAATAAGAAAATTTATCCGTATTTAAAAAGAACCCACTGCCAATCCCAATTCGAGTTTCTCCGTTACTGATCTGAATGATGACAGGATAATATAAATTATCCTCAGGTAATGCGGGTAAAATTTCATCCGTCCACCCCGCAGCCGAAGGCCATAGACTTGTTAAAAGGATAAAAAAAGTGACAAGCATTGAACTACAGATCTTGTTCATAAGATCTCCTGTTATTCATCACACTCATAAACAACCGACTGCCTGCGTTCCAGTGGCTGCTGAGTCAGATGCGGATACTCGACATAGGTAATTAAAAATTTATCAAAATACGGGAACTTACGTTTTAAGTAAGGACAAAAGGAATTCGACATGCCCTCTGAGAGGACCATCATAAGTGCATTGCGATGAATATTATCGTAACCAATGGCACGCGTCTGCAAAATCTGGTGTGGGTCAATGAGCTGCAGAGTGCCGTACTTGACCCCATAGATTTCTGTATCGCCAAAATTGTCCTCAATATCATAAAACATGATCCAACCTGCGGGCGGGAATAAAAATTTCACCCGTGGCAAGGTGCGTTTTAAAAAAGGCTCCAGGTAATACACACAGGTGGACTCATAATAAAAAAGCGCCAGCCAAAAAACGACAAAAATAGAAATAAATTTGTTACGAAGCTGAATATTCAATTTTCCCTATTCCTTAAAACCACTCAAGGTTTCTTTGACTCAGAATCTTCCGAGAATACATCAGCGGTAAAGACATACAGGTCTGTGTCAGGGTCCTTCCAACACTCCGCTGGCAATCCTGCTTTTTGCGTGCAAAGCTGCTTCAAGAATTCTTCCTTGCTCCACCCTGTCTCTTGGGCCACCTGGGGCAAGAAAACACCTTGATGGCCATCCCGGCTGACGATGACCCCATGTTGGCCCAACTGGATTTCGGAAGCATCCTTCACCCGACGGGGCTGGGAAAGAACGGAGATATCCAAATGAATGTCCTTGAGCTCTGCTGCTTTCACCGGATTAAAGCGAGGGTCTTGAGAGGCGGCCGCAATGGCCATATCACGCACTGTCTCATACAATGGTTCTTGGCCAATGATATTGCCAATACAACCGCGCAATTTTCCCTGCTCGGTCAAGGTCACAAAAGCGCCTTGCACCTCATTAAGACGTGCGTCTTTCACGGTGATAGCCACCACCTTACCCGTTTTCACAAAGGTCTCAAGGCCTTGACGCGCGATTTTTAAAAGCTCTTGCCGTTGGGCCGCATTCAATGCAGCACCTGCATCATCAGGCGGATCACTCAATAAATTATTATAAAAAATCACCGATGAATACCCCACAACCCTACTCTTATCGCCGGAGGTATCGCCTGAATTGGCGTGTTTAAGAACTTCCACCTGCTTCATACCGCGGATTTTAGCGTAAATGAGCGCCGTCGTCACGGGCACAAAACCGCACATTTCCATTTTGCGGCTTACATTGCCCTCGAAAAATCTTTTAGGATCAATGGCCTTGATGGCATCCAGCGTCAAGGCATCCATCTTATTGGCCACCTCATAGGTGTAATAATGGGACATGTCGGACGAAATCAAAATCAAAACATCGTGCCGATCGCCAATAAGCTTGTCCAAGGCGACCGCCAAATCACGGCAAACCTCTGGATCAGGATCACCCATGAGAATGGGAACAATACGAAAACCTTTAAAAGTTTTCTGCAAAAACGGCAACTCTACTTCCACAGAATGCTCACGCTCAAAAATTTGAGGCAAAACGTGAAACTCCGTAGGGTTTTCTTTTAACAGCGCCGTGGCAAAATCTTCGTCGACCGGCACAACCCCCAACGGGGTTTGGAAACCACCTTGGGGCCAAACGGAAATTCCTTCAAAAGGATAAAAATGGCTTGGACCAATGACCACAATGGTTTTGTAATGATTACGGCTGATGGCTTTATACGTATAGGCCGCCACGGGCCCGGAAAAAGGATAGCCCGCATGGGGAGCAATGGCGATCTCAACGCGGCGATCAGTGGGCACAGGGCCAGTGGAGGCTTCCAGCGCGTCAATGGAATCAGAAAGCTCTTGTGGGTCAGCACTATAAAAAGCACCCGCCACATTTGGTGCTTTGATCATGTTTCCCCAAGAAGGTGTGGCTAAAACCATAAATACCGTCGCTAATAAGAAAAGATGCTTCATACCTTTTCAAAGTAGGCATCAAGGCTAAACTTTTTAACAGCTGAAAGATGACGTAATAATGCCAACGTCAGGAGCAGACTAATACTGTCCATGATCATAACAACCTGGGGCTTAAGATGGATCAATTCACCAAAGCAGCCGCAGCTTTCTAACGGCAAATTTCTCACCAAGGCCTGTCCTACCACGATCACAAAAATACCAAACAGGCCCATCGCCGCTCTAAGCGACCAAGGCAGCCATAACCCTAAAAGCACAAAGCAACCAACCAACAGCTCTATCCAAGGAAAAACCTGGGCAACGAGGGTTTCAGGGCCTGCAGGCAGGAGTTGATAGGCTTGGATCACGTACAAAAAATTCTGGTAAGGGCTTAAGGCCTTGCCTAAACCCGAAACAACAAAAATACAGCCAATGAGGATACGCAAAAGAAACCACATGACGCTTTAGCTTCCGGGGAAATAATTTTTAAGCTCATCCTGCAAGGAAGTTGTTCCCACCACCATTTTACCGTTGACAAAATACGTCGGCGTTGAGGCAATGCCCAATGATTGACCAATGGCCTTTTCATTATTAATGACGTTACGGGCATCATCCGAGGCCAAACAGGTATTTAGTTGATCAAGGTTCATGCCCACCTGGCCTGCCATGGCCTGGAACACGGGCTCAGGATTGATGAGTTGCGCCCATTGTTGCTGCTGAGGGATCATCAGATCTTCCAGTTCCCAAAATTTACCCTGGCGCGCAGCGCATTCGCTATAAAGAGCGCTGATCAAAGCATGATGATGCATATTCGTCAGAGGAAAATAATGCACCTGCAAATAAAGATCGTTAGGATGGGCCTCAAAAAATGTTTTTAAATATTTCATGCCATAGGCACAAGCAGGGCACTGAAAATCAACATATTCCACAATCTTGACACGGGCATTGGGATTGCCTTTGGAACGCGCATCCTGAAGATTAATTTCCATATGCTTAGGTGCCAATAAAATCTTAGCTCCGACGACCGCAGCCACTAACACGATAATGATCATCAATGTTGATAGCGTTTTATTCATGCCTTCCCCCTATAATCTGTCTGTTTGTTTAATCAACTTACTAATCTTCTTACTTAAACGCAACGTTAAGGCGTTGGCCTTAAGCCGCCATTGCCAATTATCAACCTTGGTGGCCGGTGTATTCATACGGCCCTCTTGCCGTAAGCCCAAATAATCCTGCATCGGGATAATCACCGTCTGGGCACGGGAACGCATCAAAACCTCGATCATGGTCCAGTTCAGGGTCTTGGGATTAAAACTACTGCGCAGCACCCGCGCGATATTGGCCTTCTCATGGGGTTTGGCTTCATGATAAAACCATCCCTCAATAGTATTATTGTCATGGGTGCCGGTATAGGCCACACAATGGGTTGGATAATTGGCTGGCACGTGCGGGTTGGTGTGCACATCCCCACTGAAAGCAAACAGCAAAACCCTCATGCCAGGAAAGCCGAATTTCTTCATGAGCGCAATCACATCCGGCGTGATTTCACCCAAATCCTCGGCGATGATAGGTAGTTTACGGAAATGTTTGGCCAAAACCCTGAAAAAAGAAGCTCCAGGTCCTTTGACCCAGCGGCCAAATACCGCCAGTTTTTCGTGCGCGGGAATTTGCCAGAAACCAGCAAAGCCGCGGAAATGGTCGATCCGTAGAAAATCAAACATCTGCAAATTATGCGTAATACGCTGCACCCACCAGCTGTAATTAACTTTTTTCAAATGGGTCCAATCGTAAACCGGATTGCCCCAACGCTGGCCTGTCCGTGAAAAATAATCCGGAGGACAGCCGCTCACAAAACGCAAATGCCCCTGCCCATCCAGTTTGAAAAAGGACGGATGGCACCAGACCTCCACACTGTCATAATTCACATAAATCGGGATGTCCCCGATAATAGCCACGTTCTTGCTATTGGCATAGTTTTTAAGTTTATGCCACTGACGGAAAAAAAGGTATTGGATAAATTTAACTTTTTCCAATTCCATGGCATGCTTGCGGCTAAAATCTTTAATGGCTTGAGGTTGCCTGCCTTTAAGCGCCTTGGGCCACTCACTCCAACCTATACCGCCATGGATATTTTTGATCACTGTAAAGAGCGCAAAATCATCCAGCCAATAGCGCTGATTTTTCGTGAAATTTTTAAAATCCTCATGGTCCATGCTGTTTTGAAAATGACGGAAAGCAGCATTAAAAATTTTCTCTTTAAAAGTAACTGTCCGGATATAATCCACCTTGTCTTCCATCAACGGCATGGGCACACTGACATCAGACGCTTGTAAAAACCCTTCGATCACCATCATTTCAGGGCTTATCAGCAAGGGGTTCCCGGCAAAAGCTGAAGAACAACTATACGGTGAATTGCCGTTGATAGCATCGGTGGGATTGATAGGCAAAATCTGCCAGTAACGTTGCTGACTGGCGCTCAAAAAATCCACGAAAGCATAGGCAAAAGAACCCATGTCGCCAATACCATACTTGGAAGGCAGTGAGGTGATATGCAACAAAATACCGCTGTGGCGTTTATTCATAAAAATAGTATTACGGTTTGGCCGTCATGAATGAAGCCGTGATATTGACCTGCAGGATATCGCCTAAATGCTCAAAAAGTTTCACCCAGCGATTGGCCAAATCATCCTTCTCTGCCTGGGAATTAATATCAGGATAAACCTTACTGCCCATGGAGAAATAAATATTCTGGGCCTTCCACGTTTCCAAATCTAAATTCAAGGTTATCAGTAGCTCGAGGATGCTGATGATTTTCTCCAACAGGTGAATATTTTCCGGATGATCATTGAAACGTTTCATCAGGGCACTGATACGCTCGGAAGCCAGAAAAGCGAAATTGGCATGGTCACGCTTAAACGACCAGCGTTTCATTTCCTCAACCAAGAGCTTGAGGCGGGTGATATCAACATCTTCCTGCTCGAGGACCAGGATAATATCCCGGTTTAATACAAACTCAACCACGGTCATGAGCATGCGCGGCAGCGGCAAGCTAATCTCATTTTTGATCTGCATCAAGGGATAATGATTATCATAAATCTGCCTGAAACTCGTCTCAATATCGTCCATGGTTGATCCTAAGACCTCATTGAGGATTTTCTGCTGTTCTTCCTTAAACAGATGCCAGAGCGAATAATTATGATACTTAAGATAATCTTTGATAATGCCAATGACGTTAGGGATATCACTGGCCAGGAAAGCATTGCTGATCAACTGGCGCATCTTGGTGAATTCTTCAAGGGATAAATAATCAACCCCACCGATAAAATTATGATCACCTAAATGCAATACCGCAAAACAAACATAGGCTTGTTCCCAAGTGTCTTTGGAACGCACCATGGCACGCCCAATGGCAAGTTTCAGGCGACCCGCTTGTTTAAGATCATATTGCTCACTTTTGACCATATAGCTGTACATATTGGTTTGGGAACTGTATTTCTCAAACAAAGAGGTCATGGCGTAATGAGCCCCTACCCGCAGGAGATTGACCACTGAAGGTTTGACCATGGTGCGGTAAATATTGGCACCGTCCTTTAATTCCGGCACATTACTGATAACCTCGGTCATGCGCGTAATAAAACCTTCTTCTAAATTTACCCCAGCCACTTCCTGGGCTAATTGGATAGCCCGCGCGGCATATTTCAAAATCTGCACAGTCTCAATGCCAGACACCTCATTGAAAAACCAGCCGCAGGACGTATACATGAGCATGGCATTGGTCTGCATTTCAAGCAGTTTAAGGACCTTGATCTTCTCATCATCCGTTAAGACACGACCAGCCAGCCCTTGCAAGAAGCGCGCCATATTCGGCTCACTACGGTCCAAGACCACATCAATATATTTATTCCGTACACCCCAGGGATCATTGCTGAAGCCCGCCATTTGGGTTTCATACAAAGGAATAAGGCTGTCCCGCAGCCAATCGAGCGCCTGGCGTAAAGGTGCCCGCCATTTTTGATTCCATCCCGGCTGACCACCCGTTGAACACCCGCAATCCGAACGCCAACGCTCAATGCCATGCACACAGCTCCAAGATGAATTCTCCACAATTTCAACTTCCTGAGTGGGCGGAAATTTTTGTAAAAACTCGCCGTAATTAGTCAATTGGGCCAATTGATTGCTTTCAATGTAATGCAGGCAATAGGCCAAGGCCATGTCCCCAAATTTATGATGATGGCCGTAGGTTTCCCCATCGGTCGCGATATGCACCAACTGCGCGTTAGGGCTGGTCACGCTAAAGTTGTCGGTAAGCCGTCGGGCAAAATGTTCGCCATTATTAAGCAAACCTTCAAAAGCCACCCCCATTGAAATAGTTCCGTCATAAAAGAAAATAGCGATTTGCCGGCCCGAAGGCAAATAGCAACGGTACGGCACACGGGGATCCACCTTGGCCACCGACACATCTCGCCAAAGCATATCCTGATCGCCTTGCTTAATACGTTTGGCCTGATGGGGAGCGAGCACCGTAAACTTAATCCCCTGCTCTGCCATCAAGTCCAAGGTTTCCAGATCAACCGCGGTCTCACCCAACCACATGCCTTCAGGCTTACGCTTAAATCGAGCTTCAAAATCTTTAATGCCCCAGATAACCTGGCTGCGCTTGTCCTGAACATTAGACAATGGCATGATCATGTGATTGTAAACCTGTGCCATGGCAGAGCCATGACCAGCAAAATTCTCCTGGCTCAGACGGTCAGCTTCGAGAATGGCGGCGTAAATTTCTGGGTCCTTTTTTTGCATCCAGGACAAAAGGGTGGGGCCAAAATTAAAGCTGATCTTAGAATAATTATTAACGATATCAACAATACGGCGGTTATTGTCGAGAATACGGGCCGCCGCATTACGGGCGTAACACTCTGCTGTTACCCGTTCGTTCCAATCGTGATAAGGGTAGGCGGAATCTTGAACCTCAACCTCATCCAGCCAGGGATTTTCCCTGGGTGGCTGGTAAAAATGGCCATGTATGCAGACAAATCTATTCATGAGCGTTTAATCCTCGTCCTGAGGAATCCTTACCTCTTAATGCGGCTCTTAGGCTTCCCATTGCTTGGGACATGCGCCACTTGTTCGTCAATGTTATAAATAATCGAATTAAAAGCGCGAAGCTCATTCTCTACTAATGAAACAAAGGTGCGGCGATTCTTAATGCTGTAATCAATTTTGTCCTCACGGGCGAGCCAGCCTAGGGCTTGAAAAACCACCTCATCCTTTTCCTTAAGTGACTTAGCCAACTGACTGACATTCGTTTCACCATTTTGTCCCAAAAATCTCCACGTTTTGCCAGCTGCTTCGATGATTTTTTCTTTCATGGCTCCTCTCCTAAAGGTTAGATATTCATCATTTCATATCCGTTCATTCTAATATCAAGAAAGATGGCCGTCAATACATCAAATGCTTGGCACAGTTAGGCTTGTGACAGAAAAATTTAGATAGCTTGAGCGAGACGGGCCGCGCCTAGGAGCACGGCATCATCCCCCAACTTTGAAGGCAAGATACGGCAGGTATTGAATTTACAAAAGAAAGGATCGCTTTTAAGTTCCTTGGCCACAATAGGCAAAATGAAATAACCGCAGGCCTTGATGACACCCCCCCCCAAAAATAATGGCTTGAGGATTAAAGGTATGATTTAGAGAAATGGCCATTTTGCCAAGCACGGTGGCCGCCTTGGTCATCACGGCTTTGACCACAGGATCATTTTCTTCCAAAGCTTCTTTAAGAATACGGCTTTTAATCATATCAAGCCGTCCGTCATTGAGCTTGGTGACGATAGATTTTTTGCCGGCCTTAATAGCTAGACGGATATCACGCTCAATGGCCCAGCGGCTGGTCAAGGCTTCCAAGCAGCCGCGGTTACCGCAATGGCACAAGGGACCATCAAGACTCACGATCACATGCCCTAATTCCGTGGCCGCTCCCTGGGCACCTAAAACCAATTTCCCATCGCTAATCACCGCACCCCCTACACCTGTGCCCGGAAAAATACCCACCACGTGCGAAAGCCCCCGCGCCGCACCCAGCCAAGCTTCGCCCAAGAGACCTGCGTTAACATCATTGGCCATCATGATGTGCCGACGGTATTTACGCTTTAATAAGGAACTTAAAGGAAATCCTGTGAGCGCTATATTGGGTGCCGCCAGGATTTTATGATGACGGGTGTCCACGATCCCAGGCACGCCCACGCCAATGCCCTTGATGGCTGATGCCGTAACCCCACTTTCGTGGATCAATTCATCAATGGCTTCCGTAATGCTATTGTAGATATCTTTAGTCTTAACCCTTTTAGGGGTGGCCGTTTTATTACGATTGACAATTTTACCCGAGGCTGAAACCAACGCCCCTGCAATCTTGGTACCACCTATGTCAAGGCCGATGTAGTAGTTCATTTCTTATAGTGATTGATAAAGTATTCCTGCGCGTCGAAGGTTTCGCCTTCTTTTTTAATATGACCGTAGCTGCGATTGCTTTTGAGAACTCTAGCTTTGCGCGTGTCCTTAAAATAATTGTCCAAAATAAACTGCAAATGACTTTTAAGCTCAGGCTTAGTGATTTCAAATAGAAGCTCGATACGCCTATCAAAATTACGCGTCATCCAGTCCGCGGATGACAAAAATATGCGGCCGTTACCACCGTTATTGAAATACATGATGCGCGAATGCTCCAGGAAACGCCCCACGATGCTACGCACCTCAATATTCTCACTTAACCCTTCAACACCAGGCACCAAGGAACAAATGCCGCGCACCAGCAGCCTGATTTTAACACCCGCTTGGGAGGCCGCGTATAATTTCTCGATAATCTGAGTGTCTTCCAAGGCATTCATCTTAGCGATGATCAAACCGTTCTTATGTTCCTGTTGAAAGGCCATTTCCTTATCGATCAAATCAAAGAAATATTTGCGTAAATCGTGGGGGGATGAAATGACCCGCTTCCAAGGACTTGGTAAGGAGTAACCTGTGATAACGTTAAAAACATCCGCAATATCACGCGCCACATCATCGTTAGCTGTAAAAAACCCAATGTCCGTATAAATATTGGCCGTCTTCTCATTATAATTTCCCGTCGACAGATGCACATAACGCCTAATACGACCTTCTTCTTTGCGCACGATCAAGGTCATCTTGGAATGGATCTTAAGGCCCGCGATCCCATAGATAACATGGCAGCCAGCCTGTTCTAGCTCACGCGACCACTGAATATTTTTTTCTTCTTCGAAACGCGCCTTGATCTCAACCACCACAGTCACCTGTTTGCGATTCTTGGCCGCTTGCATCAGGGCCTTGATAATGGCAGAATCCTCGTTGGTGCGGTAAAGTGTCATTTTGATAGCCAGCACCTCCGGATCTTTAGCGGCAGCCGCCACCAGATCACAGGTCGGAATAAAGGACTGGAAAGGCACATGCAGGATAAAATCCTCATCCTTGATCTTATCAAAAATATTTTCATAGGTGGATTTGGCCGGTGTAAAGGTGGCATAGCGCAATTGTGGCTTTTCGGTGGATGCCGATAAATCGTAAAGAAAGGTCAAATCTAAATCAGAGGCCGTGAACGCTACCTCTTCC
>Ga0206883_1071_pt1 | contig 17450 bp, 11 predicted proteins | sample Alteio_BWOrgCont_2_FD_152910 | JGI IMG/M metagenome (GOLD analysis project Ga0206883, IMG submission 152910) | Enriched cells from forest soil in Barre Woods Harvard Forest LTER site, Petersham, Massachusetts, United States -... | ecosystem: Environmental > Terrestrial > Soil > Temperate forest > O... | reverse complement strand
CCCTCTATTTTCGGGTGCCGTTTCCCGAAGAAAATGTCTTCCTGCAGGTCATGGCTCTGCGGTCGCCGTCAATCTTCTTCTTCGTCAAATACTCTTACACCCTGTTCCTCTTCTCGACTCCGTACATTGGTTATTCCATCGTACTCTCTGGCGTTTACATATTTAGTCTTAAAGCGGGCCGCCGAATTCGTGCGGGCCGATTGCCTCTCTTTCCCGACCCCCGAAAGAGGGACGACCTCTTCCTTGTCCTGGGGGAGGTTCACAATCCTCGTAAGCACGTACCCGCAGAAAATCCGCAGTGGCTCGTGATCCCGGAAAGAGGTCTTTTCACGGGCATCGCAATTCTCGGCGCAATCGGCACCGGGAAGACAAGCTGCTGCATGTACCCATACGCAGACCAGATTCTTGGGTACCGGGCAGGAGATAAAGATAAGAGGATCGGAGGTCTCGTTCTCGAAGTGAAGGGCGACTTCTGCCACAGGGTTAACGAAATCCTAGAGCGTCACGGGAGGGGTGAAGACTATATCGAAATTAGCCTCAATTCTGATTATCGCTACAACCCGCTCCACAACGACCTCGACGCATACGCCTTGGCATACAACATCGCATCACTGCTAAACAACCTCTTCGGGCGGGGTAAGGAACCTTTCTGGCAGCAGGCATACACAAATCTGGTCAAGTTCATCATCCTTCTTCATAAGGTAGCGTTCGACTACGTAACCTTGTTCGATGTCTACGAATGCGCGATTGACCCCGCCACGCTCGAAAAGAAAATCAACGAAGCAGAGCGCAGACTCACCGAGACGGATTCAGTGCTGGTTTCGGAGGAGGAATATCTCAAGCATCCCCGCGAGCTTGAGCCGTTCAAATTCCGGCTGGACGAAGAGTCGAAGAGTTATGTCGCAACTCTGACGCCCGGCCTTGCCGCTGTGTTAAAGGACAAGGCGATTCAATGGGAAGCGGAGAATGTCGGCGGACGCAAGCCGGTGTCACCAGAAAAGAAAGAGCAGCTCGAAGCAGTCAAGCGTTGGTTCAACCACGATTGGCGACGGATTGAGCCAAAGTTGCGTACATCAATCGTCGAAGGAATTTCGGTCTTTCTTTCGCTATTCGACGACAACCCTGCCGTGAAGCGGACGTTCTGCCCACCGGCTCAGTGCTACGACACCCAGGCAAATGTTGATTTCAAGTATGGCAAGCCTCTGCCTTCCTTCAAATGGCTCATCGAGAACGGCAAGGTGTGCGCGCTGAACTTTCCGATTGGCATGAACGCAGGCCTAGCGAAAGCGATTGGCGTAATGATGAAACTGGACTTCGAACGGGCTGTCCTGAACCGGGTCCCCGATATGGAGGCTCACCCCAACCGCCATTTGCGTGAGGTCCTATTCATGTGTGACGAGTACCAGCATTTCGCCACCGTCGGTGAAAGCGAGCCTACAGGCGACGAGAAGTTCTTCAGTCTCTCCCGGCAGCCGAAGTGCATTCCAATTGTCGCCACTCAAAGCATCAGCTCTCTCAAGTCGGCTCTGCCAGGTGACACTTGGCGCACACTCTTGCAGACTTTCCGCACGAAGATATTCCTCGCGCTCTCGGATGATTTCTCTGCCAGAACCGCCAGCGAGCTGTGCGGACGCGAAGACAAGCTCAAGGTCAGTTACAACCTCTCCGAGAGTGGGCACGACGCCCGTGTAAGCCTGCTCACAGGAAAAGCGCTCTCGCACAAGTCGAACATTACGGCCTCGAAGAGCTACAACACGCAGGTCGATTTTCGGTTCGACATGAAGACCTTCACGGAGCTGCGCAATGCGCAATCCGTGACCATTGCGTATGACGGCACGAACCCGATGCCGCCGATGTTCTGCTACCTGAAGCCCTACTTCAACGACGCGAACAAATCCTACTTTCGGCAGCTTGCAGACGGAGAACTCTGATGAACGGATTCGAGATGATCCTTCCATTCCTGAAGCCCATCGAGCATTTGATCCTGGATGACTCGATCAGCGAGGTCATGGTGAACGGCGCAGATCGTGTGTTCGTCGAGAAGGCCGGTTTCGTCGAGGAAGTCCACGGACTCTCCATTGGGGAGAAATCCTTGATGGTCGCGGTAAAAAATATCGCTCGCCGTCTCGGTGATGATATTTCGGAGTCTAAGCCAATTCTCGACTCACGCCTGCCTGACGGCAGCCGGGTCGCGGCTGTAATTCCCCCGTGCAGCTTGAACGGGGTAACACTCACCATTCGCAAATTCAATTCCCACCACTTTAGGATTGAAGACCTAATTAAAGTTGGCACGATTGAAAGATCACTCGCAAACCAGCTTGAGAACTTTGTGCTGGCCCGCAAGAACATTCTCATTACTGGCGGGACCGGGACAGGTAAGACGACTCTCGTAAATATCCTCGGTAAATTCATTCCCCCGGACGAAAGAATTCTTCTAATCGAGGACACGTCCGAAATTCAGATGGGTCAGGACAATCTCGTCCGTTTTGAGGCGCGCCAGCCGCAAAACGGCCTACCGGCAGTGAGCATCCGCGATCTCCTGAAGGCAGCACTAAGACACCGTCCCGACCGGATCATTCTTGGGGAGATACGCGGCGGGGAGGCATTCGATCTCTTGCAGCTTCTCAATACGGGTCACTCTGGCAGTCTCTCGACCGTCCATGCAACGTCCGCCAAGCAAGGACTTGCCAGGTTTACGAGCTGCGTCCTCCAGAGCGGAGTTGAGCTTCCGTATCGGGCCATCAAGAGCAATATCGGCGATTCGCTTAACGTTGTAGTGCACCTCGACCGCCGCCCTGGCAGACGCTTTGTTTCCGAGGTCCTCGCGATCCATTGTTATGACCCCGACGCCGACGAATACGAATTCAGCGCAATTTATCAGAAGCACGAGGAATCCCAATGAACGAGTCTGAAAAGCCAGCTTGGGCTTCTGCGACAGCGTCGGAGTACATCAGCGCCAACTTCAAGCCGTCCGACCGAATCGCAGTCCTCGTCCTGAATAGGAATTTAGGCGAAACCACCCAACGCATCACCACAGCACAGAAGGCGGCTAGCCCCGAATTCCAGGCATGGCTTCGCTACAAGAATGCAAACGGGGCCGACATCTATGTCGGCATGAATCCGCTGAAACAAGATGCTTCGACTCGAACCAAAGACGACATCGAGACCATCCGTCATCTTTACGTTGACCTAGACCACGATGGGTCCGCAGCTCTTGAAGGAATTAAGAATTCCGACCTGGTCCCACAACCGAACTACGTACTGAACACATCACCCGAGAAGTTCCAGGTGGTCTGGAAAGCTGAAGGGGTCACGCTCGAAGAAGCGGAGGCTTTGCAGCACGCAATGGTCAGGGAGTTCGGCGGCGATCCGGCGGCGACGGACTCAACGCGTGTGTTACGACTTCCCGGTTTCGCTAATAAGAAATACGACCAAGATTTCTATGTGCAGGCCCATGCAGAATCGACGCAGACGTACCATCTTCGGGATTTCAAGGTTCCGATTGATTCGCAGGATGCCCCGCGACACCACAATAATGAAGCTACTCGCAACTATCGCGCTCCCGGTAGCCTACTAAGCCAATCCGAGCATGATTGGGCCTATGCTAAACGCGCGCTGGCTCGCGGTGACGAGCCAGACGAAATCATTCGTAGAATTGCGGACTTCCGCTCCGAAGATAAACCATCCCCCGAATACTACGCCCGACACACCGTCATGAACGCCCAAGCGGAGCTGCAACGCAAAGCGGCCAGCGCCGAAGTTACTTTCACAGAACGAACAGCAGGGAATGAACTCAGTCAGGACCGGAGCGAAACGCCATGAATCACGAGACTCTCGTCGAATCTCGCGGAGGATCTTCTACTATCCTCGAAGAATGCCCGCTAACAGTAAGAGAAGCAGCCAAATATCTTGGCGTCAGCCCACAGACGGTATATCTTTGGGTTGAGCGAAAGCAGATTCCCCATCTCCGCGTAATGGGTAGAAACATCCGGTTTCTAAAATCGGACCTCGAACCCTTCCGCGCGTCTTTTAAACAGGAGATGGAGAATGACGAGACCGATTGAGCATGATGGTGTTGTATTTAAACGGAATGGGACGAAATTCTGGTGGATTCGGTATAGGGACAGAGACGGAAGCCGCCGGAGGGAGTCCACTTTCACTAATGACTGGCAAGAAGCGCAACAGAAACTTCGGCAGCGCCTTCGTGCCAGAGACGAAAATGTCCTTGATATAGTCCGAAAGGGTGAGAGTTTTACTTTCGGGCAATGGACGGATCTCTTTTTGGAAAACTATTCTAAACCGCCTGTACGTGCCGTTAAAACCCACAGTGCCAATCTGCGGGCCGCGAAGTATCTGAAATCTGCTTTTGCGACTCGTAGGTTGACCGATATTACCGCCGACAACGTTGAACTGTACCTCCGAGAACGACTTCACCAGCCAGCCCGATTCAAGACTGCACTCGGATATCATGAAAGAGGGAGGTTAAAACCATCTACCGTCCATCAGGAGCTTAGGGTGCTCCGACGGATACTCAATGTGGCCGTGCGAAAGAGACTGCTCCCTTCGAATCCATGCTCCGGCGTCGAATTCCCGGTGGCAATTAAAGGGCTGTTCCGACCGCATTACGTGACTTGGTCGGAGCAGCAGGCCATCGAGGGTAACGCGCCGCGTTATCTGTGCAACGTCGTTCGCATCATCACGGAAACGGGACTCCGGGTCTACAAGGAATTACTGTCTATGAAAAAGGAACAAGTAGACCTAGCAAATGCCGTCGTTTGGATTCCCGATTCCAAGACTCCAAATGGTGTTGGGGAACTCCCGCTCACGAGCCTTGCTCTCCAGGCATTTCGGGATCAAATCGCTCTTGCCGGAAAAGGAGATTATTTGTTCCCAAGCGAGCTAAGCACAACGGGATATCAATACTCGTTGCGAACAGCATGGCGACTCACTCTGAAGAGGGCGAAGGTCCCCTATTTCAGAATCTATGATCTCCGCTCGACATACGCCACCCGCTTGAGTGCGGGCGGCGTCGCGGACGAGTGGGTCACGCAGTTGCTTCGCCAGGGTGACTCTCAGGTCTTCAAGAAATACTCGCAAATGAAGTTGAAGATGCAAAGAGAAGCTCTGGAAAAACTCAATCGTCAAGCGAACGAAATGACCGCACAGACGGTAGCAGCTGTGCCCGAAAGTGGGGGTTCTGGCACAGTTCTGGCACAGTTGTGAAACGAAAGGTTACAAATGGATGGCCGCGAACGCGGAAAATCTTTTAGAATCAATCTACGCGCCCGTAGCTCAGGTGGATAGAGCGTCTGCCTTCTAAGCACAACGCTCGATTCCACACCTTCTATTTGTTCCTTCGGCTTTTGAATCTTTTCAACAATTTGGGGAGTCTGCTTTTCGCTCAAAGCTAGCCCCAACGAAACAAATGAGTAGGGTTTTGGCACAGTTCTGGCACAGCTGAGTTTGCGAAGCCCGGGGGTAAACCTGGAGTGAACCCCTACCCGCTTGTTCCTGCAACCGCTGCGAAGGTCCCCGCAGCCATCAGTTCGCTCAAACTCCTGTAAACTTTGGCTCGAGGGCCAGCAGAGTCGTCTTTACATCCGAGGTTTCGCCTTGCACGCGAGAACAAATCGAGCATACACCTGTCGACGGTAGCAGCGTCCGTGTAAGGAATTGTCCACATCTCGGCCATGTCGAAAGTGTCGTCCTTCCGCGCCGCATAGCTCTGATTCTGAGACATGGAGAACCCGACAGCCCGCGCCAGCCACATTGCCGGGCATCGAAGCGGATTCGCTGCGATCCACGACGCGACCTGCATTGCGCGTTCTTCCTCGACATTCATTTTTAGCGTCAGGATTTCGACAATCCATTCCGAGGGTGGCTCCGAACTAGACTGCCTCGCTGCCATTTTGTCGCGGTCCATTGACATGCCGAGCGCCTGAAGTTTGTGGTACTTCGGCTGTGGCTGGAAGACATTCGGACACGCCCGCCACAGGTCGACTACGCTGTCGCGCATCGGATAGTAGAGCTTGCCCGGGTTTGCAAACGGCGGGAAGACATAGTCGAAGCGGGGCACGTATGGGTTAATCGCTGCGTATTCCTTGCCAGCGTCGAAGCAATCCAGCGCACGCTGCAATTCCAAGAGGTCGATCCCGGAAGTGACGAAGCAGTGAGGTAGGCTTTCCAACCTGTCCAGATAGTCCTTTACTTGAGGCAGGAACGAACTCCCAAGAGCAAGCGGTGCTGCCAGCCCCCGAATATTCACAAGTGAATAGACGAGGTCGGCGTCTCTCGTCCGGAGCCAGCCGTCGAACTCCGAGAGCTTCACGGGGTTCGAGTGTTCCACGACATTGATAAGGTCTTTCGCGTCGAGCAGAATCCGCATAGCTGCCATTGTACTCCTTAGACGCACGGCGCTCGAATAGACAGGACCTGGCCATAGAACCGTTCTCCGCACTTGGCACGTCCCGGATGTGTTGTCGGCAACTCGGAATCAATCGTCGGACGCGGACGTGTGGCCGCGAAACCTGTCTCAAAGGGGCAGGCTGATCCTTTGCTTAGAAGTCGTGCGACCACTTTAATCAAACTTGCCGGAGGGAGGGTAATACGGCACTTAATCCTAAAGGGCAGAAGCCTGTGACGGCTGAGCAGAGATGTATGAGCCGAAAACTAGAATGCCTGCAACCAATTGCGCAGCCAACGTCTCGACGGTTGGAAAAATGGAGAACCAGAGACCCATCCACGTCGGAATTACCTTTCCCAACATCGAGATCTCTGTAGTGGGCACCCAATGAGCAAGTTGCATCTCCTGAGCTTGCTCGCCGACCATCACGAGCAAGACGACTGCGAGCATCAACCCCGTCAATACCATCATCTTTTTGTAAGGCAACTTCCGGTGAGCCACAAAGGTAAGGACTGCCACGGTTCCAGAAAACAGGACACCCAGGAGAACGCCGGACAGCACTACGGTGTTGCCCAGCCTGAGTCTGTAACCCTGCAGGAACAGCACAACTTCAAACCCCTCTCGATAGAATGATGTAAATCCCAATAGTCCCATTCCCCACAGCAGCCCCACCTTGCCTACTTTCGTTCTCTCACTCTTCAACAGTTCCTGCTTGCGCTTGTTATGAAGCGAAATCCAGCCAGTCCAATAGACTCTGTGAAAAAACCAGTTCATAACCAAGAGAAGCACAAGAACCGCCAGCAGTCCCGTTGCAGCTTGGATCGCGAGCGCGGACACATTCCTGCCGAGGTCATCGAGGATGCGGACAGCCAAGGACCAAGTCACAAGAGTTGCGAGGAACCCGATCCCTACCCCAACGGCCACGGAGCGTTGATATTCGCGCCGGGGTCCAGTCATATTCGCGGTGATAGCAGCAAGCACCAGGACACACTCTAATCCCTCGCGGAAAACGAGCACACCAATGTTGAGCACTGCTGCGCTATCGCCGGTTTGCGTCAACGACAGAAAGGAATTGCCGCCGAGCACGATGCTATCCCGAAACGTGGCGACCGCTGACAGGAGAACTGTTCCAATAACATCCACAGGGCCAAGCATCTTCGTCTAACTCTTCCCGCTGTCATACCGAGATACGATTGCCGTTCTCGAATCTCATCTCAGGCGACACGTTCGCGGTCATTCGATTTAGTTCCACAGGGGTATTCGTCGCCATTTCACATCTCCAGATGTCGCAGCCGTAAGGCATTGGTGATTACAGATACCGAGCTGAATGTCATTGCGGCGCTGGCAATAATCGGGCTGAGAAGCAAACCAAAAAACGGATAGAGGACCCCAGCTGCAATAGGCACTCCCACGATGTTGTATATAAAGGCGAAGAACAGATTCTGGCGGATGTTGCGCATTGTGGCCCCGCTCAGCGTTCTCGCGCGCGTGATAGCGCGGAGATCGCCTTTGAGCAGTGTAATCCCCGCACTCTCAATTGCGACATCGGTTCCTGTTCCCATGGCAATTCCAACATTGGCTCTCGTGAGCGCGGGGGCATCATTGACACCATCACCTGCCATCGCAACCACGTGGCCTTCGGATTGCAACTTCTTCACGATTTCTTCTTTCTGATCGGGTAGCACACCGGCATGCACGTCGTCGATTGCCAACTTCCGTGCGACTGCATCGGCTGTCGTACGACTATCTCCAGTCAGCATCACGACGTGAATTCCCTGTTGGTGGAGGCGGGTAATCGCTTCGGCGGTCGTCGCTTTTATTGGATCAGTAACACCGATAAGGCCAATGGCTTTCCCGTCTGCGGCAACGAACATCACGGTTTGACCATCAGCTTCGAGCGATTTGGCTCGTTCTTCGAGCAGGCCTATTTTGATCTTCAACTCGGCACAGAGAGCGCGATTTCCGAGGGCAACGCTTCGCCCATCTACTAGCCCCGTCACTCCCTTGCCAGTTTGGGACTGAAAGTTCGCAATATCGTCGAGCGTGATGCCACGTTCTTTAACGGCGGCAAGAATGGCAGCTGCGAGGGGATGCTCGCTCGCTCGTTCGAGAGTGGCGGCGACGCGCAGAACCTGAATCTCATCCGATCCTGTTTCAGCCACCACAGCTGTAACGTGTGGACGGCCTTCCGTAAGTGTGCCGGTCTTATCCACCACGAGCGTATCCACCTTTTCCAGTATTTCGAGGGCCTCTGCGTTCTTTATGAGAATGCCCGCAAGCGCGCCGCGCCCGGTGCCCACCATAATCGCCATCGGCGTGGCGAGGCCGAGTGCGCAGGGACACGCGATAATCAGGACCGCGACGGCGTTGAGTAGCGCATGTGCCATCTTCGGCTCAGGACCAAGGATGCTCCACAGGATGAACGTGACGACGGCCACTAATACTACGGTGGGAACAAAATACGCCGACACGCGATCTGCCAACTTCTGCACTGGCGCGCGGCTGCGCTGCGCCTCGCTGACCATGCGAACGATCTGTGCGAGTAAGGTATCGCTTCCAACACGCTCGGCGCGCATCAGAAAACTCCCGGTAGCGTTCACGGTTCCGCCAATCACACTGCTTCCGGTGGCTTTTTCCACCGGAATCGGTTCGCCTGTCATCAGCGACTCGTCGACAGAACTCGCACCGTCTGTTACGACCCCATCGACAGGCACTTTTTCTCCGGGACGCACGCGGAGCGTGTCGCCAGTTTCGATACGCTCAATGGGAACGTCCGTTTCAGTTCCGTCCGTCCCGATGAGACGTGCCGTCTTGGGAGACAGCTTTAGCAGGGAGCGGATCGCCGCTGAGGTGCGGCTTCGCGCGCGCAACTCCAAAACTTGCCCGAGCAAGATGAGAGCGGTGATGGCTGACGCGGCCTCGAAGTAGAGTGGGATCTCCCCGTTCGTACGAAACGAAGATGGGAATATCCCAGGAAAGAGCACGGCGATGACGCTATAGATGTAAGCCGTCCCTGTTCCGAGCGCGATCAGCGTAAACATGTTCAGGCTTCGATTTACGAGGGACGCCCAGCCACGCTCGAAGAATGGCCAGCCGCCCCAGAGCACCACTGGAGTTGCCAGCAACAACTCGGTCCATCCCATCGTGCGCATTGAGAGCAATCGAAGGATGGGCTGTCCCGGAATCAAATCCGACATCCCGAGCACAAGAACCGGAATGGTTAGAAGGACACTTGTCCAGAAACGCCGCGTCATGGACACAAGTTCCGGGTTTTCTTCTTCGGCGACGGTTGTCGTTCGTGGTTCGAGCGCCATCCCGCAAATCGGACACGCGCCGGGCTCGGCACGAACAATCTCAGGATGCATCGGGCATGTGTATTCGATACGGGTCGCCGGGGCTATGGGGACGGATGGTTCGAGGGCCATTCCGCATTTCGGGCATGGGCCTGGATGATCTTGTCGCACGTCCGGGTCCATCGGGCAGATGTAGGCAACGGGCTGAACTGCCGATTTTTTGGAGCGCTGCTTTGTCGAACTGGGCTCGCCGCTAACGCTCAGGGACGGCACGGGCGCTTGACCAATCGCTGTCGTGGGCCCCGCTCCTCCCAACTGTATGATCGGCCCTTGGAGAGGCACGATTATCGCTGTCTTTGCGTGCAGATATTTGCCCGGCTCAGCGCGAAACTTTTCAGCGCAACTCTTGCAGCAGAAATAATAGGTGTTCCCAGCGTGCTCGGCTTTTGCCGACGCTCGCTGCGGATCGACCGTCATACCGCAAACTGGGTCGCGTTCCATGCGTCACCATGCCCTTTGAAAAGGAAATTTAGATATGTAGTGACCCTGTGCAGAAACCGCCCAGCGCATTGCAAAGGCCAGCTGGGCGGCTCCCCACACCCCAAACCGTGCAAACTCCGCACTTTTGGTGGCGCTACTTCAAAAACAAGATCATCACCGTTAAGCTCCCCCCATGGCTTTAACAGTGAGTTTCTGGGTCACGATTGTTTTTCCGCCCTTTTGTGCAGTGACAGTGACTTCCCACATGCCACCAGAACCGAGGTCGCCTTTGGCTTCGTACACCCCATCACCTTTATATGTGCCCTTCATTACTGTTTTCATCTCGGCCATATTCATCGCTGGCATTGCCGCCATAAAGAAAGTGGCGGTCACTTGCGCTCCAATGATCGGTTTGCCTGCTCGGTCGGTCAATTTTATTCGGACCGTATTACTCCCTTTTTGCGCCGGCGAGGGATCTGTGGTCAAATCCACCTTTGCCTGCGTTACAGCAGGCTTGTCCTGCGCTCTCGCCACGGAAGTGTGAATAGCCACTGCAGTTGCTACAGGTGTAATCGACATTGCCAAGGTAGACAAAACCGACAAGACTCGCCCTGCTATGCTTGACCTCATCATGGTTCTCCTTTTGTTGTGTGGAACAACTAAACTCGTCCTTTTGAACTTCTTCCGCTTGTTGCTCATGCTTGGCCCCGATCCTCTAAACGGTAAACTGCTCGTCCTTTAGCTGAAGTGTTCCACGCCTGAGTGCACGCTCTTTCATGAGCGCGAAGAAGACAGGAACGAGAATGAGAACGTGAATGGTTGACGTGATCATTCCGCCCACGATCGGTGCGGCAATGGGCTTCATCACGTCGGAACCGATGCCTGTTTCCCAAAGAATCGGAACCAGACTGGCGAGAACCGCGAATACGGTCATCAGTTTGGGGCGTAGGCGCTGAACTGCTCCTTCGATTGCGGCTGCCTCGATGTCTTCATGTTTGAGAGGAATGCCCGTGGCGAGGCGGCGGTCGAGAGCCTCGTGCAAATACACGACCATGACGACGCCTGTTTCGACGGCGATGCCGAAGAGTGCGATATACCCAACCCAGACGGCAACGCTGAAGTTGTAGTTGAGCAGCCATTGAAGGATGAGACCCCCGGTCATCGCGTAGACCGTCGGGAAAATAAGAACCATGGCCTCTGTGACCGAGTGAAAGACCATGTACAGCAGCATGAAGATCACGAAGAACACGACGGGAAGAATGAGTTTCAATCGTTGTTTGGCACGCAACTCAAATTCGTATTCGCCGGACCATTGGTATGTGTATCCGGGAGGCAGTCGCAGTTTCTGTTGCAGCAAACCAGAAGCCTTCTGTACGAAGCCGCCATAGTCGCTCGTATTCAAGTCGATGTAGACATAACCTGTAAGCTGGCCATCTTCATCTCGGATCATCGCAGGGCCACGCGAGAAGGAAAGGTTCGCTACCTGGTTAATCGGGATTTGCGCTCCAGCAGGAGTCGCAATTAGCACCCGGCGAAGCTCGTCGACGTTGTCACGAAAGTCGCGCTCGTATCGAACGTTAATGGGGTAGCGCTCGCGGCCCTCGACATTCTCTGCAACGTTCATGCCGCCTATGCCTGATGTGACCGCTTCTTGTACATCGGCAATCGTTAGCCCATACTTGGCGGCTTCCGGACGATTGACTTCGACATTCACGTAAAAACCCTGCGACACGCGCTCGGCAAACACGGACCTCACCCCAGGGAGACCGGACAGGATTTGCTGGATCTGAGTGCCGAGTTCCTGAATGCTGTCGAGGGAGGCCCCTTGGATTTTCATTCCGACAGGGGTCTTAATGCCGGTCAATGCCATATCAAGCCGGTTCTCGACGGGCATGGTCCACGTATTGCTGAGTCCTGGGAACTGAAGCTTCCCGTCCATTTCCTGGATCAGCTTGTCGTAGGTCATTCCGATAGGCCATTGTTCGCGTGGTTTGAGCATGACGGTTGTGTCGTACATATCGAGCGGGGCATTGTCGGTTGCGCTGTCGGAACGGCCCACTGCGCCGAATACGGTCTCCACCTCGGGGAAGGAACGGATAATTCGGTCCTGCTCTTGCAGCAGCTTGGAGGCTTCGACAATGGATATGCCAGGGAGAGATGTTGGCATGTACAGCGCAGAACCTTCGTAGAGCGGCGGCATGAATTGACTGCCCATTTTGAACATCAGCGGGAGAGAAACCGCCAAGAATATGAGATTCAGAAGTAGCGTCGTTTTCCGGTATTTCAGACAGAGCCTGAGCACCGGCAGATACAAGGCCTGGGTCATCCGGGAAATAGGATTTTCCGATTCGGGTCGCAGCCTACCCTTTATGAACATGACCATCAGCACAGGAACCAGAGTGATCGCCAGGACGGAAGAGAAGCCGACAGCAAGAGTCTTCGTCCATGCCAATGGCTTGAACATTCGTCCTTCCTGTGCCTCCAGCAAGAAAACCGGAAGAAAGGAAACAACGATGATTACGAGAGAGAAGAACAGTGCTGGCCCGACTTGCTTGGCAGAATTGATGAGAATGCTTCGACGTTCCGCCTCGGTCGGTGGGAGTGCTCTTGCCGTTCCCCTAGTCTCTTGCTCCAGTGCGATCGGTCCATTTGCTCTATTAAGTTCCTGCGAAGATATCGGCGCGCTTAGAACATATCTTTCCGAAAGATGTCGATACCCGTTCTCAACCATGACAATGGAAGCGTCCACCAAAACTCCAATTGCCAGCGCCAAGCCGCCGAGCGACATGATGTTGGAGCTCACGTGCAGGTAATACATCGGTATGAAAGCCATCGAGACAGCAATAGGCAACGTGATGATCGGAATCAGCGCAGACCGGAAATGGAAGAGAAAGATGATGATTACGAAGCTGACGATGACGGCCTCTTCCACGAGGTCGCGCTGCAAAGTCTTGATGGATTCTTGGATCAAACCGGCGCGATCATAGCCCGCCACGATTTCCACGCCCGGAGGGAGCGAAGGTTTGATCTCAGCGAGCTTCTTCTTCACCCCGTCGATTACGGTCAGGGCATTCAGGCCGTAGCGCATCACCACGATGCCGCCTACGGTTTCGCCATCGCCCTGCCATTCGACCACGCCTTCCCGCATATCCGGACCGAATGACACAGTTCCCAAATCCTTGATCAGAACTGGCGTGCCATTCTTGGCCATGACCGGTACGTTCCCTAGGTCATCGAGAGACTTCAGATAACCCAAGCCACGGATCATGTATCGCGTTCCGCTGAGTTCCAAAACACGCCCGCCGACTTCGTTGGTGCTGGACTTCACCCGGTCAATCACGGTTGAAAGAGGGATGCCGTATGCGAGTAGCTTGTTTGGGTCCAGGCTGACTTGGTACTGGCGCACAAAGCCGCCCATACTGGCGACTTCCGCGACGCCGGGAACCGTCTCCAATTGATAGCGCAAGTGCCAGTCCTGAAGTGTCCGCAGATCGGCGAGACTGTACTTGTGGCTGTGGTCCACGAGAGCATACTCGTACACCCAGCCCGCGCCGGTTGCATCGGGACCAATTGCGGGATGCACATCGGCTGGCAATCGGCCAGCAATGGTTTGCAAATACTCCAGCACGCGCGAGCGAGCCCAGTAAATGTCAGTGCCGTCTTCGAACACGACGAACACATAGCTATCGTTGAACATTGTCTCGGCGCGCACGGCTTTAACATTTGGAGCGGCGAGCAGTGCCGTCACAATCGGATAACTAACCTGGTCCTCGATGATGTTGGGTGGCTCACCCTCCCAGTTGGTGTGAATGATGACCTCGACATCGGAAATGTCAGGCAGGGCATCGAGCGGGATATGTCCCATACTCCAAATTCCGGTCAGAGTCAGAAGGAGAACGCCCGTAAAGACGAGGAAGCGATTGTGAGCACACCATTCGATGACACGAGAAATCATGACTACATCCCTCCCGTGGCATTGACTGAGAGTTGTTTATTCGCAATGGTCTGGCCGCTTTGCTGCGCCGTAATCGTGACTTGCCAAGTACCTCCCGACCCGAGAGCACCATTTCCCTCGTACATCCCGCCGCCCTTATCGCTGGCCTGAACAACGGTCTTCATCGCGGCCATTCCCATCGCTGGCATTGCCGCCATGAAAAAGGTGACGTTGACCTGCGCTCCCGCAATCGGTTTTCCCGCCGTGTCGGTCAATTTGACTCGGACGGTGTTTGCTCCTTTTTGCGGGGGAGAAGGCAGCGTTGTGAGTTCGACAGTGGCTTGCGTCTGCGCTGGAACATTCATCGCGGCGGCCTGCCCTGCACCTGGCGGTGGAGGCATGAACGCCCCCGCTGCAGCCTGCAACTGAGCTTCTGAATCGATCAGAAAATTCGCCGATGTGACGATTTGGTCGCCAGCTTTCACCCCCTTGGAAATCACGAATTGATCGCCGACGTGAGGCCCGAGCTCGACTTCATGTGGCTCGATGTTTCCTTCGCCTGCGTAGGTAAAAATGAGATTCTTTGTTCCCGAGTGGAAGACGGCAGAGTCTGGGACAATCAGACGCTGACCCAAAGGCAGCTTCATGCTAACGTTCACATACATGCCGGGCCGAAGTTTTAGGCCTGGGTTTGCAAAGACAAGCCGCACGGGCAACGTCCGCGTGGCCATGTCCAATTGCGGTAACAGGTAGTCCACCTTTCCTCTGAATACCTGTCCTGGATACGCATCGAGCGTAACTTCAGCTGGATCACCCGGCTTGATCTTCCCCGCATCGTTCTGAAAGATTTGGGCGAATACCCAAATTTCTGAGAGATCGGCGATTGTGTACAACTTGGTGTCTGGCTGTACGTTCATGTTCGGCAGGGCGTTTTTCTCTGTGATGTAACCAGCGACCGGAGAATTGACAGTCAGATCAGTGATTGGTTCGCCTGTGTCATCCAGTTTGGCAATATCGCTCTCCGGTATGTCGAACTGCTGAAGGCGCGCCTTGGCTGCGGTAATCAGCGATGCGGCCCCATCCGCGACGCCGCTCACTGCACTCTGCTGTAGCGCGGTGGCACTCTTCTTCGCCAATAAATACTCCCTTTCACTTGCCACCAGATCAGGGCTGTAGATTGTGAACAGCGGCTGTCCCTTTGCGATGAAATCACCGGTAGCATCCGCATAAATCTTGCGAATCCACCCGGCAAACCGCGTCTGCACGTAGGCAAACCGACGCTCATTTGGCTGGACATTTCCATAGGAACGGATCTCGTCACTCATGACCTTGGATTCGACTGTTCCAACCTTCACGCCGATGCTTTGCATGCGTTGTGGAGACAGCTGAATCGGAGCGAGTGGTGTATCGGACTGTGGCGCAGTTGCATCAGCGGCACTGGCAGTCGGCTCCGTTATCGACTGCGACGTTTCGCTTCCTACGCTCGCCGCCACTGTAGGTTGGCTCCCGCGCGCAATCGGATTGAAGGGCGAACGCCACCAAAGCCAGCCAGCGAAACCCGCAACTGCAATCAATGCGATGAGCGCAACCAGGAATGCGCGGCGATACTTTTCCACTGCGAGGTCTTGGCTCGCTGTCTCTTCGTGTTTGTGGGCCATCGTACTGTTCTCCGTCATGGAAGAGTTACCCCCGTGAGCCGCTCGATATGTGCCAGTGCAGTTTCATGGTCAAGAATGGTTTGCTGGTATTCGAGGTTTAGGCTGAGGACATCCATGAACGAGGAGAACAGCGTTTCGAAATCTTCTCGATTGGACTGATAGGAAGCCAAGCCTGCCTGGATAGTCGCTTCCGCCTGCGGAATCAGACCATCGCGATAGATCAACAGTTGCTCCTCTGAAGTTTTGACCATGACGTACTGCTTCTGAACCTCAGCGAGTGCAGTCTGCAGTTGTGTATCGAGATCTGCTTGAGCACGCTCGACGTTCACTTGAGCTTGTGCGAGTGCCGCCTGCCTCGGTTTGCGGCGTGGGAAATTCACGCTGAATGAAAGTTCGTAATAATCGGGGAACTTACGATCAGTGTTCTCGTACATGTAGGAAACTCCGAAGTCTGGCCGAAATTCCTTCTGAGCCAACTCAACCGCTGTTTGGTTGCGCTCGACCATCGCTGCATTTTCGTGAATGTTTGGATTTTGTTCGCGGACCTTGTCGAGAAGTTCGCTCGCTGTGTAACGCAGAAAAGTAGCGGCAACCGGCTCAGCGATGATGTCAGGAGAATCCTGTGGCCGTCGAAGAATCCGCTTAAGCTCGGCTTGCGCTTCCCCAACCAACTGGTGATGCATGGAGATTTCGCGGAGGATCTTTGTTCGCTCAAGTTGCGCCTTTAACACATCCTGCTGATTCCCCATGCCTGCCGAATAGTGCGCCTCTGTCTGCTGTTCCACTTGCTGTAGGAGGGTGGCGTTCCGCTGAATTGTGCCTAGAGTCTGTTGAAGGTAGGCCAGACGGAAATATGTCGTCTTCAGCATCTCGATTTCGTCCTGGAGCACGACATCCACATGCACTCTCGCCGCATCTGCGTCGCGATCCGCCACTTCGCCGCGCAATTTCAGCTTTCCGGGGTATGGCAACTGCTGAGAAGCTCCTAGGCCAATGTAGGAAAAATCGCTGTTTGTATAACCAGCGAAGGGGCGCGGGCTGCCCACACTGAATTGTTGCAATGTGAACTGAGGGTCAGGAAGGGTCGAGACCTGCGGTGCAACAAATCTCGCCGCCCTGGCGGCACGTTCGGCGGCTAGAATCGTGGGGTCGTTCTTTTTCGCTTCTTCCACGAGAGCGGCGAGCGGTGTAGGCACTCCCCCTTCGTGCTGCATCTGCCCGGAAACCTGCACAGATTGTTCCACATCCTGTTGCGGTGCTTGTGGCGCGGCACGTAGGGTTGGTGAAATACCCCCGCCAATAATCATGGCAAGGCCAGTCGCGATCAGCCGTGAGCCTCCGCGTAGAGCTCCGACAACCGAGTCTCGGCGGTTCTCTTCCCCAGTTGCGTTGAGCAACGTTCTGTTTGCCACGAATCTTTTAAGTCGCATGCGGCGTGTCCCTCTTTGAACTTTCTTGATGCTGATAATCACTTTGTTTGCGAGCCTGCGAGGTCTCCTCATGGGGTTTGCTTCGGCCCACTGAAGGCGCTGCCATTCACATCGTGGGCATAGATTTCGTCCCAGAGCCGGTCAAACAGCTCTCGCGACATTGGCTGCTTGAGTTCAAAAGTAAAAGTTTCGCGGTAGCTGTTGACCCGAAGCTGAAAAGGATTTGGCGTAGCCAACGTTTGAATGTCCGAC
>Ga0206883_1070_pt1 | contig 17602 bp, 15 predicted proteins | sample Alteio_BWOrgCont_2_FD_152910 | JGI IMG/M metagenome (GOLD analysis project Ga0206883, IMG submission 152910) | Enriched cells from forest soil in Barre Woods Harvard Forest LTER site, Petersham, Massachusetts, United States -... | ecosystem: Environmental > Terrestrial > Soil > Temperate forest > O... | reverse complement strand
CGGCCAAAATCTTACGATTTCGGCTACTCTGAGAGTCTGTGTCACTCCTCTCGCTTGGCGGTCGATCGGCCCAACGCGACCGCAGAAACAATCCGATCAAAATTGGAATGGCCCAGCCCCAGGCCATGTCGGGGGCGAGATTCCAGGCTCGCGCCCACTGAAACAGCAGTTCGCCTCCGGCGGCCGCAAGGGCGCAGACGAAAAGGAGGTTCATTCCATTTAAAATTCACCGCAGAGGCGCGGAGGACGCGGAGTTAAAGCCATTTGTCCACGAATGACACGAATCATCACGAATTAATGGTCTGATTCGTGTCCATTTGTGTAATTCGTGGATAAAAGATTCGGTTTTTCTCTGCGTCCTCCGCGCCTCTGCGGTGAAATTGGAATGAATCAACCGCCGGACAGCGCGGCCGCCTTGGCCACGAGGGCGGCCTCTTCCGGCAGGAGATCCGCCGGCTTGGGCGCGCGGCCGAGGGCCGCCTGCGCCTCCGGCATCCGACGGCCCGAGGCATAGATGACCGCGAGATAGGGCGCCCGGGCGGGCATCTGTTTCTCGGTGTCCGGCAATCCGTCGAGCAGCGCGCAGGCTTCCTTGGTCCGGCCCAGTTCCCAGAGCGCCAGCGCGTCGCCGACCGCGTAATACGCATTGGCGGGATCCTGGGCGTGCAATTCATCCATTTTCCGGCTGGCCGCTGGCGGAATGGCTGCATTCGGCGGTGGTCATCGGCCTGATCCTCGCGCTTATCGCCGCTTGGGATGGGTCGCCGCGGGCCCGTCATTTCGCATGGCCGCTCCTGTTCGGCCTCACCGCGCTGCCCTGGCCCGCCTTCATCTCGGGGGGCGCCATCGGGGAGCTGCGCGTCGGCCTGTCCGCCTTCGTGACGGAGGTCCTGAACGCGCTGGGAGAGCCGGCGACCTCCACCGGCACGGTGATCCAGGTCGGCACCGGCTCCATCGGCATCGATGAAGCCTGCGGCGGGATTCGATCCCTGCAAACCGCCGTCATGGTGGCGCTGGCGATCGGGGAATTGCGCCGCGACCGCGCGGGCCGCCGCCTGGCATGGCTGGGATTCGGCATCGCCCTCGCGCTCGCGGCCAATGTTCTCCGCATCGCCGCCCTCGCCCTGATCTGTTCCCGCGCCGGTCCGGACACCCTCGCGATCTGGCACGACCGGGTCGCCGCGCTGGAAATGATCTTCGTGCTGGGCGGACTCGCGTTCGCGGCCTTCCGCGCCGGCGTCCCCGCTCCGCCGCCGCGCCCGGAATCCCTGCGCTCCCGCGCAGGGCCACATCCGGTTGTAGCCCTGCGCGGGAGCGCAGGGATTCCGGCCTCACCCCGCTCCGCGATTGCCTTGGCCGCCTTCGTCCTGCTTCTCGTCGCCTCCGCCGAAATCGGAACCCTGGCTTGGTTCGGGTCCGGCGTCCGCGCCACCCGGACAATGCCGCACTGGTGGGCGCATCTGCCCGCCGAACTGTCCTCCTATTCCGAGGACGATTTTTCCCCGTCGATGCAGGCCATGCTCCAGTGTGATTCACACCAGCTGGGACACTGGCTCGACTCCTCCGGCGCGCGGCGCGCGGGCTATATCCTCGAATGGCGCAGCGGCCATTATGCCCAATGGGCCGTCCGCCTGCACAACCCCGACATCTGTCTCAACCTGGCGGGCAGCCGGCTGGTGCGGACCATGCCCTCGGTGAACGTCGGCGTCGGGGCGGCTGTCCTTCCGTTTTCGGTCCGGGAGTTTCAGCACGGGAAGGAGACCTACTATGTCTACTTCCTGGCCTGGAACACCGGCACCGGCCAGCCCCTGGGCATCGTCGCCGATCCGGGCGAGTCCTCGGTGTCCTGGTTCAGCTGCCAGTGGGCGGAGGTGCGCGGCCGGCGCCGGAATCTTGAGGCCCGCATGGTCACGCTGGCGATCTTCGACGCGGCGGACGCCGACGAGGCGGAGCAGGCCTTCCGGAGCCAGATCGGGCGGATTATCGATGCCCTCGGCCCTCTTGCTATTATCCAGGATGCTCCCCGACCCACCCCACCCCTGCGTCGCCGAATTCCAGGGTCTCTACGGACCCTTCTCAGTCCCCGAGAAACTCCTCCAGCAGGTCTGGTGGCGCGGCGAGTTTGACGGCGCCCGGGCCCGCACCGAGGACGGGCGCCGCGTGCGGGTGCTGCACCCGGGCCGATGGAACCGGCTTGATGGACCGGATTTCCGGGGGGCGCGGTTGCGGCTGGGGGACGGCCCGGAGATTTCCGGGGACATCGAGGTGCACCTGTACGCGAGGGACTGGGCCGCGCATGGCCACGCGCGCGACCCCGCCTATGACGGCGTCGTGCTGCACGTCGTGCTGTTTTCCCCGGAAGGGCCGGCCGAAACCCGTGGCGCCGGCGGTCGGAACATTCCCATCCTGGCCTTGCTGCCCCTGCTCCGCCGCGACCTCGAGGAAATCGCCGCCGATGAAGCCGTGGAAAGGCTGGCCGGCCGGCCGCCCCCAAGCCCAGGCGGCGAACTCGATGCCTGCGGCGGCCCGGATCTCCCCGCCCTGCTCCGCGACCGGGCGGAAATGCGGTGGCGGCAGAAGGTCCGCCACACCCGGTGGCGGATCCGGCGCCTCGGCTGGGAGGAGGCCTGCCATCACGCCGCCCTGGAAATTCTGGGTTACCGCTTCAACCGCGCGCCCATGCTGCGGCTGGCGGGACGCTTTCCGGCCCGCGATTGGGGGACGATCGATCCGGACCGGGCTTACGCGGATGAAACGAACCGGTGGAATCTTCGCGGCGTGCGTCCGGCCAATCATCCGCGGTTGCGGCTGCGCCAATACGCGGCGTGGACGCGCGCCCGGCCCGGCTGGCCCGCGGGACTCGCGGAATGGAGCGAGCGATTGCCGGCCATGTCCGCCGATGCGCCCACCCGCGCGGTTCGGCGCAGCCCTGCGTTCGTCCGCCTCCACAACGCCCTCGCCCGCACCGCCGGGGGAGCCGTGGCGGGCCGCGGCCGGTTCGACACCCTCGTCTGCGACGGCTTCCTTCCCCTGCTCGCCGCGCGCGCCGGATCGTCCGCCGCGCCGCTCTTTCCCCTCTGGCATCATTGGTTTGCGGGCGATCTGCCGGATGTCATCAGCCGCGAATTGCGCCGCCTCGGCGCCTGCGGGGGCCGCGACCGGCCCCTGTGCCACGGGATGGCCCAGGGGCTGCTGGGGTGGATGATCGAGCGGGAGGAAAGAGTTGTTGGCGCGCGATGACTTGTCGGGCTCGACCGTTGGGTTGGCTTAGCCCGTCTCAATTCGCTGAACGCGAATTAAGCCGCGGCGGTCTCTGGTCGCTGTCGCGACGGGCGAGACCGAAAAAATCGGAGCCGGTCCGATTCGAACGGACGGTGGACTTGCGCCCACGCGAGTTTTCAAGACTCGAGCATTAGACCACTCTGCCACAGCTCCATCTGGAAATGACCGTGGCTCGGGACAAGAGTTTATTCAAGTCTTCGCTTCACCAGGGCTGGATTTTTAGCTGCAAAAACGCACAAAAGGCGCAAAAGGCACATAATGATCGGAACCCTAAAATTCCATGTCTTATTATGTGCCTTTTGTGCCTTATGTGGCTAAATGTATTGGTCTTCCTTTGCGCATTTTGTGCATCTTTGCGGCTAAAAATGGTTCGTCCTCTCCAGCGCATATCCACGAATAAGCATCTCGTTCTTGCATTCCTCCTGCTGGCCGGATGCGCGCGGCATGCCCCGTTTTCCGCCTCCGCGCCCGCCCGCGTCCTGCGCATCAGCCAGCGCAACGAACCCGCCTCCCTGGACCCCGCGATCGCCACGCTGCCCGATGATTTTTTCATCATTCGCGCCCTTTCCGAAGGGCTCCTGGTTCCCTCTCCCACCGGCGGAGTCCCCCTCCCCGCCGCCGCCGAGCGCTGGGAAGTCTCGGAGGATGGCCTGACGTACACCTTCCACCTCCGCGCCAACGGGCGATGGTCCAACGGCGAGCCGGTCACCGCCGACGATTTCGCCGCCTCGCTGCGCCGCGTGCTCACGCCCGCGACCGCGGCGCCAAAGGCCGATCTTCTCTTCGCGGTGAGGAACGCCCGCGCCTATGCCGCCGGCCGGCTGGCCAATTTCACCTCCGTGGGCGTGCGCGCCCTCGATCCGCGCACCTTGGTGGTGACCCTCGAACGGCCGACCCCGGCCTTCCCGGACTATGTGGCCAGCGGCACGTGGATTCCGGCGAATCCCCGGGTGGTCGCGCGTTTTGGGGAGGGCTGGACCCGCCCCGGCAACGACGTCGGGAACGGCCCCTACGTCCTGACGGAATGGAGACCCGGCCAGCGCCTCGTCGTCCGGAAAAATCCGCTTTATCGCGGCGCCGCCGGCATCCGCCTGGACGAGATCCAATTCATCCGGTTCGACGCCGGCGACTCCGAGGAGCGCGCCTACCGCGCCGGGGAAATCGATGTGACCATGGCCGTGCCCTTTTCGAAGCTGGAGATCTACGCGCGCGAACGCCCCCGCGAACTGCACCATGCCCCCCTGGCCGAGACCCGCTATCTCGCCTTCAACACGCGCCTTCCGCCGCTCGACGATCCCCGGGTGCGCCGCGCCCTCTCGCTCGCCGTCGACCGGGTAAAAATTGTCGCCGACGTGCTGCGCGGCGGCCAGCAGCCCGCCTGCCGCCTGCTGCCGCCGGAGCTGGACGCCGAAGGCCAAAACCAGACGCCGGCAGCCCCCGATCGCGAAGCCGACCTGGCCCTGGCCCGCCGGCTGCTGGCCGAAGCCGGATTTCCGGAGGGCCGCGGATGCCGCCGCCTCGAACTCTCCGGCTGGGCGAACACTCCGGTGCTCGAGGCGATCCAGGCGATGTGGCAGCAGGACCTCGGCATTGAGGTCGACATCGCGAACCGGGAGGCCCGCACGCATCAGGCGGCCTTGCGTTCCGGCAGCTACGACATCGGCTTCATCACCCTGATCCCCGACTTGGCGGATCCCCTCGCCGCCCTCGGGCGGTTCGCCACCGGAGCCCCGGAAAACTATCCCCATTGGAGCGACGCGCGCTACGACGCGCTGGTGGATGAGGCCCGCCGGGTGATCGATCCCGCCCGGCATGCCGCGCTGCTGCGCGAGGCCGAGGCGCGGATCGAGGATCTTTGCCCCCTCGCCCCGATTTATTTCAATGCCAAGAACTGGCTCATGCTCCCCACCGTGCACGGATGGCAGGAGGATCCCTTCTGGACCCGGGATTATTCCAAGCTCTGGATCGAATAGGCAGGGCAATCCACAGGCTTGCCGCGGGCAATCCGGTCCTGTTGCCTTGAGGTCCATGATCCGACGCTTCGCCCCGGCCGCAGCGCTTTTTGCCCTCGTTTTTTTCCCGTCCGGCTGCGCCCGCCGGAACGCCCCATCCGCCCCGGCAGGCGCCGCGCCTTCCCGCCAAGTCCTCCGCGCCGGCAACGGGACCGAGCCCCAGGATCTCGATCCGCAGGCGGTCACCGGCGTGCCCGAGGGCCGCATCCTCACGAGCCTGTTCGAAGGCCTGGTGGACGAGGACCCGCGCGACCTCCAACCCGGGCCCGGCCTCGCCGAGTCCTGGGACATCTCGCCCGACGGCCTCGTCTACACCTTCCACCTCCGGGACCGCCTCCGCTGGTCCAACGGAGACCCGATCACGGCGGACGATTTCATCTCGTCCTACCGGCGCATGCTCACGCCGGCCTTCGCCGCGCCGGACGCGTACAAGCTCTACAATTACGTGGTGGGCGCGGACGAATATTACCATGGCGGGCTGGCCGATTTCTCCCGGGTCGGCTTCCGCGCCGTCGATAGCCGCACGCTCCAGGTCACCCTGAAAAGCCCCACGCCCTTCCTGCTGAAGCTGATCGCCAGCTCCTATAGCTGGTACGCCGTGCCGGTGAAGGTCATCGCCCGTTACGGTTCGCTCGACCGAAAAAACACCGCCTGGACCCGGGCCGGAAACCTCGTCGGCAACGGGCCCTTCGTGCTCAAGGAGTGGCGGCAGAACCAGATCATCGCCGTCGAGCGCAACCCCTTTTACTGGGACGCCGCCAACGTGAAGCTCGACCGGATCGAATTCTATGCCACCGAGGACCTGGCAGCGGAGGAGCACATGTTCCGGGCCGGCCAGCTCGACGTCACCTACATGCTGCCCCTGGCCAAGATCGACGTCTATCGCCGGGAGCATCCGGACGAGCTGCACATCGACCCCTGGCTGGGGCTTTATTACTACCGCTGCAACGTCGACCGTCCCCCGCTGAACGACAAGCGGGTCCGCCGGGCGCTGGCCCTGGCCATCGACCGCGAAAGCCTGGTGAAAGACGTGCTGCGGGGAGGCGAGACCCCGGCCTACGCCGTGAGCAATCCCAGCAACGCCGGCTACACCCCGCGCGCCCAGCTCTCGGGCGGCGTGGCCGAGGCGAAACGCCTGCTCGCCGAGGCGGGCTATCCCGGCGGACGGGGCCTGCCCCCGGTCGAAATCCTCTACAACACGCTCGAGTCCCACCGGCAGATCGCCGAAACGATCCAGCAGATGTGGCTGAAGAACCTCGGCGTCGCCGCCACTTTGCGAAACGAGGAATGGAAGGTCTATCTCGACGCCGAGCGCACCGGCAATTACCAGATCGCGCGGGCGGGCTGGATCGCGGATTTTGCCGACCCCCACGCCTTCCTGGAGAACTGGGTCGCCGGCAACGGCAACAACGAAACCCACTGGTCGAGTCCCGAATACGACCGCCTTTTCCACGCGGCGCTCACGGCCCGGACCGAGGCGGACCGCTATGAGGACTATCAGAAGATGGACGCCATCCTGGTGGACGAGTGCCCGGTCATCCCGATCTATTACTACACCCGCGTCTACGCCAGGAGCCAGCGGGTCAAGGGCTGGTGGGCCAACCCGCGCGACGAGCATCCCTGGAAATACGTTTACCTCGAATGATCCGTTTCATCCTCCGCCGAATCCTCGAGGCCGTTCCGGTGATGCTGATCATCATCACGGGGACGTTTTTCATGCAGCGTTTCGTTCCGGGTGGCCCGTTCACCGCGGAACGCGCCGTCACTCCCGAGGTCCAGCGCAATCTCGACGCCTACTACCATCTCAGCGATCCGCTCTGGAAGCAGTACGTCGACTACCTCCGGGACCTGACCCCCAAGGCCTTCCATCCCTCGGCGCTCGAGCAGGGGCTGGACCTCAAGGCCGCCTTCGGGATCGATTTCCGGCCCTCGTTCAAGTACCCGAACCGCACCGTCAACGAAATCATCGCCGAAAAGCTCCCGGTGTCGCTGGAGCTCGGCTTCTTTTCGCTGTCAGTCGCCCTCGTCCTCGGCCTCACGCTCGGCGTCTTCGCCGCGGTGAAGCGCAACACCTGGATCGACTACCTGTGCTCGGGCATCGCGATGACGGGCATCTGCGTGCCCACCTTTGTGCTCGGCCCGCTGCTGGTGCTCTCCTTCGCGATCCATCTGCACTGGTTCAGCGCCTCGGGCTGGTACGTCCCCGCCGACGCCGTGCTGCCCTGCCTCACCCTCGGTTCGGTGTACGCCGCCTACATCGCGCGCCTCACCCGCGGCGGCCTGCTCGAAGTCCTCGGCCAGGACTACATCCGCACGGCCCGCGCCAAGGGCGCGAGCGAGGCGCGCATCGTCTTCCGGCACGCGCTGCGCGGCGGCCTGCTGCCCGTCGTGTCCTTCCTCGGCCCCGCCACGGCCGGCATCCTCACCGGCTCCTTCGTGATCGAGACGATCTTCCAGATCCCCGGCCTCGGCCGCGAATTCGTGAATTCGGCCACCAACCGCGACTATACGATGGTCCTCGGCACCGTCATCCTCTACGCGGCGCTCATCATCGTCATGAACCTGGTCGTGGACGTGATCCAGGTCTGGCTCAACCCCAAGCTCAAATTCGAGTGACGGACCCCGCCCCCAGCCATTCCCCCTGGACCGACGCCTGGCGCCGGCTGCGCCGCAACCGGCTCGCCCTGTCCGGCGGGATCGTGATCGTCGTGCTGATGGCGCTCTGCGCCTTCGGCCCCCTGTTCTCCCAGTCCTACCAGGACATCCATCTCGACCTCCGGGCCACGCCGCCCGGCGCGGCGCACTGGCTCGGCACCGACGACCTCGGCCGCGACCTGTTCTCGCGCATCCTGTTCGGCGGCCGGATCTCCCTCATGGTCGGCTTCATCGCCACCTTCGTCGCCCTCATCATCGGCGTGACCTACGGCGCGATCGCCGGCTTTGTCGGCGGGACGGCCGACGCGGTCATGATGCGCATCGTCGACATCCTCTACGCCCTCCCGTTCACGATCTTCGTGATCCTCCTGATGGTGTTTTTCGGAAAAAACATCTTCCTCCTCTTCGCCGCCATCGGCGCGGTGGAATGGCTGACGATGGCGCGCATCGTGCGCGGCCAGGTGCTGACGGTGAAGCGCATGGAGTTCATCGAGGCGGCGCGGGCGCTGGGCTACGGGCGCCGGCGGATCATTTTCCGGCACATCATCCCCAACGTCCTCGGGCCGGTGATCGTCTACACGACGCTCACCATCCCGGCGGTCATGCTGACCGAAGCGTTCATCAGCTTCCTCGGCCTCGGCGTGCAGCCGCCCATGAGCTCCTGGGGCGTGCTGATCAAGGACGGAGCCGAGAAGATGGAGGAATTCTGGTGGCTGCTCGTCTTCCCCGGCGGAATCTTCTCGCTCACCCTGTTTTCGCTCAATTTCCTCGGCGACGGCCTGCGGGACGCGCTGGACGTGAGGGCGTCGAAGGATTGAACTAACTCATGATTCGCCGTTTTCTCCCCTATGTGAAGTACCTGAGGGCCGTCCGGGCCCCCCTCTTCGGGGCCATCGCCTGCGGCGTGCTCTACGGCGTCATCTACGGCGCCGGCCTGCCGCTGATGATCAAGTACGTCTTCCCGCACATCTTCGGCGAGAACCGGCAGGAGCTGACCGCCGTCCAGCTCGTCGGCCTCGCGCTCTGGCTGCCGCTGGTTTTCGCCATCCGGGCGGTCGCGGGCTATCTCAACAGCTATTGGATTCAACTCTCCGGCGTCCGGGTCCTCGAGGCCATCAGGCTGGATTTCTTCCGCAAGCTCCAGGCGCTCCCGCTGGCTTTTTTCCACCGCATGTCCACCGGCGAGCTGATCTCGCGCGGACTCGGCGACACCAACCAGCTTCAGAACACGCTCACGTCGGTCGCCAACGACCTGATCAAGCAGCCCGCCACGCTCATCGGCGCCCTCGCCTTCATCGCCTACGAGGCTTTTCGCGAACAGGGGATGGCCCTGGTCCTCGCCTCGCTCGCGATCGTGCCGCTCTGCGTGTTTCCCATCCGTTACGTCGGCAAGAAGCTGATCCGCCGCACCCAGCTGCTGCAAAGCCAGGCCGGGACCATCACCAACCGCTTCGCTGAGAATCTCGCCGGGGTACGGGAGGTGCGCGCCTTCGGGCTGGAGCAATATGAGGTCGGGCGGTTCGCCGACCTGACCAACGCCCTGGTGCGCGCCCAGATGAAAGTCGCCAAATATTCCCTCGCCCTGACCCCGAGCATCGAGGTCATTTCCGCCGTCGGCCTCTCCGTCACCCTGGTTTACGCCTATCGCACCCATGTGCACCTCGCGTCCTTCGTCTCGATCCTCATGGCCCTGTATGCCAGTTACGAGCCAATCAAGAAGCTGGGGGCGGTGAACAACGAACTGCGGCGCGGCAGCGCCTCCCTCGACCGGCTGGAAGAGGTCCTGAACGAACCGGTCACCATCGCCGATCCCGCCGATCCGACAACGGTGGGACGACTGCGGGGCGACCTTGATTTCCGCGACGTCGGCTTCTTCTACAAGGCCGGAACCCCCGTGCTGAGCGCCGTTTCGGTCCGCATCCCGGCCGGGACGGTCTGCGCGCTGGTCGGCCCGAGCGGCGCGGGAAAAACGACCTTCGCCAGCCTCGTCCCGCGCTTCTACGACGTGACCTCGGGCACCATCCTGGCCGACGGGATCGACCTGCGGTCCATGCGCTTCTCCGACCTCCGCCGCAACATCGCCCTCGTCTCCCAGGACCCCGTTCTCTTCAACGAAACGCTCTACAACAATCTGCTCCTGGGCAGGCCCGACGCCACGCGCGAGGAGGTGATGGCCGCCGCCGTCAATGCCCACGCCCATGAGTTCATCACCGCCTTCCCCCAGGGCTACGAGACCCTGGCGGGCGAGCGGGGAGCGCGCCTTTCCGGCGGACAGAAGCAGCGCCTGGCCATCGCCCGCGCCTTCCTCCGCAACGCTCCCATCCTGATCCTCGACGAGGCCACCAGCGCCCTCGACAGCGAGAGCGAGGCCGCGATCCAGGCGGCGCTGAAAAAGCTGATGGCGGGCAAGACGGTCCTCATCATCGCCCACCGCTTCAGCACCATCCGCGACGCCTCGATGATCCTCGTCTTCGACGAGGGCCGGGTGGTCGCCACCGGCAGCCATGCCCAGCTCTACGGCGCCAATCCGCTCTACCGCTCGCTCTACGACCGCCAGCAGGGAAATCATCCGGCGACCTGATGCCCGCGCCCCCGAAAGTCAGCGTCCTGATCCCGACCTATAATTACGCGCGCTACCTGCCGGAGGCGATCGAATCGGTCCTCGCCCAGGATTTCGGCGATTTCGAGCTGCTGGCCAGCGACGACGGCTCGAAGGACGGCTCGGCCGAAATCATCCGCGAGTACGCCCGGCGCGACCCGCGGGTCCGCGGCGAGATCCAGGAACGCAACCTCGGGATGGTCCCGAACTGGAACTGGTGCCTGCGCGAGGCGCGCGGCCCTTATGTGAAATTTCTCTTCGGCGACGACAAGCTGGCGTCGCCCCGGGCCCTCGGGCGCATGACCGCGATGCTCGACGCGGAACCCTCGGCCGTCCTCGCGGTCACGGCTCGCGTGATCCTCGACGAAAATTCCCGCGCCCTCGAGGTTTGGGACGAACTGGGCGCGCCCGGGCGCAAGGACGGCCGGGAGACGATCGCGCGGTGCCTGCGCGCGGACCGCAACCTGATCGGCGAGCCCTCCGCGACCCTGTTCCGCCGCGACGCGGCCGCCCGCGGCTTCGATCCGGCATGGAAGCAGCTGGTGGACGAGGAAATGTGGTTTCACCTCCTCTCCCAAGGAGACCTGGCCTACGACCCCGAACCCCTCTGCGCCTTCCGCCTCCATTCCGCCCAGCAGACCGTGGCGAACCGCCACGCCCATGTTTCGTCGACGGAAAGCCTGCTGCTGTTCGCCCGCTACCTCGACGGCTTCGCCGCCACCGCGGGGCTGAAGCTGGACTCCCTCGCGATTCGCCGTCTACTTTTCCGGTATATCTACTACTCCCGCAAAAACTCGCGGCGCGACGCCGCCCGCACCCCGGCGGTCGCCGCGGCCGAAAATGTCCTGCTCGGGCGGCTCACCCCGCGCTGGTACGCCGCCTGCCTCCTGCTGCACCGCGCCTCGAAACCCTTCGTCAACCTGGAGCGGTGGATGCGCCGATGAACACCCCGCGCATACTCGTGATCCGGCGCCGCTATCTCGGCGACATCGTGCTGCTCGGCTCGTTCCTGGCCAACCTGCGGCTGCACTGGCCGTCGGCGGACATCGCGGTGATGGTCGAGCAGCCCTATGCCGAGGTGCTGGCGCTGAATCCCGACACGGACGCACCGGTGGTCCTTCCCCGGCACCGCCGCCACTGGCCCGGCTTCCTCGCCGCCCTGCGCCGCGGCCGCTGGACCCATGTCTTCAACTTCGACAACACGGAAGGGACCGCCCTGCTCACGCGCCTGACCGGCGCTCCCTTCCGCCTCGGGCTGCACCATGGGGGCTACCGCCTGAAGCTGCGCGGATGCTACACCCACGTCGTGCACGACGAAAACGCGGCCCACGAGGCGCGGCCGATCACCGAGTATTACCTGGGCACCCTCGCGGCCGCGGGCGTGCCGCTCGCGACCCGCGAGGTGCGCCTGGTCCCCCGCCAGGCGGACGTGTCCGTGCTGCGGAGCTTTGTCGGCGCCAGCGGACCGGTCCTCCTGGTCCATCCCGGCAGCCGCAGCCCCTTCCGCGTCTGGCCGGCCGAGCGCTTTGCCGCCGTCTGCGATCGCGCCCAGGATGAACTCGGCGCCCAGGTCGTGCTCGCGGGCGGCCCCTCCGACCGGGCGCTCCTGCGGGATATCCGGACGCGCGCCCGCACCCATCTCCTCGCATTCACCGACCCGCTCTCCCTCCCGCGCTTCGCCGCCCTCGCGCGGCTGGCCGCCGTGACGCTCTGCCACGACAGCGGCCCGATGCATCTTGCCGCCGCCGTCGGCACCCCGGTGGTCGCGCTCTACGGGTCGCAGAACACCGCGCTCTTCCGCCCCGCCGGCGAAGGGCACACGCTGCTGCAGGCGCCGCTGCCCTGCACCGACTGCGTGGCGCCGGACCAATGCGTGCCCTCCGACTCGTATCGCAACCTCTGCGTGCGCCGGCTCGGCATCGACGAGGTCTTTGCTGCCGTCCGCCGCAGCCTGGGCGCAGAGGGATGACCCTCCCCCTCGTCACCTTTGCGATTCCCGCCTACAGCCGGCCCCGGTTGCTGGCCGAGGCGCTGCGAAGCATCGCGGGGCAGACCGCCGCCGTGGATTTCGAGGTCGTGATCTGCGACGACGGGTGCCGGGAGGAAACGCGGCTGGCCGCGGGGCATTTTCCCGGACCGTGCCGGTACCTGCCCAACCGCCCCGCGCTGGGCGCCGTCGCCAACTGGAACCGCTGCCTGCGCGAAGCCGCGGGCCGCTGGGTGATGGTGCTGCACGAGGACGACGCCCTCTATCCCTGGTATCTCGCCTCCGTGCTCCCGCGGCTGCGCGACGGCCTCGCCGCCGTTTGCACCCGGACGGTGCAAGGGGCGACGGCGCCGATCCTGCCGCCCCCGGAATTCCGCTCCTCCCGGAGCGGACTACATCCGGAGGTGGATCATCCGGATGTAGCCCTGTGCGGGAGCACAGGGATGGCGAGTCCATCCAAGAAGGATGCCTATTTCTACCCCCCGGCGTACTTCCTCAAAAGCTCGATGACCCCTTTTCCCGGAGTCCTGATCCGCCGCGACCTCGCGCTGCGGCTGGGCGGATTCGACGAACGCCAGGGCCCGCTGGCCGATTACGAGTTCTGGTACCGCCTCTCCTGCGCGGGTCCGATCGAAGTCGTCCGCTCCGTCGGCGCGTTCTATCGCGTCGCCCCGGGCCAGTGGACCGAGCGGGCGTGGAGCCGCATGTTGCGCCAGACCCATCTCCTCCGGCTGCGCATCGCGCGCGAGCAGTTTCCCGGCGCCCCCCGGCTCGGCCGCTGGATGGCGCGTTTTTTCACCTATCGCAACGCGCAGTCCTACGCGCGCCGCTTCCCCGAGCGGCCGGAATCGCTGCGGCGGACCCTGCGCCTCGGCCGCATCCCCTTCTCCTCCGCGCCGAGCGGCTGGGTCTGGGCGGCGTTGAAAGTCGTCTCAAGAAATGGAGGGCGGACCTCCGGGTCCGCCGTGTCCCCATGCGCGTGACCGTAGCCCTTCCCACCCACAACCGCGCCGGGTTTCTTCGCCAGACCCTCGCCGGCGTCGTGCGGCAGGATTTCCCGCGCGATCAGTTCGAGATCCTGGTGATCGACAATAATTCGCGCGACGACACGCGGGCCGCGGTCGCCGCCTTCTCCGGGGAAACGCCCGCCCCGCGATGGATCCTCGAAACGCAACAGGGACTCGACCATGCGCGCAACCGCGCCATCGCCGAAGCCGCGGGCGAAATCATCATCCTGGCCGACGACGACATCCTGGTGGGGCCCGATTGGATCTCCCGGATGCTCGCGCCCTTCGCCGCCGATTCCGGCGGCAGGATCGGCGCCGTCGGCGGCGAGGTGATCCCGGTCTTTCCCGAAGGCCTGCCGGCGTGGCTGGAAGGCGCCCACACCCCGCTCGCCTACCGCCCGGACCCGGGTCCCCTTCCGGCTTCGCAATTTCCCATGGGGGCCAACTTCGCCTTTCCGCGCGCGGTTTTCGAAAAATACGGCGGGTTTCACACCGATCTCGACCGGCAGGGCGGCCGGCTCTTCAGCGGCGGCGATTCCGAGATGATCCGCCGGCTGCGCTCCGCGGGGCTGGAGATCTGGTTCGCCCCCGCCGCCGCAGTGCGCCACCAGATTCCCGCGTCGCGGCTGAACCTGCGCTATGCCCTGCGCCACGCCTTCGACTCCGCCCGCTCCCGCGTCGCCGAGCGCGCGGGCCAGCCGCGCGCCGGCGGCTATCTCGCCTCGCGCTTCGCCGCCAATCTGCTGAAGGCGCCCGCCTTCGCGCTGCTGGCGCTTCTGAATGCCGCGATCCTCAGGAATGGCGACGCCAAAAAGGCCCTCGTCCGCGCCTGGCGCTCCTGCGGCTACCTGGTTCAGATTCTGAGGTCGCTCGCGGGCAAAAATTCGGTTTAGGTAATCCGATCCATTTTAGCCGCAAAAAAGCACAAAAGGCGCAAAGAAAGACCAATGCATTTGGCCGCATAAGGCACAAAAGGCACAAAATAATACACGGAATCTTGGTTTCGGATTTTTATGTGCCTTATGTGCCTTATGTGGCCAAATTCCGAACGGTATTTTTTTGCGACTTTTGTGCTTTTTTGCGGCTAAAAATTCAGGATCTCGGATTGTTTTAACCCAGCATGACTTCCCTTCCGCTCTCAGTTGTCATCGTCGCCCGCAACGAGGCGGCCAACCTGCGGCGCTGCCTCGCAAGCGTGCATCCTTGGGCGGCGGAAATCGTGGTGGCGCTCAACGACACCACCGACGACTCCGCGGAAATCGCGGCCGGGTTCGGGGCGCGGGTCCACACCCTCTCCTGGCAGGGCTACCGGGACACCAAAAACGCGGCGATCGCGCTGGCGAGCCAGCCTTGGGCGCTCTGTCTCGATGCGGATGAGGAAGTGTCCGCCGCCCTGCACGCGGATATCGCGGCCTTCCTGTCGCACCCGGACCTCGAGGCGTTCGCCGGGGCCCGTTTTCCCCGCAAAGTCTGGTTTATCGACCGCTGGATCACCCACGGGGACTGGTATCCCGACTACAATCTTCGGCTCATGCGCCGCGGTCGCGCCCGCTGGGGCGGCGATCCCTTTGTGCATGAAAAGGTGATTTGCGAAGGTCCGGTCGCCACCCTGCGGGGGGACCTTCACCATTATTCCTTTCCCTCCCTCGCCAGCCACGTGGCGAAAATCAACCTGTTCGCCGACCTCTTCGTGCGCCAGCAGCAGGAAAAAGGCCGCAGGTTCTCGCTGGCCGTCGCGGTCTTCCGTCCGTTCTGGCGGTTTTTTCGCGCCTACGTCCTGAAGCGCGGCTTCCTCGACGGCTATCCCGGATTCTACATCGCGTCCGCCACGGCCTTCGGCACTCTCGTCCGCTACAGCCGGCTGTGGGAGGAGGAAAGGAAGACGGAACCAAGCCATCCCTGCGCTCCCGCGCAGGGCCACATCCGAATGTAATCGCATCCGAATGTAGTCGCATCCGAATGTAATCGCATCCGAATGTAATCGCATCCGAATGTAGTCCGCTCCGGGAGGAGCGGAAGCACCGCCGTGCCACTTTTTATGCCAGACCACCCCAAACCCTTCAGCCGGCTGGCCGAAAGCCTCATTGGGGACTTCCGGGGCGTGCCCCTGGCGGAGCCGCGGAAAATGCGGCGGCGGCAAACCCGCGAACTGGCGCAGGTCGTCGAGGAATTGATGGTGAAGCACCAGATCGGCCGGGCTTCGCCGGAGCAGGCGATCCGCACCCGGTGGGCCGAGCTCGTCGGCTCCGCCAATGCCGCCTATTCCCACGCCGTCCGCATCGACCACGGGAGGCAGCTCGTGGTCGTCGCCTCCCACGGCGTGGTGCGCAACGAACTTTTCCTCCACCGCGCGGAGATCGTCGACCGCATCCAAAAAGTCCCCGGCTGCGCGCACGTGAAGCAGCTGATGATCCGCGCCGGTTGAAATTCACGAGCCTTGTCTCACGCACAAGGTCGGGAAGGCGCAAAGATCGATCCTTCAATCCAAGCTCACAGAACGACGTAGACGCGGCGGCTCGCCGCGTTCCGTAGAGATACGAGGCGGGCCGCCTCGTCCACACAAACCCTCCGATGTTCTGTGACTTTGTTCGAAAGCTTGAGAGTCCGGACTTTGCGCCTTCCCGACCTTGCGTGAGACAAGGTTTGGAAATTTCCTCTTGCGCCCGGCGTTTCCCTTTGGGAAGATGGACACTTCCGTTAGTGGAAGTCCATCGGTTGTGGGCTTTCACCATGACAGGTCCCGCATTCCGCGGGATTGGAACGGTGACGCCGGTCCCCCACCCAGGGGACGGGCATCAGGGGACCCGCAAGGGCTCCCGCAGTCATGCAATCCAACCCTACAAACCATATGCCTACAGTTGTAAAGCCCGATATCATAGCTGAATACAAAACTCACGATAAGGACACCGGCTCGAGCGAGGTCCAAATCGCCCTGCTGACCGCCCGAATCAATCATCTGACCGAGCACTTGCGGACCCACCGCAAGGATTTCCACTCCCGCCGCGGCCTTCTGCAGATGGCCAGCCGCCGCCGGAAGCTGCTCGACTACACAAAACGGCATAACCTGCCCAAGTACAACGAATTGCTTCAGAAGCTAAACCTCCGCAAGTAACCCTTTTGCCCCACGGGCGACCCGATCCGCGGGTCGCCCGTTGTCATTTTCAGGGGTTTTAATCCCACGTCCGAATCCAATAACATGAATCAGAAACATATCGTCACGGTCCCGGAATACGGGATCACCTTCGCCTCCGGCTCGCTCGCCAAGTTCGCCAACGGCGCCGTCACCGTCACCACCGGCGAAACCATCGTCTTCGTGGCCGCCACCGCCGCCACCACCATGCGTCCCGGGCAGGATTTCTTCCCGCTCACCGTCGATTACCGCGAAAAATACGCCGCCGCCGGCCGTTTTCCCGGCGGTTATTTCAAGCGCGAGGGCCGTCCCTCCGAGAAGGAAATCCTCACCTCGCGGCTGTGCGACCGCCCCTGCCGCCCGCTTTTTCCGGAAGGCTTCCTCAATGAAGTCCAGATCATCGGCCTCCTGCTCTCCGCCGACCAGAACCACGAGTCCGACATCTCGATGATCAACGGCGCCAGCGCCGCCCTCGCCCTTTCCGACATTCCGTGGAACGGACCCATCGCCGCCGTCCGCGTCGGCCAGATCGACGGCCAGTTCGTGGTCAATCCGACGATCGAACAGATGTTCTCCTCCACCCTCGACCTCATCTATGTCGGCAACGAAAAGGACATGCTGATGATCGAAGGCTCCGCCGACCAGATGCCGGAGGACCGCTTCATCGAGGCGCTCGCCTTCGCCCACCAGGCGATCCAGCCCATCATCAAGGCGATCAAGGACCTCGTCGCCGTCGCCGGAAAGACCAAGGTCGCCTTCGCCCTCGTCACCGCCACGCCCGCCGCCCGCGCGATCATCGAGCGCGTCGTCGGCGACCGCATCGCCGACGCCATCTTCGGCAAGGAAAAGGCCATCCGCTCCGCCAACATCAAGGCGCTGAAGGACGAGTGCAAGGTCGCGCTCGTCGCCGAGCTCGGCGAAAAAGGCTTC
>Ga0206883_1012_pt1 | contig 17735 bp, 28 predicted proteins | sample Alteio_BWOrgCont_2_FD_152910 | JGI IMG/M metagenome (GOLD analysis project Ga0206883, IMG submission 152910) | Enriched cells from forest soil in Barre Woods Harvard Forest LTER site, Petersham, Massachusetts, United States -... | ecosystem: Environmental > Terrestrial > Soil > Temperate forest > O... | reverse complement strand
ATTGCTATCTTCTTTCGTCCATCCAAAGCGTTGTCCCACCTTTCTTTAAAACGCTGAAGTCTATCACCCCAAAATTGAACCGTTGCGCGGCCAACAATGAGCCGCTTCGCTAGTCTCATTGGGCCGCTCACTATGTCAAGGCAATCTGAAGTGCTGTTTTTGCCAGGGGGTGCCGGCAAAAACATCATCCTTGACATTTCAATTTATGTGTTGATAGCCCTCAGCCTAAGAAAGGAGGGACAACTCAGATGGCCGAAAAGATAGCAGCTATCAATAAAAATAGTTTTTTATCAAACAAACAGCCGCAGGAGATGAGCTTCGGTGGGTTGACCGTTTTTGCTGATGCCTATGTTCTAAATGGAAGTGAATTGATGTTTTTGTCCATATTTGGCAATAAAACGTCAGTTCGCGGCATTTGGTCAAGCCTCATGGCTGGCAAATGGATCGAGCATGCACATACGGGAGCCGTACACGTCAATCCAGACCATAAATGGCGTGTACACGCAAAAGTATTACCTTCCAAGATTGCTCATGCAATTTTAATTCCGCAGCAATTGAATTTAAAACAGATCAATAACGAGTTTTTATTTATTGCCGGGGAAGGAGGGATGGACAGGTTTTTTCTCTATTTAAACAGAGCCTCGAAAGTTCCACTCAAAAGAGAATGGAGCAAATGGCTTTTTAACAAAGCTAAAGCTGAGGAAATGTTGACAGAGCTGACCTGTCTTAATCTTGAAGCATATCACTACCAGGGCAATGATGACTGGTTATCAAAAGTGGTTGCACAAGGGATCATAAGAAAAATTCTACGTTAACCATTTAAAGGAGGATATTCCAATGACTAATTTTATGAAAGAGTATGAAAGGCAGGAAAAAGAAGCGCTGGATAAAGCAAAATTGGTTCTTAAAGATGTTTGTGCCGTACTTGAACCGTTTGGGATTATTAAAGTGGATGCTACCTATGACGGGGCCGGGGACTCGGGTGCCGTTGAAGATGTTTCATTCTTTACCCAAAAAGGGAAATATGATGGTGAATTGCCGACAAATAAATTCCAGCCTTTGTACAGCTATACCAATCCACCCGAACCTGTTGATATCAAGCAAATCATTGAAGATGCCTGCTGTCATTTCTTGCCAGGTGGATGGGAAATCAACGAGGGAAGCTACGGCACCCTTAGCGTAGATGTTAAAACAAGGACCGTTACACTTGAATACAACGAAAGATACATGGACGTAAATTCAAGGGAGGAGGCGATTAAATTATGAACCCTTATCATCATTCTTTAAGCTCAGTTAAAAAATGGAGCGGCAAGCCGGAAGATTATATTGAAATACACGCCTGGTTTGATGAAAGCAAGTCCATTATCGCTGATTTCCGGCACCGCGCGTTAAGGCATCATGCCGAGGGTATTTTCATGTGCGAAAGAATATTCGGCCGGACCATCACCAATAGTCAGGGGATAGTGATCCCTACCCGTTTTATAGGTGAACAGCATGTGAAGGAAGACATGGGTTTCATCCCATCTGCACAAGACTGGCTTATCCGTATTAAACCCGCCGCATGGATGGCCAAGGTTGGCGTTAAAACCGTTTAACTAATTACAAAGAGGAAATTATGCGCCTACACGGAAGAGCAAAAGCCGGGTTTTACCCGACTCCAAATCATATTGTTGAAAGAATCGCGGATTTACTTACCGCGGCCGAAGTGCCTGCCGGCTACCGCTTACTGGATCCCTGCTGCGGGACCGGTGAGGCTTTGGAAATTCTCGGCAGAAAATTAGGCATAAAAGAAACATACGGTGTCGAACTTGATCGTAATAGAGCCACTCTCAGCAAAGATAAACTTTTGAAAGTCATTGCGGGAAGCTATAACCATCTTCGATCAACCGAAAATGCCTATTCCTTGCTTTTTCTAAACCCTCCGTATGATTCAGACACAGAACAAAAACGTCTCGAACATGAATTCCTGATTGATACAACCGGCTATCTCGCACCTGAGGGGGTTCTGGTATTTCTGATCCCACATAACCAGCTTATCCCTCAAACAGCTCGGTATCTGGCTTATTGGTACAAGCAGATCAAGGTTTATCGTTTCCCGGATGAAGATTATCAGGCTTTTCGCCAGATCGTTATTTTCGCCGTTAAGAAAGATACATATTCTTCTGATTCTGCTACAGAGGCATTTTTAAATAAAATCCCTCTTTTACCTAAAGAAGAAATTCCGGTTATCCATGGAAATATCCCGTTATACACCTTGCCTAAAATCGGGGGCCATTTTTGGTTTAGATCACAGTTCCTTAATCCCGAAGATTGCCGCGAAGAAATCGATCAATTCGGCCTTTGGAACGACCAATCCATTAAAGAGGTCCTGCTTCCTCAGGATTCCGAGAAGCTTAAGCCACTAATGCCTTTAAGAAAAGGTCATTTGGCCATGCTTATTGGAGCAGGGCTGATGGATAACCTGGAAGTTCAAAAGGATGGCCAGACATTGTTGATCAAGGGCAAGACAGAAAAGAAGGTGCATTACCGTGAAGTCGAAGAAGATCAGCAGAATACGACCATCGAAACGGACTATATCACAACCAATGTCATGGTCTTGAATTTATTAAGCGGTGAAATCCAGACAATCGAATAAATCTTATCAAGGAGGGAGTGTAATGTTTACTCAAAAGGAAATTCCAAAATCAAAGTTTTCAGATATTGAGATCGAAGGGAATCATTTGTGGGTTACTGTCGGAAAACATGAAGTATGTATCAAGAAATCAGATGAAGGAACCATCGTTGACATATTTAGAAAGCGCAGACGCAAACAGGATGATCTGAGTGATCCTGTCACATCAACCTACGCTTTCGACAATGAATAAGGAGAAGATATCATGCAATTAGCTGAATTTATCGAAGAATTCAAAGACGCTATCACGCAGCAAACCATGCAGAATTACCGGCCGCTTTACATGTTTGATGTTTCATCCTATCAGGACCGTATTAGGCAACTGCGTCGCAAGCCATTTAACAGCCAAAGCCACTGCATTGCCGGCCTGGCCAAATGCTTCGAGGAAGGTCATCGATCGGCGTTTCTTGTTGGTGAGATGGGGGTAGGTAAGACCTTAATCGGGGCAGCGACATCTTTTGTCGCTGGATTCAAAAAGGTTCTTATTCTCTGCCCGCCGCACCTTGTCAAGAAATGGGAAAGGGAAGTTAAATCGACCGTACCCTTAAGCCAGGTTTTTATCCTAAAAACAACCGATGATGTTAACAAGGCCATTGACTTGGCTCATCCGGACAAGTCCAATTATTTTATCATTTCCCGCGAAAGGGCAAAGTTGAGCTTCAGTTGGAAACCGGTCTTCCTACAGCCTACGGTCAGGGACGGTCACAGGTGTTCGGATATGATCGCATGCCCTTCCTGCGGGGGGCTGATCCTTAATGAAGATGGCTTGCCTATCTCATTTGAAATGATACAAAAGAAAAAATGGCGCTGCCGGAATTCCGTTGATAAGGACAAAGTTTGCAATGCACCTCTTTGGCAAGCTGACCGTGAGGGCCCGCGGCGGTATTCGCTGGCTGATTATATCAAGAAAAATTATAAAGGATATTTTGATTTTCTTGTCCTTGACGAATGCCATGAATACAAAGGTCAAGGCAGCGCACAGGGTTATGCTGTGGCCGCGCTTGCATCTTCATGCCAGAACGTCTTGGCCATGACCGGGACCATTCTTGGCGGGTATTCAACAAGCCTTTTTTATTTACTGTACCGGCTGACAAATGATTTTAAGAAATTGTTTAACCATAACGAATCTATCCGCTTTGCTCAGAAGTACGGCATTTTAGAGCGGATCTGCCGGCATAAAAACGACTGGAACGAAGATGGCGTCTCATCCAAAAGACGGCAATTTTCAACAACGACTGTTGAACGCCCGGGGGTATCTCCGGAGATCATTACCCACCTGATCAATAAAACAGCCTTTATGCGCTTATCCGATGTCGCTGAAATACTCCCGCCGTACCAGGACATTGTCGAGACCCTCGACATGGAAGGCCAGCAGAAGGAAGAATATAAAGTTTTTTCCGAAAAGCTCCAGGAGGAGTTAAGAAAAGAACTGGTTCGGGGCAGTAAAAAACTTTTAGGCGCCTACCTGCAGAGTCTTTTGTGTTATCCGGATGCGCCCTGGCGTGAGGAGATTGTCACACGGCGCCACGGAAATCAGGAAGAGATCGTGGCCGCCGCGCCGGCTTTAAGTGCAAAGGACATTTACCCAAAAGAAAAACGCATCATTGATCTTTGCCTTGAAGAAAAAAGACAAAGTCGCAAAGTCATTATTTATTGCACACATACCGAGACCCGGGATATTACTGAACGATTAAAAACCATTCTTCAACCCAAGGGTCTTAATGTCGTTATCCTCAAGTCGCACACGGTGTCTTCCGAGAAAAGAGAGGATTGGGTCAAAGAGAAGGTCCAGGAAGGGATCGATGTTCTTATCTGTCAACCCAGGCTTGTCCAAACCGGTCTGGATTTGATTGATTTTCCAACACTCGTTTTTTATCAGATTGAATATTCGGTTTATACAGTCCGGCAGGCCGCGCGCCGCAGTTGGCGTATCGGACAGAAAAATCATGTCAAAGTTTATTATTTAACCTATACCGAAACCATTCAGGAAAAAGGCCTGCATCTGGTGGCAAAGAAGGTCCGGGCCTCTTTGATGGTTGAAGGGGAGTTGCTTAGCGAGGGCTTAAGCGCCCAGGCCGCCGAAGAAGATATGCTCACCCAGCTTGCTAAGTCTCTGGTTCATTCTACGGCCACCAAAGAATCAGCTGAGGCACTTTTTTCTTCCTGCCGGGAATCGTTTAATTTCAATCAGTCTTTTATCGGCCATGAAATACCATCGATCCAGAATATTGACGAGCCTCAGGACGTGGAAGTCAAAGGCGATCAGGAGCCTTCCGTATCGTTACTTTGGGACGATTTAAAAGCAAAATATGGCGTCAAAAAATCGACTGTTAAAGAATTTGTAAACAACCCGGATCAACTAATCCTTTTTTGAAAATCAATGATCAACCATAGTAATCAACCATTGGAGGATTCTATGAATAACGTCGAAATCAAAGCAGCAGATATTTTTAAAATTCCCTCAAGAAATATTGAGCTGGTAAAGGATTTTGTCGCCAAGCTAAACAACAAGGCCCTTAAATTTTCTTTGCCTTCTATCGTTCTTAATATTGGAGATAAGATCGTTTCATCCTGGACAGATGAAAACGGTCTTGAGAAAGCCAGCGTAAGTTATCCCGTGAGCGTCTCACTTCCCGAGATCAAAATTAACGGGTATTCATTCCTGGCTTCTATCAACCACGCTGATACAGGCAATTTGGTCAAGAAATCGCCGTCTTTCCATTCTTTTAACATACCCGAGAAATATTTTGTTATTACCCCGTACTGTGAGCATTGCAACGTCAACCGCCGCCGCAATGATACATTCCTGTTATTAAATTACATCACACAAGAGATCAAACAAATCGGCCGCAATTGCCTGGCAGATTTTTTAGGTCATGATGTAACGAATTTTCTGCGGGTAGCAGAATTCGCCAATATGGTTTCATCGATGTTGGAGTGTGATAGTGAAGATTATCATTCACATTCTCATTTCGACGGCTGGGCGATAGATTTTTATTTAGCCTATGTTGCCTTGTCGATTCGGACCCATGGCTGGGTTCCAAGAAGCAATAAGTTTGATTTTATTCCCACAGCAGATAATGCCGTAATGATGCTTGAAGACCCAAAATCTTTAAAACCTTCCTTTGAGGACATGGAATTGGTGGGCAAGGCTTTGGCCTGGATCAATGCCAAGACGGATTTAAAGAATGATTACCTGATCAATTTGAAGAATGCCGTGTCCATGGGGACCGCCGTAGCCAAGAATTTGGGATTCTTAGCGAGCCTGATCCCCGCATACAAAAAAGAAATGGGATTTTTGGAAGCCAAAAAGTTTATGGAAAGCGGCAAGCCTTCAAATTTCTTTGGAAAAACCGGTGATAAAGTTGAGCTAAACGTAAGGTATCTGCGGGGAGTTTCTTTCGATACGCAGTTTGGCCTTACATGGATACACTTCTTTATGGATGCCGATGGCAATAAGTTTAAATGGAAGACCGCTAATGATTTATCACGGATTAACTATGATAATAATACCTGCAGGGTTTATGAAATGGGGGATGCAATTAAGATCAAAGGAACAATTAAAGAACACACTACACATAAGGATGTAAAATTTACCTCTTTAACCCGATGTAAAGTCTTAGATTCATTGGCGGGTGGCCTCGCCGCCGCCCAAGGTGCCCATGCGTAGTATCCCAAACGAGTATCATTTATTGTTTCGCGGGCTTGGGCCAATTCCTTTCGATTCTTTTTCTGGTCTATGGCATAAGTGTTACAGATTTCACCCCGCTAAAAGCTGCGGGGTGCGCATCTATAACACCTATGCCTTCATATCATTCAAAAAAAATCGAAAGGAATCCCTTGCGGCCTAGGCTACAGTGGATCTGTTTCCTTTCTTAATACATTTTACTTTAAACAGATTTTATTCTCTGCTGCGGGAAGATATTGATTTCTCCGAACTTTACTTATCCCCGGATTGCTATCTTCTTTCGTCCATCCAAAGCGTTGTCCCACCTTTCTTTAAAACGCTGAAGTCTATCACCCCAAAATTGAACCGTTGCGCGGCCAACAATGAGCCGCTTCGCTAGTCTCATTGGGCCGCTCACTATGTCAAGGCAATCTGAAGTGCTGTTTTTGCCAGGGGGTGCCGGCAAAAACATCATCCTTGACATTTCAATTTATGTGTTGATAGCCCTCAGCCTAAGAAAGGAGGGACAACTTAGATGGCCGAAAAGATAGCAGCAATCAATAGAGTATCGGCAAAGTTAGGAGAAATCAATATCTCCTCTAATCATAGGATTAATCATGTTTTTACATCACTTATATTAACCGAAAGGAAACACATCATGACTACAGCTACAGCCACATATGAAATCAAGATTTTTAGAATCAAGAAAGTTAACGGTAATAACCGTCTTAAGGCATACGTTGATATCCTTATCAATGATGCTTTTATCATCAAGAATCTTAAGGTCATTGAAGGAGACAATGGTGGACTTTTTGTCGGCATGCCATCATCTTTAAACAAATCGGACAATAAATGGTATGAAGCTGTCCGTTGCAACACCAGAGAAATCAAAGATGATTTGACCAGCACAGTGTTGGCTGCTTATTCGAGAGAATAGACGAGTTTATCCGGAGGGCTAACACCCCTCCGGATTTTCTTTTTATTAAGGAGAAATCTATGGATAAATTCAATGACAAATTTGACAAAGATGACACGCATCATTCATTTTGCCTTAGTTCTGACGGTTGTTTTAAACGTCATGATATTCCAAGAAAAGACCAGTATTTGACCTCGGAAGAAAGCCGGAGAGCTGACCTTAACACTTTCTCCTGGGCAGAATCCGGTGAGCGCCGTCTGATTGCTAAAGTCGCCTTTCTTCAGAAACTCGGATGCCAATTAAAATTTAATGAAACGCTCGAAGCATACGTGCAACGCCATGCTTCAAGATTTGACGATGAAAATTAAAAACAAAAAAATATTTTTGTGTAGTCATGGGAAAGGAGGTGAAGCTTTTAAATTGATAAATAGTGGGCTGGCCTTCCTGGGAGGCTCTAGATGGGGACTAGAGATAGGAGGCCGGCCCACTATCTTTTTTAAACATTTTTTATTAAGGAGCGCTACATGCAAACAATCATTTTAGACATAAAAGATATGGGTACTGAAGAACTCGAAGCCGTTATTGATTCTCGCTACGAGGCGGATGCCCCACAGGATGAACTGGACGCTTTGGAAACAGAGTATGCAGCCAGGGTCAGTGAGGATGATTTAAACATGACCGAGGAAGACCCGAACATGCGCGAGGCCCATGATATGGGCGTTGATTTTGAAGAATGGTTGGCTAAGGAATATTTTGAATATACACATCCTCCAGAAAGAGCTGGTGGAAGGGAGGACAATGATTATTTTACTTCGTCATGCTTTAACGAGTTTATGACTATTAATCCTCGGGCCGGTATTAAAAGAAAAGATATTCTGGAAGCTGCCAAAGATATTTATGAGTACAAACGAAATCTTATTCAAAGGTATAAATCTTCGAATAAATTTTCTAACATTCCAGATAAATTCTTAAACATATGGACGTCTCTATGCATCAAACTTCGACATCACCGTGGGGCTTGCCCTTACAATCCTTAAAATTTAAATATTTTTTCTACGGATTCTACTTACCAGGCGCATCTGATCAGCCTACACATCATCCTTCGTTGGTCAGCACTTTCTACGTCTAATTCATAACACCAAAAGCAACGTCCTGTCAAATATTGTCCTCGGGCCGTCCAGCGTCGGCTTCGCCAGGACGCTGGCCGACGTTCATCCTTGGGGGATGCCTCAAGGACGAACTGCACCTGCGGGAACATTTGACAGGCCACTTTTGGTGTTTTTCTTAGCCGTAAAGTGCTAACCAACTCAAGAAAGGAGGATAGATAAATGTAGTAACCAGTCAAGAGGGCCTGCGCCTTTAAGCAAGGAACAAAAACGAAGTAGTTAATTTTAATCATAATTTTAGGAAAGGATACGCATATGTCAAAGATTACCAGTTACAGACAAGGGGACGTTCTTTTAGTTAAAGTCGATTCTAAGGATCTTGTTCTTAGTAATGAGCTTATCTCGCCCATATTGTCCGAGGGTGAAGTTACAGGCCATAAACATGAAATCATCAATGGAACTGTCCATAACCGGCAATGGAATTCTTTGGATAGATATGTCAAGTCTGATGGGGGTACCGTTCTAACACATCCTGAACACGGACATATTAAGATCAACAAAGGTATCTGGGAAGTCCGGATCCAAAGGGAATACGACGAATTAGAGAACCGTTTTGTAGCCGATTAGAAAGGAGTTCCATATGCCAAGTGTTTCTATACATGGCCTTAGAACAGGCCTCAATTCTTATCATTGGTACGAAAGTGCCGAAATCAAAATTAAAACTAACGCCGGTGAGTCCATCGCCATTAGGGTCAAAGATGGAGATTACCAGGAAAAGAAATCTTGGGTAGATCAAAAGGGCAACAAGTGCCGCTCACTTTTTACACCCGGCATCGGATTCAGGGAATGGAAGAATAATCGTTTGACCATCAAGGAAAATTATAGCAGTGAAACACTTCGTTCCCGAATTGGGGTAGCCCAATATAAGAAGAGCTTGTATAGTTTTACCGTTCTTCATCGCCAAAAGCGATACAACCGCGGCAGTTTTGGCTGGGAAGAAGTCTACTGGTCCAATGGTCAGCTCATGTATAGGTACAAAAAGAACCAAAAGAATGGAGAATTTTTCCGGCCCGATGGATCGCTTTGGGGGCGTTACGAAGGCAAACTTAATTGGGAATACCGTTACCGGGACTGTATTGCTTTCCCTCACTGGCGACAAACCAAACTCATCGAGCTATATCGTGATGGCCCGGAACTTAATTCTCATCCTTCTTCTTCATTTACATGGTTTGACAACAAGGGCAAGGTCTGGTGGCAAGGGCAGTTTGAAAATGGCCAAAAGACCGGTGTCTGGATTCAGAATTATATTGAATGTGTTTTCATCCGCGGTGTCAGTGTCCCTAAGTCCTTTGCGGATGCAAAACCAGAAGACATCGATGTCTACAAGGTCGTCAGAGAGAAAAACGCACAATTACGCGCGGTTCTCATTGAAAAAATCGGTATAAACCGGGTAATCAACGAACTCCAAGGCGAGATCATTGATGAAGATAAGGACAACGATTTTTCCCTTATCAATATTCGCCTTGCTGCCATAGAAGACAGGACATTTCGAGGGGATAAAACTATAAATCTCCTTAAAGTGAAATGTCCAAGCACAGGAGCCTTTTATACCCTGCGAGTTCCCCCTGGCATCAAGAGCGTCTACACAGCAAGACAATGGACTTTCGGGGTCGAGATTGATAACGATTCCAACCTAAGAGAGGAGACGCTCGAATTTGTCAAAGAAACATAATCAATACCTACAAAGGGGCAGTCGCAAGGCTGCCTCTTTGTGGGCGCAGTAAACTGATTTAAATCTTTTGTACTTGGTCTTTTAATCAGCCCTCCTTTTTTTAGTCAGCACTTTCTACTCCAAATTATAAACACAACAAGCAACGTCCTGTCAAGAATTGTCCTCGGGCCGTCCAGCGTCGGCTTCGCCAGGACGCTGGCCGACGTTCATCCTTGGGGGATGCCTCAAGGATGAACTGCACCTGCGGGACTTCTTGACAGTCCACTTCTTGTGTTTCTACTTTTCCGTAAAGTGCTAACAAACAAAAAAAGGAGGATCGATATGAAATCAACAATCACAAAAGCAGATTTAAACCAGTTCACCGGCACCACCCGGTATTTCCATCATTGGACTGGAAAAATCAAATATACAGATGGGATTTTCTTCGTTGCTGAAGCAGCTGGCGCCTTTTGGCTCATTGATCTTATTGCCAGTTATCAGCCTTTGGATACCGAATTTCAAGTCTGGACTCTTCACAAAGATGGCAATTTTTACTATGTCGAATGTACAGACGGCAATGATGTGCCATTAGTCAGACAAGACCTGGACTACACCGATTTTTCAGAGGATCTCGTGCCTTTCTCAGTTTATGTGCAAAACCAAGTCCTGATGTTAATCAGTGAATATTAAGAAAGGAGGCATAGATGCATAACTTATTAATCATATTTCTAGCTTTCCTAAAGTTGGCAGGGGAGATGCTTGTCACCGTTGTATCACTTTTAATTTGTCTGATTATCAGAGAAATTTACCAATCAATTAAAAACAAAAGGAGGGTCATATGAAGAGCAGGTCTGATCTATACGACGTAATTACTCAAAAGATTATCGACAGTTTAGAAAAGGGCATTGTCCCTTGGCAGAAGCCCTGGAAAGGAGATGGTGTGCCTATAAATTTTAAGACCGGGTATAAATACAAAGGCATGAATCTTCTTCTGCTCGGCTTATCGAATTTTAGCGTTCCGTATTTTCTTACCTTTAAACAGGTCAGGGAAATGGGCGGCCGGGTCAAGAAAGGGGCTGTTGGGACTTTAATTATCTTCTGGTCATTTGTGGAAAAAATCAAGACCGTAGACGGCATAGATGAGAATGAGAGCTATCCTGTCCTGCAATATTACCACGTATTTAACGTCACACAAACGGAGGGGATTGACTACGAATCAAGATTGCTGCAAATTTCAGATTTTTCTCCCATTGCTACCTGCGACGAAATAATCCTTCGCTACCAAGATTGTCCCAATATCGAGCATAAGGAACAAAGCGCGTTTTACAACAAGGTCGAAGATTTTATCAATATGCCTCTTAAGAAATCTTTTAATGGTGAAGAAGATTATTACAAAACACTTTTTCACGAAATGATCCACTCGACCGGTCATAAGAACCGCTTAAACAGGGACATGCCGGCGATTCTAAACAGCCTTTCAGGGTATTCCAAAGAGGAACTGGTGGCCGAGATGGGAGCAAATTTCCTATGCGGTCATGGCCGCCTTGAACTTGATTCAATAGACCAATCAGCAAGCTATATCGACCACTGGCTTAAGGCCCTAAAAGAGAATAAAAGGTTTATTTTCTCGGTCACAGGCCAGGCCCAAAAGGCGGTTGAATATATTTTAGGGCATAAGCAAACAAAACCAACCGATGAAAAGGAAAGCGTATGAAAACGATCAAAATCATATTCACAGGTTCCATTGATCAGACTTTCGAGAATTTCACTGTCGGCAGGGTCTATTTAGCAAGAGAGGTCCGGGAAGGTGTTGTCCTTGTCTTGGATGATAAAGCCTGCCTGGTGGAAATGGCTTCATACAATTTTGACTTTGAAGAATCCGAGCAGCTTTCGGTTTCTATTAACCCGGAGGAAGGAGGTATTGAGAAATATGTATAAGTTAATCGTTTTAGATTTTCAAACCGGCAGGGCATATATCAAGACGTATGCGGCCCGGCCAGAAGTGAACGAGGAATTGTTTGAGAAGTTCTGTTCTGAACGACAAATCACATCAACTGAATGTCAATGGATGTTAACAAAAGGCGAAATTCTCATTGACTAGAAAGGATGATATGGGCAAGACGATCTGTTTAGATAAACATGAAATGGTCATTGATCGTGATGTATATGAACGCTTAAAGGAGTTAAGTAAAACAAGAAATGTTTTTATTGATGTCCGGGGCGGGGTAGCCTCTGTTAATTGGGAAAAGAGTGACAATTTAGTGCGGGTAACAATCAAGGATCATGATTCTTAAACGGGAGGATGGGATATGTTTACTAAAACCGAAGAAATCATTACTCAAACCGAAACACGGACAACAGTTTTTAAGAAATTGTTCGATTGGAAAGGCAACAGTTTTGAAAGTTCATGCTACAGGACCCCGGAATTTATGGCATTTGCCAGGATGCTCCGGGCCCATATTAATAAACAAGCTAAAGAAAATGGCTTAGATGTGATCAGCTTTTCGACCGGACATTTTTATTGTTCCGGTTTTTTTAAAAACAAGAATACCGGGAAATTCGCCTATTTTTCGATATCGGATGTCCGTTATTGTCAGGACGGTTGGATTAACGATGTTTTATTGCGCACCGCACAGCATGAGAAGGATTACACCGGCGGGCGTAATCAGAGTGTCAACATTCAAGATATCGGGCGGGAAGCATTGGAAATAACACAATAACTTTATCAAATAAGAAAGTGAGGATTGGTATGGAAAGTTATGAAATTTATTGGAGCGACCTAACACCAGCAGCGAAAAAAAGATTGAAAGAATTATATCACGACAACATTGAATTAACCCCGTTAGCAATTATTGACATAGAAAGAGAGGTGGGACAATGACTAAAAATACACCTACACCCTGGGCCTATAAAGAAAAAGCCATTCAAGACACCAAAGACCCTTTGTTTTGGAATTGCGACGTTATAAAGGGCGGAATCAGGATTGCTCGTGTTTCAGGCCGGAGCAAAGAAGAAGCAGAAGCTAACGCCCGTTTTATCGTCACGGCCGTAAATCATCACAAGAAACATGAAGAATTAGTCAGGTTGGTTCTTAAATGGGCAGATGCTCCCCAATATGAAGCAGAAGAAATCATGGATAGCATTGCGCCTTTAGCTCAAGAATTAGAACCTGAATTTGAAAAATAGATGACGAAAACAAAGAGAAAACAACTTTTTGTAAAGGAGGAGTTTAAATGAGCCATGACATCATCAAACGTATAAGGATCAGTGATAAAAAAGTGTTTATCACTTGCGCAGCAAACAATGTCTATCCGCGTTACTTTGAAGAATGGGAATCAGAATCCTTAAGCAAAATTCTTCAATTGCAAGGTCAGGAAGCCCTGGACATTGAAATTTTTAAACAATATGAAAACGGAAATTTCCAGCGCGGCCGGAACAAATACACCAGGGCCTTGCATATCCTGTTAAACATGCCTGACTATGCGCAGTATAACTGGCGACGATCTGATATTGATTACAACCTTTTCTATGCGAATAGGGAGCAACCAGGTTATCAAAGAATTCTTATAAAAGCCCTTCAAAGCAAATTACCCAAAGATAAGTTTATCATTTCAAAATTGCATGACTATAAATTGTGCTATCTGTTCAAAATCACACGACGGAGCGCAAAATTCTGTTTTGATAAAGCAAAAGCCAAGATTTTTCATTTTGAGAATGATTGTGACAGGTTAAAGAAAAGTTTTACAGGTTCAGAATATTGGAACATTGAAAGAATTTGTTAAACCTACCAATTAAGAGAGGAGATCGATATGGACAACAAATATAAACCAACAGAAGAAAAGCTTAAGCAAGCTTTGTACGCCTCGTCACCGCATAGATTAGGCGCCCTGGTAGACGATACATACAGGTATTATGTGGATGGGATTGTCAAGTCCCACGCCATAATCGAGTTTATTGATGAATATTATAAACTCGCTGCCATAAACAAGGACCTTCTTGAAGCCTTAAAATTAGCCGTTCATGCTATAAATCGAGTACCAAATTTTCCTGTTAATTGCGCCGATAAGAATATTAAAAATTCTTACGGCATAGCTTCTATTTGCGACAAGGCCATCGCTAAAGCCCAAGGAGGTAAATGATGAGTACTTCTATTCTTTCTTTCCCACAAAGAGGCAGATGGGGGCAATCTTCCTACAGAGGAAATTGCTCCGGCTATGTTCAGAAATTCCTGATTGAAAAATTCAAGCCTTCTTATTTTGTTGATCCCGCGGAGGGCGGTGGAACATCCCGTGATGTCTGCCAGCAGCTGAGGATCAGATACACCGGCCTTGATCTTAAAGACGGCTTTAATCTTTTAAGGGACAGTCTCAAAGTAAAACTCCAAGGACAACCAGACTTTATATTCTTTCACCCGCCTTACGGGGAGATGATTTCTTACTCCGGCAATTTGTGGGGCATCCCGCATCCAGATGATTTATCACGCTGCGGGAATGGGGATGGATTTATCAACCGGCTCGAAATTGCATTGATGAATATTTACGATCCTCTAAAGCAGGGAGGGCATTACGCGGTTTTAGTCGGGGACATGCGCAAAAATGGCGAGTATTTTTCTTGGCAGGCCGACATCATTGGGCTTGGTATTGGGAAATTACGCAATGTCATTATTAAACAACAACACAACTGTTTTTCAAACGGTGTTCAATATTCTGGATCATTTATTCCCATTATGCATGAGTATCTACTTATTTTTCTCAAAGACCGCTATATCGTGTCTTTTGGGCAAATGCTCTTGCAAAAAGATGAGCGCGTTGCCAGGCGCCTGGCCGGGACTTGGAAGCAAATTGTTTTTCAAGCCATCCAGGACTTGGGAGGTAAAGCCACCATCGAGCAGACCGTCAAAGTTGTCCTGCAGCGCATTGATCCCCAGGGCAATAACCATGTGGTTGAAAAAATTCGGCAAACCTTACAGAATCCTTTATTTTTCAGAGTTTCCCAAGGGCAGTACGCGATTTCATTGAATTAACAATATCAAAGGCAGGTGATTCAGGTGTTTCTTTTACCAATCCTTTTCTTATCAACTTCATTCGTGGTCAGTCGCTGGTGCGGCGGTGAGTTCGCTTTGTCTTGATAGGAATTTCACCCATGTTTTTATATCTGCATTGGCTCCCATCTTTCGACCATCTCTAAGCGTTAACCCACCTTTCTGAAAAGCGGTTTGCCTTCTACAGGCCAATTGTACCACTCCAAGGGATCCGATTTGTCAAATATTTCTTAGTGTCCGGGGCCTTGGGGGATGCCTCAAGGCCCCATGGTTCTAACAAATATTTGACAAACCACCTTGGATTGGTCCAACAGTCCTGTAAGTCAAACTCAGAAAGGAGGTTTAACAGAGATGGCCGAAAAGGTAGCAGCAATCAACAGAGTTAAAGCAAGGATAGGTGAAATCCCTATCGCATCTAATCACAAAAGTGATCTTACTTTAAATCCATCATTATCAATTCGATCCAAGGAGGGTTTTATGACTAATCCAACAGCAAACTTACTCAAAGAAATCAATCGCGGTCAAAACGGTCAGCCAATCTTTCAGAGAGGTAAAAAATATACTCTGTTTCGGATCAACTGGATAGCCATGACTTGCAAACAGGAGATCATCGTCGTTGATTTTGATAAGGAAGGGAATCCAATTTACAAAGAACAAGGCAAGCGCAAATTGTTTGTTTTGATATTAAAGGAACGGGAATACGTTTCTGCCCCAGAGAAAATGTTTGATGGCATGGTCTTTGAGGGTGATCTTGATTTTAGCTGTGATTCCGATTCTGATTCTGTTTATTTCTTTGGACGGATGGCTGGCAATGCCTTGTTTAACTTTGTTGGCAACATTGAAGTCATCAAGAAAACCATTCAGGAAAAGCAGCTTAATCCCTGGGTCGAGATCCATAGGGCTATCCACGTTACCAAAGAGGGGGTTGAAACTGTTTTGTTTCCGGAACTCTACCAAGGAGGTCATGCAGTCATCGACAGGATGTTAAACAGCAATATTTCTTAAATCATTTTTTAGAACAAGAAAGGACACTATGAACAAATCAATGTTTTTCAAAATCAAAAGCACCAAGGGTCAAGACGTATCAATTAATTACAAGCCCGATGGCTACGAAGTCTCCGATAAGAAAGACTTCGAGAGCTATTTGTTACGGATCATTGATTTGATCCAATGCACCGGCTACAAGGTTACAAAGCCCAAGCCCAAAGAGCCGGATGCTGCTAAAGGCGATCAAGTCAAGAGCATCGAGGAAGTTGCCGGAGAAGGGAAGCCCGCAGAACCAGCCGCCACTCAAGCCGCAGCAACAGTTGACGAACCTAAAACCGAAGCAAAAGAACCCACTTGGGAAGGAGGATTATTCAATGAGAATACCAAATAATTTCAGACAAGGTGATGTGTTGATCTTTCAGATCAAAAAGCCGCGCAATAAAAGGGTAACAGATTACGGATTTAAACTCAAAGGCGATAACGTGGTCATGGAGGGTGAAATCACCGGCCATCTGCATGAGGTTACCAACGGCAAGCTGTACGAAAAAGAAGATAAGTTAATTGTCGAAGCCGGGAAAGGTTGTATGTTGACACATCCTGAACACGCACCTATTCCGTTACCGCAAGGTGTTTATGAGATCAAAATACAGGAAGAATACGACGATTCTAACCCAACAATGAAAAACAAGGTAAAGGACTAAGACTATGATCGGCGGATACTACCACGGCAGGTTTAACGCAGGCGACACCTTTATTGATAATGGGAAAATCACCGTCAAGACCACCGACGGCTTTAAAATTATTGCGAAGGTCGTCAATAGAGAGGTTGTGGAAAGAAAAACTTTCCAGGGCAATAAGTTCATTCAGTGGATCAAGTGGGGTGAGTTCCAAAAAGAACGAAAGAACGGGAACACCTATAAAGTGCTGCGCTTTCGCAATAAGACCGGCAAGGGCAAAGATGGCCTGACCATACGCAGAGATATGGAATTGGAAGGGCATAAGGGGATTTGTTACACCTTCTTCTGCCGCGGTCGTTTGCTTTGGCAAAAATTCGTATATGCCAACAAGGTTGTTGCCTACTATGCACGACATAACCATGATCAGGTCAAAGGCAGATACCCTGATAAAAAGCCGATGTTTAATATCACCGGCGAAAAACTTAATTTCAAGGGCAACACGGAGGGCGAACCGTTTATTTATAACCGCTTGCATTTTTCCTATAAATCAGACGGTGAAATGTACAATTTATCACCTACAAAATGTTCCTACACCTTCTTTGACAAACAGGGCAGGGTCAAAAACGCAGGGTCCTTTGAGAACAATCAGAGGGTCGGCGAATGGATCAAAAATTATGTGGAGTATTATTTTATTGCCGGTGTTGCGGTAAACAAAAAATTATACGAGACACCGCCTGAAAAGATTGATCCACACAAGGTCTTACGTGAACCCAACGCCCAGGCCAGGGCCATGCTGCTTAAAAAGATCGGGCTTAAACGGGTCATTGAAGGCTGCAATGGTGTTTTGGTGGATGAAGATAAAGAACGGGGCAACGCCCTATTTGATTTCCCGATTAAATCACAGAATCGCTTAAATAATTTTTTCGGGCCCCGTGAAAATCAAGATGATTGGTTATATG